>Ga0308164_10000652_pt1 | contig 50644 bp, 34 predicted proteins | sample PhyTR2_FD_201031 | JGI IMG/M metagenome (GOLD analysis project Ga0308164, IMG submission 201031) | Phyllosphere microbial communities from UC Gill Tract Community Farm, Albany, California, United States - DLSLT.R2 | ecosystem: Host-associated > Plants > Phyllosphere > Unclassified | place: USA...
GCGCTTTACCCTGCACTCCGACGACCTCGGCTCGCTGGACATTGGCTCGCCGGTCTACTACCGGCGCATCCAGGTGGGGCAGGTGGTGTCGGTGGGGCTGAGCCAGGACGGCAAGGGCGTGGACATCGACGTCTTCGTCAACTCGCCGAACGACCAGTTCGTGACCACCAACACCCGCTTCTGGAACGCCAGTGGCGTGGACATCAGCCTCGGCGCCGATGGCCTCAAGGTCAACACCCAGTCGGTGTCGTCGATCGTTTCCGGCGGCGTGGCCTTCATCGAACCCAAGTACAACCCCGAGCAGAAACCGGCGCCGGAGATGGCCCGTTTCGACCTGTTCAACGACCAGCAAACCGCCATGGCCCCGCCCGATGGCGAGCCGCGCTACATTCGCATGCGTTTCGACCAGTCGCTGCGCGGCCTGGCCATAGGCTCCCAAGTCGAGTTCCTGGGCGTGAACCTGGGCCGTGTGGTGTCCATCGACCTTGATTACGACGAAAAGACCCAGACCTTCCCGACCATGGTCGGCGCGGTGATCTACCCCGACCGCTTGGGCAAGGCCAACCAGAAGCTCACGGCGCTCGGCGGTGGCAAGGGGGATGAAGACGCCCAGGCGGCGAAGATGCTCAATGAATTCGTCAAGCACGGCCTGCGTGCCCAGGCGCGTACCGGCAACCTGCTCACCGGGCAGTTGTATATCTCCCTGGCGTTCCTGCCGAACGCCGCGCCGGTCACCTTCAACATGGCGGCGCGGCCGCTGGAAATCCCGACCGCGCCGGGCAGTTTCGACAAGCTGCAGGAGCAGTTGCAGGCCATGGTCGACAAGATCAGCAAGTTGCCGATCGAGCAGATCGCCAACAACCTCAACGGCAGCCTCGATGAGATGCACAAGTCCCTGGCGCGCTTCAATGGCTCGGTACTGCCTGAGCTCAAGGACACCCTGGCGCAGACCCGCAAGACCTTGGCCGCCGCCAGCGATACGCTGGGCGAAGACTCGCCGCAGCGCCAGCAGCTCGGCCAAGCCATGGACGAAGTGCAGCGCACCGCGCGCTCGGTGCGGGTGCTGACCGATTACCTCGGCCGCCACCCCGAGTCGCTGATTCGTGGCCGTGTGAGCGAAGGCTCGCCCGATGCCTACCGTTCCAGCCAGCCGTCTTCCCGTGATACTCAGTTGGAAACCCGACCATGAAAACGCGCTCCCTGCTGTCCCTCGCCGTGATCGGGTTGGCTGCCGCCGGCCTGGCCGCCTGTTCGTCGCCGGTCACTCGCTACTACACCCTGACGCCGACCTCGCAGCCTGCCGGCGCAGCGGTGGCACCGGCCAATTTCGACTTCGAACTGCTGACCGTGCGCATGCCGGTGCAGGTCGACCAGCCGCAATTGGTGGTGCGCCAGGATCAGGGCCAGTTGGCGATTCTGGACAATGAGCGCTGGAGCTCGCCGCTGGCTGACGAGTTCCACGACGCCCTGGCCGGGCAGCTGGAGCGCCAGTTGGGCGTGCGCGACCTGGCGGGCTTGCCGAAGAATACAGGCAAGCCGGTGGTGTCCCTGCAGGTCGATGTACGCCGCTTCGATCTGGTGCCAGGGCAGTACGCCCTGGTTGATGCCGTCTGGAGCCTGGGCCGTCGTGCCGAGGGTGAAAAACGCGCGACCTTGACCTGTTCCAGTGTGGTGAAGGAGAACGCCGGCGTGGAGTTGACCAGCCTTGTGCTGGCTCACCAGAAAGCGGTGGGCGAGTTGGCCCAGCGCATTGCCGCCACGGCGCGGCAGTGGGCGGACAACCCCAGCGTCGGGTGCCCTCAGTAAAAGCTGCAACTCCTTGCGTTCCCCGGCAAGCGCCGCGGGGCCGCAGGCCTGCGAGATAGGGCGGGCAGTGGTACGTACCGTATGTAATTGGTACGTATTGCGAGCGCCTTGTTTAACTGCGTAGCACCGAAAGCCCCTCCATATTTCCTGCACAATCCCCCCCTAATCTCCAGACCATAGTCGGGCTTCCCCTAAAGCCGCCCGTCCCGTATTCCAGCCTTGCAGAAGTGTGCCAATGACCCAACCGCCGGCAGCCCGTTCCCGTAAACCCCTTGTATTGACCTTGCTCTGCGTTGCCGTACTGGCCGCCGCCACGGTGGTGTGGGTCAAGCATTCCGGCAGTTCGGCTTCGGCGCCGGCGGGCGCGCAGCAGCGGCGCGGCATGGGTGGCCCGGGCGGCCCCGGCATGGGCGTGAACGCCACGGTGACCGTCGCCACCGGGCAAGCCGGGCTGGCCGATGTACCGGTGATCCAGCAGGCCCTGGGCACGGTGATCCCCAACTATTCGGTGACGGTCACCAGCCGCGTCGACGGTGAACTGCAAGCGGTGTACTTCACCGAAGGCCAATACGTGAAGAAGGGCCAGCTGCTGGCGCAAATCGACCCGCGTGCCTACCAGGCCACGCTCGACCAATACAAGGGCGACCTGGAACAGAACGCCGCGCTGCTGAAAAGCGCCAAGCTCACCGAGCAGCGCTACCAGCGCCTGTACGCCAAGGACTCGCTGGCCAAGCAGGACCTCGACACCCAGACCGCCGCCGTCGGCCAGTACGCCGGTGCGGTGAAGGCCGACCAGGGACAGATCGACGCGGCCCGCCTGAACCTGCAATACGCGCGTATCGTTTCGCCCATCGACGGCTACGTCGGCCTGCGCCTGGTCGACCCGGGCAATATCGTTGCGTCCAGCAGCACCACCGGCATCGTCACCGTCACCCAGACCAACCCCATCGCCGTGACCTTCAGCCTGCCCCAGGCCCAGCTCGGCAGCCTGTTGCCGAAAGTGCGCCAGGGCCAGCAGCTGCCGGTGCAGGCCATGGACCAGCTAGGGACCAAAGTGCTGGCCGACGGCACGCTGAAGTTCATCAGCAATGAAATCGACACCAGCACCGGCAGCATCAAGCTCAAGGCGCAGTTCGCCAACCCTGATGAAAAGCTCTACCCCAACCAGTTCGTCAACGTGAAACTGCAGACCGACACCCTCAAGGACGCCGTGGTGGTGCCAGCCGCCGCTGTGCAACTGAGCTCGGGCGGGCACTTCATCTATGTGGTCAAGGACGGCACCGTGACCCGCAAGGCGGTGGAAGTGGGGCCCAATATCGATACCCGCACCGTGATCACCCAGGGCATCGCCAACGGCGACCAGGTGGTGACCCGCGGCATCGACCACCTGCGTGACGGCGCCAAGGTCGAGATCGAAAAACCCACCGCCGACCAAGCCCCAGCGGTCAGCAAAGCCCCATGAATCCATCACGGCTATTCATCGAACGCCCGGTCGCCACGGTCCTGTTGATGCTGGCGGTGATGCTCTCGGGCATCTTCGCCTATCGGCTGCTGTCCACCTCGGCGCTGCCTGAGGTCGATTACCCGATCATCCAGGTCTCCACCCTCTATCCAGGTGCCAGCTCGAACGTGCTGGCCTCGGCCGTGACCGCGCCGCTGGAACGCCAGCTGGGGCAGATGCCCGGCCTGGCGCAGATGTACTCCACCAGTTCGGCAGGCTCTTCGGTTATCACCCTGAAGTTCTCCCTCGACCTGTCGCTGGACGTCGCCGAGCAGGAAGTGCAGGCCGCCATCAATGCCGCCAACAGCCTGCTGCCGACGGACCTGCCCAACCCGCCGACCTACAAAAAGGTCAACCCGGCCGACACCGCGGTGCTGACCCTGGCCGCCACCTCCGAGAGCCTGCCGCTGACCCGCGTGCAGGACCTGGTCAACACCCGCGTGGCGCTCAAGCTGTCGCAGATCACCGGCGTCGGCCTGGTCAGCCTCGCCGGCGGCCAGCAGCCGGCGGTGAAAATCGAGGTCAACCCCACGGCCCTGGCGGCCCACGGCCTGACCCTCGAAGACCTCTACACCCAGGTCAACGCCGCCAACGTCAACGGCTCCAAGGGCGGCTTCGACGGCCCGGCGCACTCCATCACCATCGATGCCAATGACCAGTTGCGCGACGCCAGCGAATACGGCGACCTGGTCATCGCCTACGAAAACGGCGCGGCGTTGCGCCTCAAGGACATCGCCACTACCAGCGAGGCACCCCAGGACCAGTACCTGTCGGCCACCGCCAACGGCCAGCCGGCGATCGTCATCAACGTCCAGCGCCAGCCCGGTGCCAACGTCATCGACGTGGTCGACAGCATCAAGGCACAGCTGCCGACCCTGCAGAAAGCCTTGCCCGACTCGGTGCAGCTGACGGTCATCAACGACCGCACCCAGACCATCCGCGCCTCCATCAAGGACGTGCAGATCGAGCTGCTGCTGTCCATCGGCCTGGTGGTGCTGGTGACCTTCGTGTTCTTGGGCAACATCACCGCCACCCTGATTCCCAGCGTCGCTGTGCCGCTCTCCTTGATTGGTACCTTCGGGGTGATGTACCTGGCCGGCTTCAGCCTCAACAACCTGACGCTGATGGCCCTGACCATCGCCACCGGCTTCGTCATCGACGACGCCATCGTGGTGGTGGAAAACATCTCCCGGCACCTGGAGGAGGGCGAGCCGCCCATGGTGGCGGCGCTCAAGGGCTCCCAGGAAATCGGCTTTACCATCATCTCCCTGACCGTGTCGCTGATCGCCGTGTTGATCCCGCTGCTGTTCATGGGCGATGTGGTCGGCCGGCTGTTCCGTGAATTCGCCATCACCCTGGCGGTGGCGATCCTGGTGTCGATGATCATCTCGCTGACCCTCACACCGATGCTCTGCGCCCACCTGTTGCGCCATGTCGACAAGGGCCAGCAGGGCCGTTTCGCCGCCTGGGGCGAGCGCCAGTACCAGCGCGTGCTGGATGGCTACGACCGTGGCCTGTTATTCGTGCTCGACCACCAGCGCCTGACCTTGCTGGTGGCCGTGGGCACCGTGGCGCTGACCGCGCTGCTGTACCTCATCGTGCCCAAGGGCTTCTTCCCGCCCGAAGACACCGGCCTGATCCAAGGCTTCACTCGCGCTTCACAGGATGTCTCGTTCACGGAAATGTCGCGGCGCCAGCAGGCCATGGTCGACATCGTGCGCCAGGACCCGGCGGTGCAGTCGGTGTCGTCGACCCTGGGCGTGGACGGCACCAACGCCTCGCTCAACAACGGCCGCCTGCAGATTGAACTCAAGCCGTTCGCCGACCGCAGCGACACCGCCGACGAAGTCATAGCGCGGCTGGAACAGGCCGCCGGCGGCGTGGCCGGCATGCAGCTGAACCTGGTCAGCGCCCAGGAACTGACGGTCGATGACCAGCTCACCCCCAGCCAGTACCAGTTCACCCTCGACGACTCGGAAAGCGCCAACCTCACGGCCCTGGTGCCCAAGCTGATGGCCAAGCTGCAGAACCGCCCGGAACTGCGCGACGTGATCGACAACCTGCAGAACCAGGGCCTGGTCGCCTATGTGGACCTCGACCGCGCCGCGGCCATGCGCTACGGCATCACCGCCGCCGACGTCGACACTGCGCTGTACAACGCCTTCGGCCAGCGGCTGATCTCGACCATCTTCACCCAGTCCAACCAGTACCGCGTGGTGCTGCAGGTGCCGGGGCAGTTCCAGCAGTCGATGGAAGCCTTCGACCATATCTACCTGGCGGCCAGCACCGGCAGCACGGCTACCAGCAGCAACAGCACGAACACCAGCACCAGTACCAGTACCAGCAGCTCGACCAGCACGACGACGACGAGCAGCACGCCGGCCTCGATGGTGCGCCTCACCGACATCGCCCGGGTCGGCCAGCGCACCGGCGCCCTGAGCCTGTCGCGCCTGGACCAGTTCCCCGCGGTGACGTTCTCCTTCAACCTCGCCGAAGGCTACTCCCTGGAGCAGGCCCAGCAGGCCGTCGCCGCGGCGATGACCGAAGTGCAGGCCCCCAGCAGCATCACCCTGCGTTACCAGGGCGCCGCCGAGGCCTTCCAGACCGCCACCGGCAACACCCTGTGGCTGATTCTGGCGGCGCTGGTGACCATGTACATCGTGCTGGGCATGCTCTACGAGAGCTTCATTCACCCGGTGACCATTCTCTCGACCCTGCCGTCGGCCGCCATCGGCGCCTTGCTGGCGCTGCTGCTGGTGGGCACCGAGTTCAGCCTGATCGCGCTGATCGGGGTGATCCTGCTGATCGGCATCGTCAAGAAGAACGCCATCATGATGATCGACTTCGCCCTCGAAGGCCGCCAGCACCAGCACCTCAGCGCCCGCGACGCGATCCACCGCGCTTGCCTGCTGCGGTTGCGGCCGATCTTGATGACCACCCTGGCCGCACTGTTCGGCGCCTTGCCGCTGATGCTCGCCAGCGGTGCCGGGGCTGAATTGCGCCGGCCGCTGGGCCTGGTGATCGTCGGCGGGCTGTTGCTCAGCCAGTTGCTGACGCTGTTCACCACGCCGGTCATCTACCTGCTGTTCGATCGCCTGTCAGACCGCGCCAAGGCCCGTTTCGGCCGCCGTAGCGAACAGGGCAGGGCCACGCCGTGAGCCGCGCGACCAACCTCTCGCGGTTCTTCATCCGCCGCCCGGTAGCGACCCTGCTGCTGAGCCTGAGCATCACCCTGGCCGGGGTGCTGGGCTTCGTGCTGCTGCCGGTGGCGCCGCTGCCCCAGGTGGACTTTCCGACCATCATGGTCAGCGCCAGCCTGCCCGGCGCCAGCCCGGAGACCATGGCGGCCACGGTGGCCACGCCGTTGGAGCGCAGCCTCGGGCAGATCGCCGGCATCTCCGAGATGACCTCCAGCAGCAGCCAGGGCTCCACCAGCCTGGTGCTGCAGTTCGCCCTCGACCGCGACATCAACGGCGCCGCGCGCGACGTGCAAGCCGCGATCAACGCCTCGCGCAGCCTGCTGCCCAGCTCCATGCCGTCGCTGCCGACCTACCGCAAGGCCAACCCCAGCGACGCGCCGATCATCATGTTCGCCCTGACCTCGGCCACCCGCAGCCGCGGCGAGCTCTACGACCTGGCCTACAGCACCCTGCAGCAGAAAATCGCCCAGGTGAATGGCGTCGGCGAAGTGTCGGTGCGCGGCGGCTCGCTGCCAGCGGTGCGCATCGACCTGCAACCCTCGGCGCTGGCCCATGCCGGCATCTCCCTGGACACCGTGCGCACGGCCATCGCCAACGCCACCCAGGCCAAGCCCAAGGGTATTCTCCAGGGCGACGGCCAGCACTGGATGATCGACAGCAACGACCAGCTCGACCAGGCCGACCAGTACCGTGCCCTGGTGGTCGCCTACGTGGACGGCGCGGCGGTGCACCTGGGCGATGTCGCCAGCGTCTACGACTCGGTGGAAGACTTGTTCGTGGGCGGCTACTACAACGGCCAGCCGTCGGTGACCCTCGGCATCACCCGTTCGGCCGGCGCCAACATGCTGCAGACCATCGACAGCATCAAGGCGCTGCTGCCGCAACTGCAGGCCATGGTGCCCGGCGACGTCGACCTGGTACCGACCATCGACCGCTCCACCACCGTGCGCGCCTCGCTGCACGACACCGAGGAAACCCTGCTGGTGGCCGTGCTGCTGGTGATCGCGGTGGTCTTCGTGTTCCTGCGCAACGCCCGCGCCACGCTGATTCCGGCGGTGGTGCTGCCGGTGTCGCTGGTGGGCACTTGCGCGGTGATGTACCTGGTGGGCTACAGCCTCGACAACCTGTCGCTGATGGCGCTGATCATCTGCACCGGCTTCGTGGTCGACGACGCCATCGTGGTGCTGGAGAACATCGCCCGGTACCAGGAGCAGGGCATGCGTCCGTTGCGCGCGGCACTGATGGGCACGCGCGAGGTGGGCTTCACGGTGCTGTCGATGACGGTGTCGTTGATCGCCGTGTTCATCCCCATCCTGCTGATGGGCGATATCGTCGGGCGGCTGTTCCGCGAGTTCGCGGTGACCCTCAGCGTGGCCTTGGTGCTGTCGATGGTCGTGTCCCTGACCCTGACCCCGGTGCTGTGCGTGATGGTGCTGCGCCAACCCGACCACCAGGCCCCGGTGCCGCGCCTGTACCGCTTGATCGAGCGCGGCCTGCAAGCGGTGCAGGACGCCTATATGGCGGCGCTGGGCTGGGTCATGCGCCACCGCCTGCTGACCCTGTTCAGCCTGCTGCTGACCGTGGTGCTCAACGTTTACCTGTACGCCACCGTGCAGAAGGGCTTTTTCCCGCCGCAAGACACCGGCGTGCTGATCGGCGCCGTGCGCGGCGACCAGAACACTTCCTACAAGGCGCTGCAACCGCAGTTGGTGAAGATCGCCAAGGGCCTGGCCGCCGACCCCGACGTGGCCGCGGTGATGTCCTCCACCGGCGGTGGCGGCTTTGGCTCGCGCAACACCGGCATGTTCTTCATTCGCCTCAAGGACTACCAACTGCGCAAGGACAACGCCCAGGCCATCGCCAACCGCCTGAGCATGGCCAACAGCAAGATCGCCGGCCTGCAGGTGTTCATGATGCCCGCCGAAGACATCCACATCGGTGGCCGCAGCGCCAACGCCACCTACCAGTTCAGCGTGCGCGCCGACGACCTCGACGTGCTGCGCCAGTGGACGCCCAAGGTCGAAGCGGCGTTGCGCGCCTTGCCGCAGCTCACCGGTATCGACTCCGACTCGCAGACCGGCGGCCAGGAGATCAAGCTGCACATCGACCGCGCCGCCGCCAGCCGCCTGGGGGTGAGCACCAGCGATATCGACGACCTGCTCAACAACGCCTTCAGCCAGCGCCAGGTCGCGACCCTGTACAAGACCATGAACCAGTACCACGTGATCATGGGCCTGGACCCGGCCTACACCAGCGACCCGGCCATGCTCCAGCAGATGTACGTGATCAACGACCAGCAACAGCAGATCCCGCTGACCGCCTTCGCCACCTTCGCCCCGGACAACGCGCCGCTGTCGGTCGCGCACCAGGGCCAGTCGGCCACCAGCACCGTGGCCTTCAACCTGGCCGATGGCGTGTCGCTGGAACAGGCGACCCAGTCCATCGACGCCGCCATCGACAAGCTCGGCATGCCCCGCGACGTGCAGACCGGTTTCGCCGGCACCGCCCAGGCTTTCGCCGCATTGGCCAAGAGCATGCCGTGGCTGATCATGGCGGCGCTGCTGGCGGTGTATATCGTGCTCGGCGTGCTGTACGAAAGCTACGTGCACCCGCTGACGATTCTCTCGACCTTGCCGTCGGCGGGAGTCGGGGCCTTGCTGCTGATGAAAGTCACCAACATGCAACTGACGGTGATCGCCCTGATCGGCATCCTGCTGCTGATCGGCATCGTCAAGAAGAACGCCATCATGATGATCGACTTCGCCCTGATGGCCGAGCGCGAGCAGGGCATGAGCCCCGAACAGGCGATTATCGAAGCCTGCCGCATGCGCCTGCGGCCGATTCTGATGACCACCCTGGCGGCGTTCTTCGGCGCCTTGCCCATGGCCCTCGGCAGCGGCGGCGATGCCGACCTGCGCAAGCCCATGGGCATGGCGATTGCCGGCGGCCTGGCCCTGAGCCAGTTGCTGACCCTGTTCACCACGCCGGTGATCTACCTGTATCTGGACCGCCTCAGCCTCGCCACCCGGCGGCTGTGGCACACCCGAATTCGCCGCAGCCACGTGCCGGCCGACTGATGAAGGTTATTGCATGAACGTTTTCAAGCCGTCCCGCCTGTGCCTGGCCCTGCTGGCCGCCCTCATGAGCGGCTGCATGGTCGGCCCGGATTACCAGCGCCCGGCCGCGCCGATCTCGGCGACCTTCAAGGAAGCCGCCGGTTGGAAAGCCGCAAGCCCGCAAGACGCGCAGCCCAAGGGTGACTGGTGGGCGTTGTACCAAGACCCGCAACTGGACGCGCTGGTGGCCCAGGTGCAGCTCAACAACCAGAACGTCGCGCAGTACGCGGCGCAGTATCGCCAGGCGTTGGCGCTGGTGCGCCAGTCCCGAGCCGAAGAGCTGCCCACGGTCAGCGCTACGGGCGCCACCACCCGCAGCGAGACGGGTACGGGGTCATCCACCACGACAACCACCAGCAGCGGCCCGCGTAACGAACATTCCGCGACCCTGAGCCTGAGCTGGGAAGCCGACATCTGGGGCAAGCTACGGCGCACCAACGAAGAGGACCGCGCCAGCGCCCAGGCCAGCGCCGCCGACCTCGCCAACGCCACCCTCAGCGCTCAATCGTCGCTGGCTCAGGACTATTTCCAGCTGCGCATCCTCGACCAGCGCATTGCCCTGTACCAGGAGACGATCAAGGGTTACCAGCGTTACCTGCAGATCATCCAGAACAAATACGACGAGAAGATCGTCTCCCGTGCCGACCTGTCCACCGGCAAGACCCAACTGCAAAGTGCCCAGGCTTCCATGCTCGACCTGCAATGGCAGCGCGCCCAGTACGAGCACGCCATCGCCTTGCTGATGGGCAAGGCCCCGGCCGACTTCAACCTGGCGGCCGACAGCCACTGGCGTTACCAGTTGCCCAACGTGCCGGTGGGCGTGCCCAGCCGCCTGCTGGAGCGGCGCCCCGACATCGCTGCCGCCGAGCGCGCCATGGCCAGCGCCAATGCTGCAGTGGGCGTGGCCACCGCCGCCTATTACCCGGACCTGACCCTGAGCGCCAGCGGCGGCTACGAAAGCTCGACCCTCAGCAACCTGTTCTCGCTGCCGAACCGCTTCTGGTCCATCGGCCCGAGCCTGACCGGCACGCTGCTGGATTTCGGCGCCACCAAGGCCAGCGTCGACCAGGCCAAGGCCGCCTACGACGCCAGCGTGGCGACCTATCGCCAGACCGTGCTCACCGGTCTTGGCGAAGTGGAAGATTACCTGGTGGAACTGCGTACGCTCGAGCCGGAACTGGTGGCCCGGCGCAACTCCGCCGAAGCCGCGGAAGATTCCGCCAGCGTCAGCCGCGACCAGTACGAAGCCGGAGTGATCGACTACCTGGACGTGGCTACCACCCAGGCCACCAGCCTCAGCGAGCGCCAGACCCTGCTGAGCCTGGTGGGCACGCAGTTGCTCACCAGCGTGCAGTTGCAGGCGGCCTTGGGTGGCGGCTGGCAAGCGGACGACGGCGCCATCGCCGGCAGCCGCTAGGCGCGGGGCGGCTCAGGGCGCCGAGGGCTGAGCCGCGGCGCCGGCTCATTCCCCTCAGAAGTGGTAGCTGGCGGCCAGGTCCGCTTCGCCTTGGTCGACCCGCCCGCGCGCCTGCACCAGGGTGCTGTTGGCGGCCGCACCTTGGAGGTGGGTCCAGCTCAGGTTGGTGACCAGCGACCAGTGGCCCGCCAGCGGAAACTGCAGCGCCTGGCTCAGCACCGTGGCCTGCAGCCCGCCGCCGGCGTGGTAGCGCTGCAGGCCGGTGGCTTGCGCCTGCTGGCCGTCGACGCCGAAGAAGGTCTGCATCATTGCGTGGTCGCTGAAATGCGCACTGACTGCGGTACTGCCCATGATGCCGCGGTACACCGGGTAATCCAGTTCGCCGCCAAGCTTGCCGAGCCAGCCGCCATTGCCGCTGCCACCGCCTGTGCTGCGGCCGGCCTGGGCGTTTACGTTCCACCAGGGCTGCGGGCTGTATTGCACGAAGGCGCCGGTCACCAGCATGTCGTCGACATCGCCCATGCCGCGCAGCGAGCCGTTGGCGACGCGGCCGTCGAGGTGGTTGACAGAGGGCCCGGCGGTCCAGCCCGCTTGGTTCAGCGCGCTCCATTGCAGGCCATCGTCGCTGCTCAGTTCCAGCGAGTCCCAAGTCACGTCGAAGTAGGGCAGCGGCCTGGTTTCGTAGCGGCTGCCACTGGGATCGTGTGCCTCATAACTGGCGCCTGCGCCGATGTCGCCGGTCAGGGGCGCGGCCGTCGCATTCAGGCCGAAGGTGGACAGGGCGGTCAGCAGGGAAAAACGCAAAAAGGCGGGCATGTTCCGCAACTCCAGAAACGGTTGAATGCGCGCATCTATCCCCAGGGTCGCGCCCGAAGCAAGCACTCATCTTGTTTGTAGCAAGCTACAAAAATTGTAGCTTCGCCGCCCGCAATTTTGCGTCGGCAGCCACCCGAAACGCTGCAGGCCCCGGCGCCAAGGGCTTGCAGCCAGGTGGCACACTCCGTGCTCTATCCCCATGCAAGCGCACCCTGCGCACCGCACTCGAGGGGAATGCACATGCTGCAGTGGCATATCGTCTGCGACTTCGACGGGACCATTACCCGTAGCGATGTCATCGACAACATACTTCAACGCTTCGCTGATCCCGCCTGGGAAGCCGTCGAAGACCAATGGCTGGCCGGCGACATCGGCTCGCGCGAATGCCTGAGCCGCCAACTGGCGATGGTCAGGGCCACCCCGGCGCAGTTGCTGGGCTATTTCGACAGCGTCGAGATCGACCCGGCGTTTCCCGACTTCGTCGACCATGTGCGCGAGCTCGGCGCGTCGATCGAAGTGGTCAGCGACGGCATCGAACAAGCCATCGCCCGCATCCTGGCGCGCAACTATTGCAGCCTGCTGCCGATCCTCGCCAACCGCCTGCGCCAGACCGGTCAGGATTCCTGGCGCATCGATTTTCCCCATTCCAGCGACGCCTGCCGCGCCGCCTCGGGCAATTGCAAGTGCAAGTCCACCCCGGCCGGCAAGCAGGTGCTAGTGATTGGCGATGGCCAGTCCGACATGTGCGTGGCCGGCGACGCCGACTTCGTCTTCGCCAAGGGCCGCCTGGCCGAACACTGCGAGCGCCAAGGCATTGCCTACGCACGCTTCGACGACTTCAGCGAACTTCCGGCACTGCTGGCGCGGCTGCCCAAAGCCGCCAGCGCCGCCAAGCCGCTTTTCAATTTCGACACCCAGGAACAATTCCACCATGTCTGATAACCGCCGCATCCCCAGCCCAGAAGACCAGATCCTGCTGGACAAGGAAGCCCGCTACTGCTCGTTCGGCGACACCGTGCACTACGTCGAGCCGCCGCGCATTTTCAGCCGCTGCGAAGGCTCCTACCTGTACGACACCAACGACCAGGCCTACCTCGACCTGCAAATGTGGTACTCGGCCGTCAACTTCGGCTATTCCAACCCGCGTCTCAACAACGTGCTCAAGCAGCAGATCGATAGCCTGCCGCAAGTGGCCAGCCAGTACCTGCACCGCGGCAAGATCGAACTGGCGGAAACCATCGCCGTCGACGCCAAGCGCAAGTTCGGCCTCGATGGCCGCGTGCACTTCAACGTCGGCGGTTCGCAGTCGATCGAAGACTCCCTGAAAGTGGTACGCAACGCCAGCGGCGGCAAGAGCCTGATGTTCGCCTTCGAAGGCGGCTACCATGGCCGTACCCTGGGCGCCTCGTCGATCACCTCCAGCTACCGCTACCGCCGCCGCTTCGGCCACTTCGGCGAGCGCGCGCAGTTCATCCCGTTCCCGTACCACTTCCGCGGCCCCAAGGGCATGACCAAGGAAGAGTACGGCAGCTACTGCGTCAAGCAGTTCGCCCGCCTGTTCGAGACCGAATACAACGGCGTGTGGGACCCCAAGACCCAGCAGTGCGAATACGCGGCCTTCTACGTGGAGCCGATCCAGGGCACCGGCGGCTACGTGATTCCGCCGATGAACTTCTACAGCGAGCTCAAGCAGGTGCTCGACCAGCACGGCATCTTGATGGTGGTGGACGAAATCCAGATGGGCTTCTACCGCACCGGCAAGCTGTGGTCGATCGAGCACTTCGACGTCAAGCCCGACATCATCGTGTTCGGCAAGGCGCTCACCAACGGCCTCAACCCGCTGGGCGGTATCTGGGCCCGCGAAGAGCTGATCAACCCGGGCATCTTCCCGCCAGGTTCGACCCACTCCACCTTCGCCTCCAACCCGCTGGGCACCGCCGTGGGCCTGGAAATGTTCCGCATGACCAGCGAGATCGACTACGGCCGCATGGTCATGGAGAAGGGCAAGTACTTCCTCGCCGGCCTGCAGGACCTGCAACGCCGCTACCCGATCATCGGCGACGTCGACGGCCTGGGCCTGGCGCTGCGCTGCGAGATCTGCAAGGAAGACGGCTTCACCCCGGACAAGGCCATGCTCGACCTGATGGTCGAAGAAGGCATGAAGGGCGACCTGGAAATAGACGGGCGCAAACTCGGCCTGATTCTCGACGTGGGCGGCTACTACAAGAACGTCATCACCCTGGCGCCGTCGCTGGAGATCAGCTACGCGGAAATCGACCTGGCCATCGGCCTGCTCGACCGCCTGCTGCACCGAGTTTGCCAAAAGTGATGGGCCACGGTGTTGACCTCGGTGAGGGCGATGCCGGCTTCGTGGTCGGTAACGGTGCCGTCGCGGTGTTGCTGATTCACGGCCTCACGGGCACCCCGGCGGAACTGCGCCGGGTGGCCCAGGGCTTGGCCAAGCGCGGTTGTACCGTGTTTGTGCCAACCCTGGCCGGGCACTGCGGCGACAACGCCGACCTGCGCGCCACGCGCTGGAGCGACTGGTACGCCAGCGCCCAGCGCGCCTTCGACGGCATCCGCGCGTTGTACCCGCAGGTGTTCGTCGGCGGTTTGTCCATGGGTTCGCTGCTGTCGATGTACCTGGCGGCGCAGAACCCGGGGCGGGTGGCCGGGTTGCTGCTGTATTCGACCACGCTGCGCTACGACGGCTGGAACATGACGCCCCTGGCGCCGCTGTCGCCCTGGGTGATGCGCATTCCGTTCGGGGTGCACCTGTGCCGCTTCGTCGAGAAATCGCCGTACGGCATCAAGAACCCGCGCCTGCGGGCCATCATCGAGAAGCAGATGCTGGCCGGGGAGAGCGGCAATGCCGGGCTGTTGACCATGTCCGGGGTGAGTGTGCGCGAGCTGCACCGCTTGATCGCCAAGGTCAAGCAGTGCCTGCCGGGCATGCGCACGCCGGCGCTGGTGCTGCACTCTAAGGAAGACGACATCACCAGCACCTGGAACGCCGATTACATCGAGCGGCGCAGTGGCGGGCCGGTGACCAAGATCCTGCTCGACAACTGCTATCACATGATCACCGTGGACCTGGAGTACCCGCAGGTGATCGCCCACAGCGCCGATTTCATCGACGGCCTGCGCTTGCCTGAAACGGCGCCGCTGCCCCAGGCCTGCGCGTCCTGAGGCGAGTGCCACGATGGATGTCCCCCGGCCGGGCGCCTATACTCGCCCGGCCGCCCACCCCATCGCCCCGTTCCAGGCCCTGACCACAAGCGAGTAAGGATGAGCCTCATCAGCGCCCTGCGCCGGTTGTTTCGTGTTTCCCAGTGGAGCCTGCAGCGCCAGCTGGTGCTGGCTTTCTGGCTGGTGAGCGTGGTGCCGACGATGATCGCCGCGCAGTTGGCGGCCACCACTCTGTCGAACATCTTCAATGCCAACGTACGCGTGTGGCTGGAAGAGTCGACCAAGATCGTCGAAGACGAAACCCGCGAGACCCTGCGCCAGAACGCCCAGGTCGCGCAGTTGCTGCTGCATTACACCCTGGGCGCGGTGCCGATCACTGCCGAGCGCCAGCAGATGAGCAGCGACATCGCCAACGCCATGGGCATCGACCTGGTAGCGCTGGTGCGCAACAGCGACCACAAGGTGATGTTCAGTACCGCCGCCGACGCCATACTCACCCAGATCAAGGAGCTGCCCGACGTTTCCCTGCAGATCGTCTATCAGGGTGACAACCCCACCGGCACCGTGGTCTCGCGCTTTCCCGCGAGCCTGGACGGTACCGACTACCACCTGGTGATCGCCAGCTACCTGGACGCCGGCTTCCTCACCAGCGTCGCCGACGTGCATTCCCTGGACCTGCGCCTGTACCTCAACAGCAGCCAGGGCATGACCGAAGTGTTCTCCACCCAGCAGTTCGAAGAGCACCCCGGCGGCCTGCTGGCGCCGGAGATCGAGCAGATACTGCGCACTTCGCGGGCGCCGAGCGAGCAATCCAACGCCCGCTACAACGGCGTGTACCGGCCGATCTTCAGCAACGACGGGCAGCTGCAGGGCGCGGTGTTCAGCGGCCTGCTCAAGCATTCGGCGCTGCTGGGCGCGATCAACCAGAGCAACCTGTTCATCCTGCTGTTCGTGGTCGGTTCGGCGCTGTCGCTGGGTTTCGGCTGGCTGGTGGCCAGGCGCTTTACCCGGCCCTTGCGCGCGTTGCTGCTGGGAGTGCGGGCGATCACCGTGGGTGACTACGGCCAGCGCGTCGAAGTGCCCGATGGCCGCGAGCTGGCGGAATTGAGCACCACCTTCAACCTCATGGCCCAGCGCCTCAGCGACTTGCGCGGCCTGGAAGCGCAGCTGCGTCGCCGCGACCGCTTGCACACCCTGGGCGAGGTCGCCATGGGCCTGGCCCACGAGATTCGCAACCCGCTGGGCATCATCAAGACCGCCACCCAGTTGCTGCACCGGCGCGCCGGCCTGGCCGAGACCGACCAGCGCCACCTCGAATACGTAATCAGTGAGGTCACGCGCATCAATGAACTGATCACCGAGTTCCTTGAATTCGCCAAGCCTGGCGAGCCCTTGTGCGCCGAATTCGAAGCGCGGGCCTGGCTGCAGCAGTTGCTGGATTTCTGCGGCCCCGAGCTGGCCAGCCACCAGATCGAGGCGCTGATCGATGAGCCGGTGCCGGGTGTGACCTTGTACGCCGATGCCCGCCTGCTGCAACAGGCCTGCCTGAACCTGGTGCTCAATGCCATCGACGCCATGCCCGACGGCGGCACCTTGCGCCTGGGCATCCTGGCCCAGCAGGGCGTCACCCAGCTAAGCTTCACCGACACTGGCAAGGGAATTTCCGCGGACATGATCGAACGCATCTTCAACCCATTCGTCACTACCAAGGCTTCGGGCACCGGCCTGGGGCTGGCCAAGGTGTTTTCCATCATGGAAAGCCACGGCGGGCGGGTGGAGTGCAGCAGCCCGCCAGGGCAGGGCGCCAGCTTTCGGCTGTACCTGGCCAGCCACGCGCCGGTGCGACCATGAGCCGGCGCATTCTGGTGGTCGACGACGAGCCCAAGCTCTGCGACCTGCTGGTGTCGGCGTTGCAGAGCGATGAGCTGCAGGTGCTGACCGCCGCCAATGGCGTGGCGGCCTTGCAGGTGCTGGAACAGGAGAGCGTCGAGCTGATCATCAGCGATTCGCGCATGCCGGGCATGGATGGCACGGCGCTGTTGGCCGAGGTCAAGGTGCGCTACCCGTTGTTGCCGGTGATCGTCATGACCGCCTACAGCACCGTGAAAAACGCGGTGCAGGCCATGCGCAACGGTGCCTACGACTACATCGCCAAGCCCTTCGACATCGACGAGCTGGAAGTCACGGTGCACAAGGCCCTGCAGTTCGGCGACATCCTGCGCGACAACGCCCGCCTGCGCGCCGAGCTTGACGTGCACCAGCAGATCGACAGCCTGGTGGGCGAGAGCCCGGCCTTCGCCCGGGTGCTGCAGGCCATCGACTCGGTGCGCGACAGCAGCGCGACCATTCTGCTGACCGGCGAAAGCGGCACCGGCAAGGAAATGGTCGCCCGCGCCATTCACAACCACGGCAGCCGCGCCAGCCAGCCGTTCATTGCGGTCAACTGCGCGGCGATTCCCGAAGGCTTGCTGGAAAGCGAGATGTTCGGCCACCGCAAGGGCGCGTTCACCGGTGCCCTGGCCGACCGGGTGGGGCGCTTCGTGCAGGCCGACAAGGGCACGCTGTTTCTCGACGAGGTCGGCGACATGCCGCTGCCGTTGCAGGCCAAGATGCTCCGTGCCTTGCAGGAGCGGGTGATCGAGGCGGTGGGCGACAGCCGCCAGCGCAAGGTGGATGTGCGGGTGATCGCCGCCACCAACAAGGGCCTGCTCGACGCCGTCGCCAACAAGACCTTCCGCGAAGACCTGTATTACCGCCTCAACGTTTTCCCGATCCCTTTGCCGGGGCTGCGTGAGCGGGTCGAAGACATCGTGCCGCTGGCCCGCCATTTTGCCCGTACCCTGGGCGCCAGCAGCGGCAAGCGCCTCAACGGCTTCAGTGCCGAAGCCCTGCAGGCCATGACCGAGTACAGCTGGCCGGGCAATATCCGCGAGCTGCAGAACTGCGTGGAGCGGGCAATCATCGTCGCCCGCGGCGGCACCATCGAGCGCGCCGACTTGCCGGGCTATCTGTTCGAGGCCACGGGCACGGCCCCCGCGGCCGATGCATTGGCCGCGCCGGGGGCGATACCCGATGACCTGGATGGCAGCCTGGCCGCCTTGGAGAAGCAGTTCATCCTGGCCGCCCTAGAGCAGAGCCACGGAGTACAGGCGGCTGCGGCGCAGCGCCTGGGCATTTCCGAGCGCAGTTTCTGGTACCGCCTGAAAAAGCTCGGAATTCACGTCGAAAAAATCGCCCGCTGAGCCTCGTTTAGCGAAATTTAAACAAAAGTTTATTCGCCGACGAAACCGCTGCTAGGCGCCACTCACTATTGTGCCAGCCAATGGGTAGCAATGGGCTGCCGGTAGTGGAGCTCGAGTGTGGCGAAGTCTGTGAGTGGGTGCGGTTCAGCCAGCGTCAAATACCCCGTACGGCGGTGGCCTTGGCTCGCCCTGGTGGCGGTGCTCGGTGGCTGTTCGCTGGTGCCCGGCTACCAGGCGCCCGAGCTGCCCCTGGCCGAGCGCTGGGACGCCACGCAACCGGTCGCGGCCGCCGCGGGCGGGCAGTGGTGGCAGGCGTTCGGCAGCGCCGAACTGAACGCCTTGGTCAACCGCGGCCTGAGCCAGAACTACGACCTGCAGGCGGCCCTCAGCCGCATTGACGAAGCCCGCTCCAGTGCGCAGGTGGCCGGTGCGGTGCAGTTCCCGCTGGTGTCCCTGGACGGGCTGCAACAGCGCCAGAACAACTACGGCACCACGGAAAAGAAGAGCGTGTTCGCCGAAGCCAGCTATGAAGTGGACTTCTGGGGCAAGAACCGCGCCCTGGCGAAATCGGCCGATGCCCTGGCCAATGCTACGGTGTTCGATGCCCAGACCCTGCGCATGACCCTCAGCGCCGACATCGCCAACAGCTACCTGCAGGTGCTGTCACTGGACGAGCGCCTGAAGCTGGCGCGCTCGATCGCCGCCGACGCCCAGCAGGTGCTGCAACTGGTGGAAGTACAGGCTAGCCAGGGCGCCGTCTCCAATCTCGAAGTGGCACAGCAGCGCAATGCTCTGCAGACCTTCCAGGCGGCGGTGCCAACGCTCCAGCAGCAACGCGACCAGGCGCTGTACCAACTGGCGGTGCTGGTAGGCGCGCAGCCCCAGGGGTTCAGCATCCAGGGTGGGCCGCTGCAGCAGGTCAAGAGCCCGCAGCCGAGCGCCGGCCTGCCCATCGGCCTGCTGCGCCAGCGCCCGGACCTCCAGGCCGCCGAGGCGCGGCTGCAATCCGCCAACTTCGACGTCGGCGCGGCGCGGGCGGCCTTCCTGCCGAACCTGTCGCTGGACTTGATCGGGGGCGTCGACACCCTGGCCGGCGGCAACATCTGGAGTGTGGTCGGCAGCCTGTCGCAGCCGCTGTTCAGCGGCGGCCAGCTGACCGGCCAACTGCATTACGACCAGGCGCATTTTCGCGAGTTGAGCGCCAGCTACCGCCAGGCGATCATCCTCGGCCTGCAAGACGTCGAGACTCAGCTCAGCGCGACCCGCGAGCTGGACAAGAACTACGCCCTCAGCCAAGCCGCCGTGGATTCCGCCCGCGAGGCCGCGCGCCTGGCGCAGGTGCGCTACCGCCTGGGCTCTACCGATTTCCAGACCTTGCTGATCGTCGAACGCACCCAGTACCAGGCCGAAGACAGCCTGCTGCAGGTCCGCCTGCTGCACCTGCAGGCCGCCGTCGGCCTGTTCCGTGCCTTGGGTGGCGATTTCGACGCCCAGGCCATTGCCTCCTCTTCCTCTGTTCGGGCCGCACGCTGATGAATGCACATAATCCCATCACCAAACCCCGGTTGCGCATGCGTTCGGTGCTCATCGTCATCGCCTTGGTGGCGGTCGCCTTCGCGGTGCGCAGCTATTGGCCGAGCGGGGCGGGCACCGCGGCCCACAGCGGCAGCGGCGCGGTGCCGGTGCAGGTGGCCAAGGTGACCCAACGCGACTTGCCCATCTGGCTCAGCGCCATTGGCAACGTCCAGGCCCTGAACACCGTCAACGTGCGGGTGCGGGTGGACGGCGAGCTGCAGAAGGTGCTGTTCCAGGAAGGCCAGATGGTCAAGGCCGGCAGCCTGCTGGCCCAGGTCGACCCGCGGGTGTACCAGGCCCAGCTCGACCAGGCCAAGGCACTGGTTGCCAAGGACCAGGCACAGCTGGTCAACCTGCATGTGAGCCTGACCCGCGCCGTGAATCTCGCGGACGCCAAGGCCGGCCCCACCCAGGACGTCGACACCTACCGCGCACAGGTGGCGGCGCAGGTCGCCACCGTGCAGGCCGACCAGGCCGCGCTGGACAACGCCAGGCTGCAACTGGAATTCACTCAGGTCAAATCGCCCATCGACGGCCGCACCGGCCAGCGTCTGCTGGACGTCGGCTCCATCGCCCATGGCTCGGAAGCCACCGGCCTGGTCACCGTCACCCAGATGAACCCGATCACCGTGGCCTTCGCCGTGTCCCAGGATGCGCTGCCGGAAATCCTCGAGGAAAACGCCAAGGGCCAGCCGCTGCAAGTGGTCGCCCTGCGCCGCGACGGTAGCAAGGAGCTGGCCCGCGGCACCCTGAGCTTCATCGACAGCCAGGTGGCGGCCAACAGCGGCCAGATCCAGCTCAAGGCCCAATTCGACAACAGCGCCCAGCAGCTGTGGCCCGGTGAACTGGTGAGTGCACGGCTGCTGGTCAACACCCAACGCGATGTGACCGTGGTACCGACCAACGCCGTGCAGTTGGGCCGCGATGGCAACTATGTGTACGTGGTGGGCGCCGACGACAAGGTCGAGGTGCGCCCGGTCAAGGCCCATGACGTGGTCGATGGCGTGCAGTGGATTCGCAGCGGCCTGCAAGCGGGCGAGACGGTGGTGACGGTGGGCCAGTCCCGCGTGGCCAATGGCGTGCTGATTCACGCGGTGGCCCCACAAGCCAGCGGCCAGTCGGACGCCATGGGGGCCCAACGATGAACGCGCTGGTAAGCCTGATCCAGCGTCGGGTCGGCCTGTGCATGTTGGCCATGGGCGTGTTGCTGCTGGGCGGTTTCGCCTACTTCCAGCTGCCGGTGGCGGCCCTGCCCACCGTTGATTTCCCGACCATCGCCGTCACGGCGACCCTGTCCGGGGCCAATGCCGAGACCATGGCGTCCTCGGTCGCCACGCCTTTGGAGCGGGCCTTCGCCGCCGTGCCACAGGTCACCTCGATGACCTCCTCGAGCGCGGCTGGCAAGACCCAGGTGATCCTGCAGTTCGACCTCAACCGCAATATCGACGGCGCGGCCGGGGATGTGCAAGCGGCGCTGTCGGCGGCCAAGTCGCAGCTGCCCAAGACCATGACCACCGACCCGACCTTCCACAAGATCAACCCGGCCGAGGCCACGGTACTGACCCTGGCCGTGACCTCGCCGACCCGCACCTTGCCGGAACTGAACCTGTACGCCGACAACTACCTCGCCCAGCGCCTGTCACAGTTGCCCGGCGTGGGCCTGGTCGATTTCCACGGCCAGCAGACGCCGGCCATGCGCATTCAGATCGACCCCGATGCCCTGGCCGCCCGTGGCCTGACCCTGGAAGACGTGCGCAGCATCGTCGGCATCAGCACCCTCGACCAGCCCAAGGGCAACCTCGACGGCCCGGCGCGCAGCGTGACCCTGGCCACCTCCGACCAGTTGCTCGACGCCCAGGGCTATCGCGACCAGGTCATCGCCTATAAAAGTGGCATGCCGATCAAGGTCGGCGACATCGGCCGCGTGGTCGCGGCCGCCGAGGACACCGAGCAGTCAGCGCGCATCAACGGCGAGCCGACGGTGCTGGTGGACATCCACAAGCAGGCCGGCTTCAACGTGCTGTCGACCATCAACCTGATCAAGACCAGCCTGCCGACCCTGTCCGCCTCGCTGCCGCGGGACGTGCAGGTGCTGGTGGCCGGCGACCGTACCCAAACCATCGACGCCTCGATCAAGGACGTGCAGTTCACGCTGATGCTCTCGGTGCTGCTGGTGGTCGGGGTGATCTACGTGTTCCTGCGCAAGGCCACCGCCACGCTGATTCCGGCGATGACCATTCCGCTGTCGCTGATCGGCACCTTCGCGGTCATGTACCTCTTGGGCTACAGCCTCGACAACCTGTCGATCATGGGCCTGGCGATCGCCGTCGGCTTCGTGGTGGACGACGCCATCGTGGTGATGGAAAACATCGTGCGCCACCTGGAGATGGGCAAGAGCAAGCTGCAAGCCGCGGCCGACGGCTTGCGCGAGGTGGGCTTCACCATCGTCTCGATGACCATCTCGCTGATCGCAGTGTTCCTGCCGATCCTGCTGATGTCGGGGATGGTCGGGCGGCTGATGCGCGAGTTCGCGGTAACGGTCAGCGTGGCGATCCTGGTGTCGTGTGTGGTGTCCTTGACCATCACGCCGATGCTCTGCGCCTGGCTGCTCAAGCCCCACGCCGAGGACCTGGCGCCGAACCGTTTTGCCCGTGCTTGCGAGCGCCTGCTGGACGGCATCAACGACGGCTACCGGCGCAGCCTCGACTGGGTGCTGGGCCATCAGCGCCTGACCCTGGCCTTTGCCATCGCCACGGTGCTGGCCACGGGGGCGCTGTACGTCGCCATCCCCAAGGGCTTTTTCCCGCAGCAGGACACCGGCCTGATCACCGGCATCGCCGAAGGCGCCGCCGACACCTCGCCAAGCGCCATGCTGGAGATGGTCAGCCAACTCTCGGCCGTGGTGCAGGCCGACCCGGCGGTGCGCCAGGTGTACTTCTGGGTGGGCGCCAACCCGACCGTGAGCCAGGCACGCATGGTGGTCAACCTCAAGCCTTTCGCCGAGCGCAGCGACAGCGCCCAGCAGGTGATCAAGCGCTTGAAGCCGGCGCTCGACAAGGTCCCCGGCATTCGCCTGTACCTGCAGCCGCAGCAGGATATCCAGGTGGGCGGGCGGGTCAGCAAGACCCAGTACCAGTACACCCTGCAAGACCCGGACAGCACCGAGCTGGATAAATGGAGCAGCGTGCTGTTGGAGAAGATGAAAACCCTGCCACAGCTGCAGAACGTGACCACCGACCAGCAGGCGGGAACCAACCAGGCAACCCTGAGCATCGACCGCGAGACCGCCGCGCGCCTGGGCGTCAGCGTGCAGGCCATCGACGACGTGCTGTACGACGCCTTCGGCCAGCGGCAGATCGCGACCATGTTCACGCCGCTGGACCAGAACCATGTAATCCTCGAGGTCGACCCGAGCTGGCAGACCTCCACCGACACCCTCAGCCACCTCTACGTGCGCTCGACCTCCGGGGCCATGGTGCCGCTCGACCTGGTCACCCACCTGAGCCACGCCCCGGCGCCGATCGTGATCAACCACCAGGGCGTGTTTCCGGCCATCACCCTGTCGTTCGACCTGGCCCCGGGCATGGCCCTCAGCGATGCGGTGAACGCCGTCGACCAGGCCGCCCTCGACGTCGGCCTGCCCGATGCCGTGCAGGGTAGCTTCCAGGGCACCGCCCAAGTGTTCCAGAGCTCGCTGAAATCCCAGCCCTGGCTGATTCTGGCGGCGATCATCACCGTGTATATCGTGCTCGGCGTGCTGTACGAGAACGCCATTCACCCGCTGACGATCATTTCGACGCTGCCGTCGGCCGGTTTCGGCGCGCTGCTGGCGCTGATGCTGGGCGGGCTGGATTTGTCCGTGCTGGGGATGATCGGCATCATTCTGCTGATCGGCATCGTCAAGAAGAACGCGATCATGATCGTCGACTTCACCCTCGAATGCCAAGCCAGGGGCATGGCCCCGGTGGAGGCAGTGCGCGAAGCCTGCATACTGCGCCTGCGGCCGATCCTGATGACTTCCCTGGCGGCCTTGCTCGGCGCCATCCCGCTGGCCTTCGGGCACGGTGCCGGCGCCGAGCTGCGCCAGCCGCTGGGCATCACAATTGTCGGCGGACTGCTGGTATCGCAAGTGCTTACCCTGTATACCACCCCCGTGGTCTATCTTTGGTTCGAGCGTCGCCGGACTCGAGGGTTGGTAATCAGTGGGAACGTGCCGGTTTGAGGTCGGTACGTCGTTTTGGAGCGTTATGGAATTCAAACAAAGCCTGGCGAGGCGCATCGTGGTGGTCTTCGCCTTGATGAGCGCCTTCGTGGCCGGGGTATTCGCCGTGGGCATCGTGGCCACGGTGCATGTGGTGGAACGCAAACTGACCACCATCAGCATGAGCGGCAACCTGCATCGCCTGCTGATGATGGACAACGCCGATGACTGGCGCTTCCAGCCCGACAAGGATGAATTGTTCTTCGCCACCGAAGGGCAGGGCGACATGGCCATGACCGAAGACCTCAAGGCGCTGCCCGAGGGCTTCCAGGAAATCGCCCGCTCCGACCGCACCTACTACGCCATGGTGCAGAACATCGGCGATCGCAAATACGTGCTGCTGCGCGACCAGGAAGACTTGAAACAGCGCGAGCGCCTGCTGTTCACCGTGGTGACCTCGGGCTTCGTGCTGAGCATCATCCTCGCCGTGCTGCTGGGCTGGATGCTGGCGCGGCGGGTAATGGCGCCGGTGATCCGCCTGTCGCGCCAGGTGCGCCACCGCGACCAGTTGCTGGAGATGGCGCCGCCGCTGTCGCCCGACTACGCCGCCGACGAGGTGGGTGAGGTGGCCCTGGCGTTCGACGAGGCCCTGAGCAAGCTGCGCGCGGCCCTGGGGCGCGAGCAGATGTTCACTAGCGACGTCAGCCATGAGCTGCGCACGCCGCTGATGATTCTCGCCAGTTCCTGCGACGTGCTGCTGGAAACCTCGGTGCTGGACCCGCGGGCGCGCCAGCAGGTCACGCGGATTTCCCGCGCCACCGAGTCCATGACCCAACTGGTGGCGACCTTCCTGCTGCTGGCCCGCGACAAGGACAACCTCACCGCCCAGGGCAACCTGGTGACGGTGCGTTCCACCGGCGATGAACTGGTGGACATCTGGAGCAAGCACGTGGAGGCCAAGGGCCTGACCTTCGTCTATCGTGCAGAGGAGTCGATGACCGGCCTGTACAACCAGACGTTCCTGCATTCGGTGATGGGCAACCTGTTGCGCAACGCCTGGCACTACACTGACCAGGGCTTCGTCGGCCTGACGCTGACGAGCACCGGCTTCATTGTCGAAGACAGCGGCATCGGCATCCCGCTGGAACAGCAGGACGCCATGTTCGAACCCTTCACCCGCGGCTCCGACAAGCGCGGTGAAGGCCTGGGCCTGGGCCTGTCGCTGGTGCAGCGTATCTGCACCAGCCAGGGCTGGGCCGTGACCCTCAGCAGCCGCGAGCCCAATGGCTGCCGGTTCACCGTCGAGTTGGCCAAGGCCGACGAGTAACCCGATCAAGGAGCAACACCCATGCGCATTCTCGTGGTGGAAGACCATCAGGACATTCACGACAATCTGATCGAGTACTTCACGCTCAAGGGTCACGAAGTGGAGGGCGCCCTCAGCGGCCTGGTGGGCCTCAACCTGGCCGCCAGCAAGCCGTTCGATGCGATTGTGCTGGATGTGATGCTGCCGGGCATCGACGGCAACCAGATCTGCCATACCTTGCGCCACCACTCCAAGTCCAACGTCGCCATCGTCATGCTCAGCGCCCGCGACGAGCTCACCGACCGCCTGGCCGGCTTCGACGTGGGCGCCGACGACTACGTGACCAAGCCGTTCGCCATGAGCGAAGTGCTGGCACGGCTGGAGGCCGTAGTGTCGCGGCGCAGCCGCCGCGGCAACCGCATGCTCAAGGTCGAGGACCTGCACTTCGACCTCGACACCCTGGAGGTGACCCGCGCCGGGCAGCCGCTCAAGCTCAACCCTACGAACCTGAAGATTCTCGAGCTGCTGATGCGCAAGAGCCCGGGAATCGTCCAGCGCCGCGACCTCGAGGAAAAGGTCTGGGGCCGCGATGTGCCGAGCAGCGACAGCCTGCGCAGCAACATCCACCTGCTGCGCCGGGAGATCGACAAGGGCTTCGAACAGCCGCTGCTGCAGACCGTGCATGGCCTGGGCTACAAGCTGGCGCTAGAGGGCTGAGGCCCAAAGACCGCCCCCACCTTCGGTCCCCATCGCCGCAAGCGCAGCGCCGCCCGTCATTTCGCCCGGCTATTTCTTGTTGATCATGCAGTTTGCATGAAAATGGATTTGAACCATTTCGTAGGTGATTGATTTATATCGATATTAATCGAGGGTAATAACTGGCACGTGCTCTGCTCACAGTTTGTTACAGGCCCACCTTTTGGGGCTCTGACTGCCTAGTGACATGGAGTACTGCCGCGATGATCACCTACGCCGAAACACCCGCCGTGACCCAGCCTGACCGGCTGGCCCAGGACCGCTCCCATACCCACCGCTCGGGGGTGTCATGGGCGGCGATTTTCGCGGGCTCTGCCGGGTCCGCCGCACTGTCCCTGATCTTGATCCTGCTGGGCGCCGGCCTGGGCTTCTCGGCGGTCTCGCCGTGGGCCGACCGTGGTGCCAGCGCGACGACCCTGGGGATATCGGCAGCGGTCTGGTTGGCCGTCACGCAGATCATCGCCGCGGGCCTGGGCGGTTATCTGGCGGGCCGGCTGCGGGCACGTTGGGTCAACACCCATAGCGACGAGGTGTACTTCCGTGATACCGCCCACGGCTTTCTGTCGTGGGCGATTGCCACACTGGTGACCGTAGCCCTGGTGGCCAGTTCGGCCGGGAGCCTGGTGGGGGGTACGGCGAAGGCGGGTGCCGAAGCGGTAGGTGCTGCCGGCGGTGCGGCTGGCGGCATGATGGCCAACGGCGCCCGTGGTGGCGATCCCTATGGCTACTTCATCGACACCCTGTTCCGTGATGACCGCCCCGCAGCCGTCAGCGATGACGCCGCTCACGGTGTGGTGGCCCGTATTTTCGCCAAGACCCTGAGCAACGGTGGCCAACTGGCCCCTGAGGACCGTACCTACCTGGCGCAACTGGTCAGCCAGCGCACCAACCTCAGCCAGCAACAGGCCGAGCAACGGGTCGACCAGGTGTACCAACAAGCCCGCCAGAGCGTTGAAGATGCCAAGGTAGCGGCCCAGAAAGCCGCTGATGCCGCCGCCAAGGCTGCCGCCACCGCCGCGCTGTGGACCTTCGTCGCGCTGCTGTGTGGGGCCTTCTTCGCCAGCCTGGCCGCGCTCTACGGTGGTCGCCGCCGCGACGCCGTGGAATACGTGGAACTCGACACTCATCGCGCTACCGTGCGCTGAATTCAACAAAAAAGGAGAACGACCATGCGCTCATTACTGCTGTTTTTCCTCGGCGTGCCGATTCCTGTGATCATTTTGATTGCGTTGTTCATGCACTAGGACTGCTGCGGGGCTGATGTTGGCCCCAACGGCTCGCAGGCTGGCGCCAGCTCCTACGCTGGCCGGGTTGCCCACTGGCTTTGCGGGTTGCAACTCGGTCGATGTAGGAGCTGGCGCCAGCCTGCGAGCTTGGCGCTCGATTTGGCCCCGGATAATACTGCGCAAACCTGACCTTCTCCGACTCGTCCACCAGCTTCTTCAAGCGCTCATTGAACGAACGACTCACCCCATACTGCCCACCCGAAATGGTCCGGAACTGCGCCGTCAGGGTGATGCCGTTGAGATCCATCTTGTCCACGCCAAACACCTGCAACGGCCCCTGCAAGTTGTTCTTCAGCAGCAGGTCCTCGCTGATCTGCCGGCCCGCCTCGCGAATCAGCGCCAGCGCCTCGTCGATATCCGTGTCATAGCTCACCTGCACCGAGAAGAATGCATAGGCGAACTGCCGCGACTGGTTGGTCACCGCCTTGATCTGCCCGAACGGCACCGAGTGCACGAAGCCCTTGCCGTCGCGCAGGCGCAGGGTGCGGATGGTCAGGCTTTCGACGGTGCCGGCGTGGCCGGAGTCGAGCACCACCCAGTCGCCGATGGCGATGGTGTCTTCGATCAGGATAAACAGCCCGGTAATCACATCCTGCACCAGCTGCTGGGAACCGAAACCGATGGCCAGGCCGACCACCCCGGCACCGGCCAGCAGCGGCGCGACGTTGATGCCCAGGTTGGCCATGGTGGTGATGGTGCAGATCACCACCAGCACGATCTTGGTGGCATTGCGCAGCATCGGCAGGATGGTCTTGACCCGGGTGCTGGGCTGCCGTGTGGCGCGCTTGCCGACGGCGGGCTTGAGGGCTTCCTGGATGGCGGTGTCGATCACCACCCACAGCAGCCAGGTCACCAGCAGGATCAGGCCGATGCTGCTCAAGGAGTTGCTGATGGCGCGGCCAAGGTTGTTGCTGGCGGCGAACTCGAGGATCGATACGCCCCAGATGCGCCCCAGCAGCTCGATAAAGGCAATGGCGATGGCGATACGTGACAGCGCGTGGGCGAGGCTGCGCAGCAGTTCGCGGTAGGGGCGCACCTGGTCCGTCTCCACCACTTCGTGCGGCCGCAGCAGGTGATGCATCAGGGTGCTGGCGAACACTGCGCCCACCAGCAGCACGGTAGTCATCAGGGCCCGCTGCAGGCCTTGCTGGCCGTCATCCTGGGCGCCGATCAGGTGCACGGTCGAGACCAGAATCATCAGCAGGATCGGCCAATACCACAGGCCCGAGAAGATCCGCAGGGTTTCCTGCACCGCGCGGTGCTCCTTGCGCTGCTTGAACGGGCGATTGCGGATCAGGTGGGCGACGGGGCGGCGCACGTGGATCACCAGCGCGGCGAACATGAAGGTGGCGACCAGGCCGGTGGCCACCGCCACGCTGCTGGACAGGTTGCCGCCCAGTTGGCGGGCGATCTGCGGGCTGTCGAAGGCGTCGCTCAGGGCGGCGAGGAAGCCGATCAGGAACAACCGCAGCGGCGCGAACCGGCGCAGCAGCTGTACGGCCCGGTGCTTGTGGCCGACATCGAACAGGGTGATCACGCACAAAATCAGCGTGGTAGAGAACACCCCGCTGCTGGTGGCGTATGCCAGGCACAGGCCCAAGGCGCGGGCGACGGACATGTCCAGTTGATGGCCCACCGCCAGGGTCAGGGGCAGGCTGGCCATGGCTGGCAGCATCCAGGCCAGCACGTAGCCGAGCAGGCTCAGCAGCCTTGGCCGGGTGTTGAAGAAACGCTGGTTGCCGGCGCGCTTGCGCAGCCAGCGGCCGATGCTGGCCAGCACCACGAAGCACAGGGCCCAGCTGGCCGTCAGGATGACGAAGTCCAGCAGCAGGCTGAGCACCGAGCGGTTGGAGTGCTTGTTGATCAGGTTGTCGACCTCATCGGCGGCGCGGTCGGTGCGCAGGCGCCAGGTGTCGAGCACGTTGTTGTCGACCGCCAGCTTGTCCTGCACGGTATCGATACCAGTGGTGATGGCGCCCAGCAGGCCGCCCTGGACGATTTCCTTGTCGGCGGGCGGGGCCTCGGCGGCCGGTGCGGTGCTGGCCGGGGCGCTCGTGGCGGGGGCTGCGGCAGGGGTGGCGGCGAACAGCGTGGGGCTGAGCAGTGCCAGGGAGAGAGCGAAAAGACAGGATTTCAGACTGAACACGTGCAAGGCCTTTGTGGTCGTTACCTGATTCACTGATCGCCCCAGCGCCGGCAAGTTCGGTGCACTGGCATGAATAAGCCGTTAACCTGCTTCTCCCGGCCAATCGTTTTTGGCAGCACTTGCCCCCAGCCTGTGTGCGAAGTACCCGGCCCGCTGGCTGCACGCTTACCCCTGTGGGAGCCTGGCCGGGCGGAGAACCGCTTGCCAGCGATAGCGCCAGGCCAGGCAACACTACCTCGGCATTCACCGCACCGCTGAATCCACCACAGCACGCTAATAACAAGGATGTGCCATGTCTTTCGCCCCTTCCAGCCTGCGCGTCGTGCCTGGCAAACGTGAACAGTTTTCCACCCGGGTAGCGTTCTTCATCGCCGGCTTTTCCATGGCCAGCTGGGCGCCGATGGTGCCCTTGGCCAAGCAGCGGGCCGGTATCGATGATGGCACCCTCGGCCTGGTGTTGCTCGGCCTCGGTGCCGGGTCGGTACTGGCGATGCCCCTGGCGGGCTACCTGACTGCCCGCTATGGCTGCCGGCGGGTGATCACCTTGGCCAGCTTGCTGATCTGCCTGATGCTGCCGTTGCTGGGCAGCGTCTCCAGCCTGCCGGCGCTGATCGGCGCGGTGCTGCTGTTCGGCGTGGGCATGGGCAGCCTGGATTGCGCTATCAATATTCAGGCGGTGGTGGTCGAGAAGGCCAGCGAGCGGGCAATGATGTCGGGCTTCCATGGCTTGTTCAGCCTGGGGGGGATTCTCGGCGCGGTGGGCATGACGGCGTTGTTGAGTGCCGGGCTGTCGGCATTCATGGCTACCCTGGTGGTGGTCGCGGTGCTGCTGGTGGCCTTGTATCGCGCCGGGCCCCACCTGCTGCCGTTCGGCAGCGAGAGCGACGGGCCGTTGTTCGCCGTGCCCCATGGCATCGTGCTGTTCCTCAGCGTGCTGTGCTTCATCGTGTTCCTCACCGAGGGCGCGATGCTGGATTGGAGCGCGGTGTTCCTGGTGTCCGAGCGGCAGGTCGAGCCGAGCTATGCGGGCCTGGGCTACGCCGCCTTCGCCGCGACCATGACCCTCGGGCGCCTGACCGGCGATGCCATCGTCAACCGCCTGGGCGGCGCTCGGGTCACGCTGCTGGGTGGCAGCCTGGCGGCTTTCGGGCTGGCCTTGTCGCTGCTGGTACCCGCCTGGCCGGCGGCCTTGCTGGGCTACGCGCTGGTCGGCGCGGGCTGCTCCAACATCGTTCCGGTGCTCTACACCGCGGTCGGCCGGCAGACCAGCATGCCCCAAAGCGCGGCGATTCCAGCGATGACCTCGCTGGGTTACGCCGGGATTCTGATGGGGCCGGCGGCCATCGGTTTCATTTCCCATCTTTCCAATTTGCCGCTGGCGCTGGGCGTGCTGATCGTGCTGCTGGCGTTCGTGGCGGTGAGTGGGCGTTACCTGCGGGCGTGAATTCGAGGAAACCTGCGCCGAGTCGATGAGGTCTAGCCTAGACACTCATCGCTTGGGAGCCAGACCATGCACCTGGAAGGATCTTGCCATTGCGGCGCCGTCACCTTCAGCCTCGACAGCGTCCATCCGTACCCCTATCAACGCTGCTACTGCTCGATCTGCCGCAAGACCCAGGGCGGTGGTGGCTATGCCATCAACCTGGGTGGCGACGCGAAATCGATGAAAGTGCAGGGCCGCAAGAACATCAGCATCTACCACGCGAAAATGCGCGAGAACGGCGAGCAACGCAGCCATGCCAGCAGTGCCGAGCGGCACTTCTGCCATCTGTGTGGCAGTGCGCTGTGGCTGTTCAGCCCGGAATGGCCGGAGCTGATTCATCCGTTTGCCAGCGCCATCGATAGCGACCTGCCAGTGCCGCCGGAGCACACCCATCTGTTGCTGGATTCGAAGGCGAGCTGGGTGGAGGTGCAGGCGGAGCCCAAGGACCAGCAGTTCCAGCACTACCCCGAAGAGTCGATTGCCGATTGGCATCAGCGGTTGGGCGTGGAAAGGTAGGCTTGGCCCCTGTTGGAGCGAGCGCTAGCGCGCGATTCTTTGCGGCCGACGCGGGCCACATCGCGGGCTGGCGCCCGCTCCAACGGGGCGGCGGTGGCTATACCGTTTGCCGCCACTGCCGTGGGCTGGTGCCGAACCAGCGGCGGAAGGCGCGGGAGAAGGCGCTGGTTTCCGAGTAGCCGAGCAGCGGCGCCAGTTGCGAGATCGACAGCTTGCCGTCGCGCAGGTACTGCTGGGCCAAGGTTTGGCGGGTCTGGTCGACCACCTGGGTGAAGCTCAAGCCTTGCTCGCGCAGCTTGCGTTGCAGGGCCGAGCCGCTGAGCTGCAGCTGTTCGGCGATCACTTCCAGTACCGGCTCACCGAGGTGCAGGGTGCTGCGCAGGCGCTGGCGGGTCAGTTCCGCCAGGTCCAGGCCGCAGGGCCGTTCGCCCAATTGGCGGATGGCGTCCTTGACCAGCATCAGCAGCACCGGGTCGTGCCCCGGCATGCTGTGGCCTTGTAGCGGCTGCTTGGGGATCAGCATCCAGTTGCCGTTCTGCCCGAAGCGCACCGGCGCATCGAAGGCCTCGCGATGTTCGCGCCAGTCCTGCGGGCGCGCGTGCTCGAAGCCGACTTCGCGGGGCGCCCAGCGGTCACCCAGTACATGGCGCACCAGGTTGGCGGCCATGCCCATGGTCAGCTCGGCATCCTGGCGGCGTTCGACGATGGCGTCGTGACGTACCTGATAGTCGAAGCGGTAGCAGTCGCCCTGATCCACCAGCTGGATCAGGGTGCTGTGCTGGTGATAGGGGAAGGCGCCGGCGAAGTTGATCAGCGCCTGCTCGAGGTTTTCCGAGCACAGGCCCACGTAGCCCAGCAGCCCGAGGGCCTGTGGCTTGAATTGCTGGCCGTAGTGCAGGCCGAAGTTGTCGCAGCCGGTTTGTCTTGCAGCCTCTTCGAGCACTTGGCAGTAATTGGGCAAGGCCAGGCTGAGGGTAGGGTGCTGCAACTGTTCCGGATCGATGCCAGCATGACCGAACACCCGGTCCAGGTCGCCGCCGTGATGGCGAATGAACCCATCCAGGCCGTTGGCGGCTGCCGACAACACGCCTTGATTGCTCGGGCGCGAAGGGGTGGCTGCGGGGGCGAAGAGGGGGTGGGCCATGCTGAAACGGTACCGGTGGTGATTTGTATGAAATTATTTCAAGCAAATATCGTTCCGGGCTCATCTCAGGCGGGTTTTGCGGGCAGGCGCGATTTTTGCGTCGTCGTTGCCGGCCTCATCGCGAGCTATGCTCGCTCCAACAGGTGTGCTCTCAGGCCCGCCGCGGATACCATTCGAGCAGTGATGCCCGCGAGCAGTACTCGTCAAGTATGCTCTCAGGCCCGCCGCGGTTATCGGTTGAGCAGCGACGCCCGCGAGCAATGCTCGCCGGGTTTGCTCTCGAGCCCGCTGCGGTTACCGGTGAGCAGCGACGCCCGCGAGCAATGCTCGCCAGGTGTGCTCTCAGGCGTGCCACAGTTCCCGTTGGAGCGGGCGATGCCCGCGAGCTTTTGTCCCTCGCTCAGAGATTGCGGGGCGCTTTCCGTTGCGGCCTGGTACTCAGATTTTGCTTCAAAATTGCACACTTCCATGCGCTCGCGCCCCAGCATGGCGCGCCGCGGCAGCAATTTGACCGTACAGCGCATTTTGCCCTTTTAGCAGTCAAGTCTTGGCTGTTGACCTATGGTTATCCTGCCCCCAGCAATCTTGCCGCTGCGATTTCGAGGTGTGAACCATGACCGCAAACCAACTCAAGCCCACGCTGGGCACCCTGCATCTCTGGGGCATCGCCGTCGGGCTGGTGATCTCCGGTGAATATTTTGGCTGGAGCTACGGCTGGGGCACCGCCGGTACCCTGGGTTTCCTGGTGACCACGCTGATGGTCGCCGTGATGTACACCTGCTTTATCTTCAGCTTCACCGAACTGACCACCGCCATCCCCAACGCCGGTGGCCCCTTCGCCTACAGCTTGCGCGCTTTCGGCGTGGGCGGCGGGATGATTGCCGGCATGGCCACCCTGATCGAGTTCGTGTTCGCGCCACCGGCAATCGCCATGGCCATCGGTGCCTACCTCAACGTGCAGTTCCCGGGCCTCGACCCGCGTGTGGCCGCCGTCGGCGCCTACGTGGTGTTCATGACCCTGAACATCGTCGGTGTCAATATCGCCGCCACCTTTGAACTGGTGGTGACCATCCTGGCGGTCCTGGAATTGCTGGTGTTCATGGGCGTGGTCGCACCGGGCTTCAGCTTCAGCAACTTCGTGCTGGGCGGCTGGTCGGGTGAAAACACCTTCAGCCTGGGCGCCATCTCCGGCATCTTCGCGGCGATTCCCTTCGCCATCTGGTTCTTCCTCGCCATCGAAGGCGCCGCCATGGCCGCCGAAGAAGCCAAGGACCCGAAACGCACTATTCCCCGCGCCTACATCGGCGGCATCCTGACCCTGGTGGTGCTGGCCATCGGGACCATGATCTTCGCCGGTGGCGTAGGTGACTGGCGCGCGCTGTCGAACATCAACGACCCACTGCCGCAAGCCATGAAAACCGTGGTGGGTGGCAACTCCAACTGGATGCACATGCTGGTGTGGATCGGCCTGTTCGGCCTGGTGGCCAGCTTCCACGGCATCATCCTCGGCTACTCGCGGCAGTTCTTCGCCCTGGCCCGTGCCGGCTTCCTGCCCAAGTCGCTGTCCAAGCTGTCGCGCTTCCAGACCCCGCACCGCGCCATCATCGCTGGCGGCGTGGTCGGCATCATCGCGATTTTCAGTGATGGCCTGGTCAACCTGCAGGGCATGACCCTCACCGCCGCGATGATCACCATGTCGGTGTTCGGCGCCATCGTGATGTACATCATCAGCATGCTCAGCCTGTTCCGCCTGCGCCGCGACGAGCCGCACCTGGAACGCAGCTTCCGTGCCCCGGGCTACCCGATCGTGCCGGGCATCGCCCTGGTGCTGGCGGTGGTGTGCCTGGTCGCCATGATCTGGTTCAATACCCTGATCTTCGGCGTGTTCCTGGCCTTGATGGTACTCGGCGCGCTGTTCTGCGCCCTGGTGCGCAGCCGGGGTGTGCCCGACGTCGCGCTGACCACAGGAGCTTGATGCCATGAGCGGTTTCGTACACACAGTGGGTGGCCAGGTGTGGCGCTTCGACAGCCTCAAGTCGTTGCTCGCCAAGGCCAGCCCAGCGCGCTCCGGCGATTACCTGGCGGGCGTTGCCGCCGCCAGCGACGCCGAACGCGCGGCCGCGCAAATGGCCCTGGCGGACGTGCCGCTCACGCGTTTCCTCAACGAAGCGGTGATTCCCTACGAGCAGGACGAAGTCACCCGCCTGATCATCGACAGCCATGATCGCTTGGCCTTCGCGGCGGTCAGCCATCTCACGGTGGGCGGTTTTCGCGACTGGCTGCTGGGCGACGAGGCCGATGAGTTCAGCCTGCGCGCTTTGGCGCCTGGGCTGACCCCGGAAATGGCCGCTGCGGTGTCGAAGATCATGCGCGTGCAAGACCTGGTGCTGGTGGCGCAGAAGATTCGCGTCGTCACGCGCTTTCGCAACACCGTGGGCCTGCGCGGGCGGATGTCGACCCGTTTGCAGCCCAACCATCCCACCGATGACCCGGCCGGCATTGCCGCCAGTACCCTGGACGGCCTGCTGTACGGCAACGGCGATGCCATGATCGGCATCAACCCGGCCACCGACAGCCTCAGCGCCATCACCGAGCTGCTGAAGATGCTCGATGGCGTGATCAACCATTACCAGATTCCTACCCAGTCCTGCGTGCTCACCCACGTGACCTCATCGATCGCCGCCATTGAGCGCGGCGTGCCGCTGGACCTGGTGTTCCAATCGATTGCCGGCACCCAGGCCGCCAACGAGAGTTTCGGCATCAGCCTGCAGGTGCTGCAGGAAGGCTACGACGCCGGCCTGAGCCTCAAGCGCGGCACCGTTGGCAGCAACCTGATGTACTTCGAAACCGGCCAGGGCAGTGCGCTGTCGGCCAACGCCCACCACGGCGTCGACCAGCAGACCTGCGAAGCTCGCGCCTATGGCGTGGCCCGGCACTTCAAGCCGTTCCTGGTGAACACTGTGGTCGGCTTTATCGGCCCGGAGTACCTGTACAACGGCAAGCAGATCATCCGCGCCGGCCTGGAAGACCACTTCAGCGGCAAGCTGCTGGGCGTGCCCATGGGCTGCGACATCTGCTACACCAACCATGCCGAGGCCGACCAGGATGACATGGACATGCTGCTGACCCTGCTGGGGGTGGCGGGCATCAACTTCATCATGGGCATTCCGGGCTCGGACGACATCATGCTCAACTACCAGACCACCTCGTTCCACGACGCGCTGTATGCGCGCAAGGCATTGGGCCTCAAGCCTGCGCCTGAGTTCGAGCAATGGCTGGCACGCATGGATATCCTGCACCAGGGCGACGGCATGCTGCGCCTGGGCAACGGCCTGCCGCCGGCGTTTCGCCAGGCGCTGGCGCAGCTGGGTTAGACGAAAGAGGTAGCTTGTGAAGCATGATGTGGAAGCACCCGTGGCGAGCGATCCGGCCCGGCCGCTGGACGTAGCCGCCAGCAGCGAGGCGAAACCTTCTGAGCCCGACGACGCCAGCGTGCCAACGCTGGAGTTGCACAGCGAGCAGGCTAGCGATGCGGCCGCTGAAACGCCTGCCAAGGGCGACCCCTGGCGCCGCTTGCGCGACCTGACCTCGGCGCGCATCGCCCTGGGCCGTGCCGGTACCAGCTTGCCGACCCATGCCCAGCTCGATTTCCAGTACGCCCACGCCCAGGCCCGCGACGCCGTGCACCTGCCGTTCGATGGGGAGGCGCTGGCGGCGAAAATTCAGGAGCGTGGCCGCGAGTGCCTGAGCCTGCACAGTGCCGCGCCGGACCGGCACACCTATCTGCAACGGCCTGACCTTGGCCGGCGGCTGGACGAGGCTTCGGTAGCCCTCCTCAAGGAACACGCACAGGCCAATCCCGCTGGCTATGACCTGGCCGTGGTGATTGCCGACGGCCTGTCCGCCTTGGCCGTGGAACGCCACAGCCTGCCGATGCTGCAACGCATCGACGAACTGGCCGCCGCCGAAGGCTGGAGCCTGGCGCCGGTGACGTTGATGAGCCAGGGCAGGGTGGCGGTTGCCGATGAGGTAGCCGAATTGCTGAAGGCGCGCATGGTGGTAATCCTGATCGGCGAGCGGCCAGGCTTGAGTTCGCCCGATAGCCTGGGCTTGTACTTCACCTACGCGCCGCGCGTGGGGCTGACCGATGCCGCGCGCAACTGCATTTCCAATGTGCGGCTGGAAGGCATGAGCTATGGGATGGCGGCGCACAAGCTGCTGTACCTGCTGCGCGAGGCCTGTGTGCGTGGCTTGTCCGGGGTGAGCTTGAAGGATGAAGCGCTGGTGCCGACCCTGGAGCACGGAGAGGAAGCGCGGCCCGGCAATTTTCTGCTGCCTGGGCCGCCGGGTTCTTGATAGAGGCTGCTGGCCCCATCGCGAGCTGCGCTCGCTCCAACAGGGTCGGCGGCGGCTTGCGAATCTTTCGGTCGACCGAAACCCGCAGCGTTATTCGATTCTTCCGGTCTGTCGAGACCCGCGGCGTTATTCGGTTTTTTCGGTCTGTCGAGACCCGCGGCGTTATTCGATTCTTTCGGTTTGTCGAGGCCCGCAGCGTTATTCGATTCTTTCGGTTTGTCGAGGCCCGCGGCGTTATTCGATTCTTTCGGTTTGTCGATATCTCTGTTGGAGCGAGCGAAGCTCGCGATGAGGCCGGCTGCTACAGCATCAAACTCAGATCTTCCACCGCCGCGCCGTAGTCGCCAGCTTGTCCTGCATCGCGTCCAGGGTGCTGCTCAGCTGCAGCGTCATGATCTGGTACCCCACCCACTCCGGCGGCACTAGCACCGCCGGCAGCGGCTCGACCTTGCGCTCGAGCCGGTCGATGGCCCCCGCCTGCAACGCCCGCGCCATGCCGATCAGCTGGTGGCGAATCTTGCGGTGCTCGCCTTGCAGGCTCTCACGCAGGGTCGCCATGGCCGCTTCATCGCTACCAGACGGCCGCAGGTTGCCGAGAATTTCCAGGGTGCTGAGGCACATGCGGAACTGGCGCTGAATCTCGTCAAGCTGGGTCATGGACACCCGCACTTCCTTTGATACCGACGGCATCAATGAGCGCAACTGCAACATGGTGGCGTTCAAGCGGTTCATCAGCTTGAGCTGCTCGTCGGCACTCACCGCCTGGCCACTGACGATGCGCCCATACACCTTGGCGCAGTCGCGCAGGCCGCTGGCGAGGTTGTAGCGCCACGAATAAACGGCGTACAGCGGCAGGGCGAAGGAGAATGCCAGGGCCAAAGCGATGCCGATGAGGATATCGACCGTGCGCCACAACCCGTCGGTTACCGGGTTGTCGCCATGGCCGGCGACGATGAACAGGGTGATCGCCGACAGCAGCGCGGTGTACCCACCCTTGCCGATGGCGTGATAGGCGAAGAAGCCGCACAGCAGCGCCATCAGCAGGTAGGTCACCAGCGGCATGCCGAAGTAGTTCTGCTGCGCCACCACCGCCAGCCCCAGGCCCGCGCCGATCAAGGTGCCGTAGGCCCGTTCGATGGATTTTTTGCCGATATTGCCGTGGTGCTGCAGGCCGCCGATGACGATCAGCAAAGTCACCGAAGCCCACTCGCCATGGGGCAGGTGCAGCCCGGTGGTCAGCAGGATACTGGCCAGCAGGCTGACGACGATGCGCCCGGCGTGGATAAGCCGAGCGTGGCGGTAACGGCGGTAGGGATCGAGCAGGGGGCGCAGCAGGCGGCGCAACCAGAACGGCAGGTGGAATCTTTTCTGTAAATTCATGGGCTAACTGACCATCATGGGACTGATTGTATCCTGACACAGCTTGTCTTAATTTTCGTCTCTATTGCTGCAAGGTTGCCTGCCCATGCTGTTGCTTCAGCGTTTTCGCGCGTTTTTCGTCCAGGCCGGGCGTGCCATGGCCTTGGTGTGGAGCACGTCCCGTGGTCTGTTCCTCGGGTTGATCCTCGCCACTTTGGTGGCCGGCACCTTGCCGGCGCTGGCGGCCTGGGTTGGCCAGCAGATCGTCGATGCCGTGGTCCATGCCATGGCGCTGCCGCCTTCGGCCGCGGGCCCGCCGCTTTGGCCGGTGCTGCGTTTCGTGTTGCTGGAGGCTGGCGTGCTGGCGCTGCTGGCGGCGGCGCAGCGCGGGTTGTCGGTGCAGCAAGCGTTGCTGCGCGTGCAGTTGGGGCAGAAGGTCAACCTGCTGATCCTGGAAAAGGCCCAGACCCTGTCGCTGCTGCAGTTCGAGAACTCCGAGTTCTACGACAAGCTGGTGCGGGTGCGCCGCGAAGCCTCGACGCGGCCGTTGGCGCTGGTGACCAAGTCGCTGGGGTTGGTGCAGAACCTGATTTCGCTGATCAGCTTCGCTGTGCTGCTGGTGCATTTTTCGCCTTGGGCGCTGGCCATTCTGGTGATCGGCGCGCTGCCGGTGTTCTTCGCTGAAGCGCATTTTTCCGGCGACGCGTTTCGCCTGTTCACCCGTCGCGCGCCCGAAAGCCGCCGGCAGAGCTATATCGAAACGCTGCTGTCGCAGGAGGCGCACTTCAAGGAAGTGAAGCTGTTCGGCTTCGCGCCGTTGCTGTTGCAACGCTACCGCGACACCTTCGCACGCATTTACCGCGAGGATCGCCGCCTGACCCTGCGCCGCGACGGTTGGGGCTTCGCGCTGGGCCTGCTGGGCACCGCGGCGTTCTACCTGGCCTATGCCTGGGTGGTGGTCGATACGGTGGCGGGGCATATCACGCTTGGCCAGATGACCATGTACCTGGTGCTGTTCAAACAGGGGCAGACGGCGGTCAGCAGCAGCCTCGCGGCGATCGGTGGCTTGTATGAAGACAGCCTGTACCTCAGCGACCTCTATGAATACCTGGCGCAGCCCGTCATCGCCAGCAGTGGGCACCTGGCCGCGGGTGTTCTGGCGGGCGACGGCTTGCGTTTCGAAGGCGTGAGTTTCCGCTATCCCGGCTCGGCGAAGGCCGCGCTGGAGAACATCGACCTGCACCTGGCCCCAGGCCGCAGCGTGGCGCTGGTGGGTGAAAACGGTTCGGGCAAGACCACCCTGATCAAGCTGCTGACCCGCCTGTACCGGCCGGACGAGGGGCGTATCCTGCTGGACGGCAGCCCGCTGGAGGACTGGAGCGAAGGCGCCTTGCGCGAGCGCATCGGGGTGATTTTTCAGGATTACATTCGCTACCAGTTTTCCGTGGGCGAAAACCTCGGCGTGGGTGATGTGCGTGCGTTCGATGATGCCCAGCGCTGGCGGGAGGCGGCGGAGCAGGGCATGGCCGCCAGCTTTATCGATGGGCTGGAGGCGGGCTATGCCACGCAGTTGGGGCGCTGGTTCGCCGGTGGGCTGGAGCTGTCGGGTGGGCAGTGGCAGAAGGTTGCGCTGTCACGGGCGTATATGCGCCGCGACGCCGATATCCTGATTCTCGACGAGCCCACCGCGGCACTGGACGCCAACGCCGAGGCCGCGGTGTTCGAGCATTTCAGGGAGTACGCGAAGGGGCGCATGACCTTGCTGATCAGCCACCGCTTTTCCAGCGTGCGCAATGCCGACCATATCGTCGTGTTGGATCAGGGCCGGGTGCTGGAGCGCGGCGATCACGCCAGCCTGATGGCGGCGCAAGGGCGTTATGCGCAGCTGTTCGAACTGCAGGCGCGGGGGTATCGGTGAGGCAGCATGCGCCAAGAGCTCGCAGGCTAGCGCCAGCTCCTACGGCCGACTGTACGGTAGTCGAACGCGATGCGGTTTCAACGACGGCATCTCACGGTCGAACGCCTTGCGGTTTGAACGGCCGTGCGATTTCCCGTCACGCACGGTCCATGTAGGAGCTGGCGCTAGCCTGCGAGCTTGGCGCCGGTAGATCTGCAGCAAAACGCGCTGCTATGCACCGTTACTTGTCCTCAAACGGCCCCAGCGCCGCAAACGCGCCGCCCTGGTAAAGCCGCGCCGGATCATCGGCAGCCAGTGGCGGCAATGCTTCGACTTTCTCGCGAAACTGTTCGGAGCTGTCCTTCGGCTCATAGCCCAAGTGCGCCGCAAAGCGGTTATCCCACCAGTTCGACGGGTTATCCGACACACCATACACCACGGTGTGCTCGACCCCTTCGGCGTACAGCGCGCGTTCCATCAACTGCACCAGGTCGTCGTAGCTGAACCAGGTACTGAGCATGCGCACGTTCTGCGGTTCGGGAAACGACGAGCCGATACGTACGCTTACCGTCTCGATGCCGTAGCGGTCGAAGTAGAAGCTGGCGAGGTCTTCGCCGTAGGACTTCGACAGCCCGTAATAGCTGTCCGGGCGGCGCAGGCAGTGGGCATCGAGGGTTTCGGCCTGCGAGTGGAAGCCGATCACGTGGTTGGAGCTGGCGAAGATCACCCGCTTGACGTCGTGCCGGCGTGCGGCTTCGTAGATGTGGTACGTGCCGCAGATGTTGGCGCCCAGAATGGTCTCGAACGAGTGCTCGGTGGACACGCCGCCGAAGTGCAGGATGGCGTCCACGCCTTCCACCAGGCGGTCGACCGCCTGTTTGTCGGCCAGGTCGCATTGCACCACTTCTTCGGCGGCCGAAGTGGCCGGGGCCATTTCGGCGATATCCGACAGGCGCAGGATGTTGGCGTAGGGCTTGAGGCGATCGCGCAGGACTTTGCCCAGGCCGCCGGCGGCCCCGGTCAGCAGCAGGCGGTTGAAAGGTGCAGGGCTGGTGCTCATGAAGAGAATCCCGAATTGTTATTGGAAGAGCGGCGCTGCGCGCCTGCAACACAGGGTAAGGGTTCCTGTGAATTTAGCCAATTCTGTCATCTGTTCAGTTGTCGTACAAGATTGACTTCAAAATCTTGCCTGCTGACCGCGTTGGGCCCGCACTCATGCGCTATCTCTCGCTATAGCGGTGTATTGAAGGCGTGGGAAGTCATTTCCAGCACCGCCCGGTCATCCCGACAGGTACACGGATTTCGTTGACATATTCAGTAACATGTCGCTATAAATAGTGCAGTAGTACGACGACCTATCTCCCGAGGTCGGCGTTCGATAACAACAACAATTCAGGTGAAACGATGAAAATCAAAGGCATCCGCTGGTGGATGGTGGGCTTGGTGACGGCTGGCCTGGTGGTCAACTATCTGGCCCGTAATACCTTGTCGGTGGCAGCGCCGACCCTCATGACCGATTTGAGCATTTCCACTGCGCAGTACGCCAATATCGTCGTCGCCTGGCAGGTGTGCTATGCGCTGATGCAACCGGTGGCGGGCTATATCATCGACGCCATCGGCACCAAGATGGGCTTTGCCATCTTCGCCCTGGCCTGGTCCGTGGCCTGCGCTGGCGCGGCCATGGCCACTGGCTGGCAGAGCCTGGCGTTCCTGCGCGGGTTGCTGGGCTTGACCGAGGCGGCAGGGTTGCCGGCTGGGGTCAAGGCCACTACTGAATGGTTCCCGGCCAAAGAGCGCTCGGTGGCCATCGGCTGGTTCAACATTGGTTCCTCGTTCGGCGCGTTGCTGGCACCGCCACTGGTGGTCTGGGCCATTCTGCACAACGGCTGGGAACTGGCGTTCCTGGTGGTGGGCGGCCTGGGTATCGTATGGACCGCCGTGTGGGCGGTGCTGTACAAGCACCCGCGGGATCAGAAAGCGCTCAGCGACAACGAGCGCGAGTACATCCTTTCCGGCCAGGAAGCGCACTTCAAGGACACACCCACCCAGAAGGGCAGCTGGAAGAAGATCATCACCAGCCGCAACTTCTACGCCATCGCCTCGGCGCGGATTCTTTCCGAGCCGGCCTGGCAGACGTTCAACGCCTGGATTCCTCTGTACCTGATGACCGAACGGCACATGAACATCAAGGAAATCGCTATGTTCGCCTGGCTGCCGTTCCTGGCCGCCGACATCGGTTGCGTGCTGGGCGGCTACCTGAGCCCGTTCTTCCACAAGCACCTGAAGGTCTCGCTGTTCACCTCGCGCAAGCTGGTGATGCTGTTCGGTTGCTCGTGCATGATCGGCCCGGCCAGCATTGGCCTGGTGGAGAGTCCTTACACCGCGATCGCGCTGTTGTGCATCGGCGGCTTTGCCCACCAGACCTTGTCGGGCGCGCTGTACTCCATCACCTCCGACTCGTTCGGCAAGAATGAAGTGGCCACGGCCACCGGTATGGGCGGCATGTTCGGCTACCTGGGTGCCGCGGCGTTCACCATGGTGTTCGGCGTGCTGGTCACCAAGGTGGGCTACAGCCCGCTGTTCGTGGTGCTGGCGGCCTTCGACCTGATTGCTGCGGTGGTGGTGCTGAGCGTGGCCCGTGAGCTGGTCAAGCCGCCGGAGCCGACCGTGAGTGGCGATTCGACCTTGCAGGGCGGGGCTTTGCCTTCGGCTTGAGGGTTGGGTTCGAGCAGATCAAGAGCTCGCAGGCAAGCCAGCTCCTACCCGGACCGTTTTTCACCGCGTAATTGGGGCTGTGAACGCGGTCGGGGTATCGCGCGCTGAAGATCAAGAGCTCGCAGGCAAGCCAGCTCCTACTCGGACCGTGTTTCACCGCGTAATTGGGGCTGTGAACGCGGTCGGGGTATCGCGCGCTGAAGATCAAGAGCTCGCAGGCAAGCCAGCTCCTACTCGGACCGTGTTTCACCGCGTAATTGGGGTTGTGAACACGGTTGGGGTAGGAGCTGGCGAAGCCTGCGAGCTTGGCGTCCGCAAGGTCGCCGTGGGACATCGAACTCATCCGCCCTCAAGGCAAGATCTTCACCGTATGAAACGCCGCCGTATCATAGGGCACCGAGACCTCGGCCTTGCCCTTCAAATCGGGATGATTGGCGATCGATTCCCGTACCCTTGCCAGTACCGCATCCTGCTCAGCCTGCGGCTTCGACGCGATAAAGCTGATGGACTTGATCCGATTGATGATCACATCCTCCGGCGATCCCGTGTGCAGATGGTGGAAGTGATGCTCGTGCAACGGCGCGAACTTGCCGAACGGGAACACCTCGCGCCACTTCTGGCTATAGAACCGCGGGCTTTCCCCGGCCACCTCGCTGACGATGCCCGCCACCTCGGCCACCCAAGGCTCCTGGGTATCGCGCAAATTCCACAGCATCACCAAGCGCCCACCTGGCTTGAGTACCCGATGGATCTCGGTCATGGCCTCCTTGTTGGCGAACCAGTGGAAGGCATGGGCGCAGATCACCACGTCTACCGAGTGGTCATGGATTTGCGGCGGCAGGGATTCAGCAGCTGCCAGGTATCCAGTCAAGTCGGGTTCGTACTTTTTATTCGGGTCGTGCTCAAAACCGGGCTCTTGCGGGTAGCGTGCGTTGGGGTAGCGCGCCTTGAACTTGTCGAGCATGGCCTGCACGGGCTCCACGGCGATCACCTTGGCACCGAGGTCGATCAGGTGCTGGGTAAACTTGCCCGTGCCGGCGCCGAGGTCCATCACCACCGTCTGGTAATTGACCTTGATCACGTTCTGGAGCCACTTGTCGACCTCGGGCGGGTAACCCGGGCGGCCTTTGACAAATGCATCGGCAGCGTGCAGGTAACCGGTAAATGCGGACCAGTGGAGCATTTCTTTTATGGATTTCATGGATGCCCTCGAGCGCGTGATCACGCCGTGTGAAGTAAGGGCAAGCACCTAGGCCGGCGGCAGGTTCCGTGGAGGGTCGTGGCGCGCGCCCGTGGGGACGGCCGAGCTCGGGTACGGCAAAAGGCCGTCATCCTGAGGCTCTAATGGAAAGCGTAGCCAATTCACGGGGCGGTGCTGAGTTTTTGTTTAGAAAGCAAAAAGCTCGCAGCCAAGGCAGCTCCTACCCCGACCGTATTCCACAGCACATATCTGCTGGCGAATACGGCCGGGGTAGGAGCTGCCTTGGCTGCGAGCCTGGCGCTATCACCTCCACCCCATCAGCGCGGGATGCCAGCCCGGTCATTCAATCAAAAAACCGCATGAAACAGCGCATACAGCCCACCCGCCAACAACATCGACGCCGGCAACGTAAACACCCACGCCATCAGCAGGTTACGCACTGTCGCCCACTGCAGCCCACTACCATTGGCCGCCATGGTCCCGGCCACACCCGAAGACAACACATGGGTCGTCGACACCGGCATCCCGAACACATCCGCCGCACCAATGGTCGCCATCGCCACCAACTCAGCACTGGCGCCCTGGGCATAGGTGAGGTGCGTCTTGCCGATACGCTCGCCGACCGTCACCACGATGCGCCGCCAGCCGACCAGCGTCCCCAGACCCAAGGCAATCGCCACCGCGATCTTCACCCAGCTCGGAATGAAGCGCGTGGCTTCGTCGATCTGGCGTTTGAACTCGTTCACATTGGTCTGCGTCTGCGCGCTGAACGTGCCAACGTGCTGCTGGTTCACCAGGCGAATCGATTCAGACGTCAGGAACATGTCGTTCCGCACGTTGTTCATCGCCTGCGCCGGAACGCGGGCGAGGGTGCCGTAGCTCTGCACTTCATCAGCGATCTTGCCGGTCACCGCGGCCAGCGCTGGAATCACTTCAGGGGTGCTATGGCGGCTGCGTACGAATTCCAGCAGCACCGCGTGGGGATCCGCCGGCACCGCGGCGCCGGGGGTCGCTTGCAGCAGGCCATCGTGGGTGACCTGGGCCATGGCCACAAACTGGGTGGTCTGGGTCGAAGGCACCGCGCGGTTCAGCGCATAGGCCATCGGCAGGGTACCGACCAGGATCAGCATGATCAGGCCCATGCCTTTCTGGCCGTCGTTGGAGCCGTGGGCGAAGGACACGCCGCTGCAGGTCAGAATCAGCAGGCCACGAATCCACACCGGCGGTGGCTTGTTACCAGCAGGGGCCTGATACAGCTCGCGCTGCTTGACCAGCGCCTTGAGCAGCAGCAACAGCGCCGCCGCGCAGACGAACCCGACGATCGGCGACAGCAGCAAGGTATAGCCGACCTTGGTCACCTGGTTCCAGTCCACCCCTTCGCTACCAGGGCGGCCGTTGAGCAGGGCGCTGCAGATGCCCACCCCCAGAATCGAGCCGATCAGCGTGTGCGAAGACGAAGCCGGCAGGCCGAACCACCAGGTGCCGAGGTTCCAGATGATGGCGGCGATCAGCAAGGCGAAAATCATCGCGAAGCCGTTGCTCGAACCCACCTGCAGGATCATGTCGATCGGCAGCAGAGCAATGATGCCGAAGGCCACCGCGCCGCTGGAGGCCAGTACCCGGCGAAGTTGCAGAACCCCGACCACACCACGGCGACGTTAGCCGGCAGCGAGTGGGTATAGATGACGGTGGCCACGGCGTTGGCGGTGTCATGGAAACCGTTGACGAACTCGAAACCCAGCGCGATCAGCAGCGCCAGCCCGAGCAGGCCGTAGGGCAGCCAGGTGGTGGCGACAGTGCCAGCCTCGTCGACATCGCTGAGTACGCCGTAGGCGGAAATGGCAATGCCGATGGCCAACAGTACGCAGAACAGCAGGATGCTGCGCTTGCCTACGGGGTGGTTGAGCGTCGGGCGCGGGGCCATGGCCCCGTGCATGTGTTCGGCGGAAGTGTTCATCAAAAAGGCCCTCAGGGTGGGACCTTTAGCCTAAACCCGCCGCGTGACGGTTTTCCTACATGGGTCAATGATTAGGATGGTCAACTAGGAATATGTTGCTGGGTATGTCAATGGCTTGGCGCCATGAGGTGACGTATCCAGGGTTGGAAGGGAGCGCGGCAGGGTATAGGTAGGATTTTTTTGAAAAATATCTGAATATTTTTCGTTCAAAACGGTGTGTCGGTGACCGCGCGATGTCCCGGCTTTAAAGGCTTTCGCTGAACGGTGTTTCAGGGTGTGTCTGGCGTGAGGAATTTTCCTACACGCTGCAGGGAAACGTCTGATTTTTTTAGCTTTTATGGCCGTGTAGTGTTTCCCCCCTGCCAATTACAGGGAGGGTTGAACATGGCCCGGCCGATAGCGACACCACTCCAGCACAGCGCCTACCGGCTGGTCATCCGCGATGACGAAGCGCTGCTCCTCGATGTCCTGCGCTTTCAAGGCGAAGAACACCTCAGCCAGCCGTTCAAATACAGCATCGAATTCACCTGCACCGAGCAAGACCTGCCCATCGAGCGCCTGCTCAATCGCGACGCCAGCTTCCTGATCTTCCCTGCGCCGCACACCTTGCCCAAGGCCAACAAATGGGACCTCCCCAAGCCCGAAGTCATGCCGCTGCGCACGGTCTACGGCGTGGTCACCGGCCTCAAGCGCTTGTCCGATTCCCCCGACGAAGCGCGCTACGAACTCACCCTTGAGCCGCGGCTGGCCCTGGCCGGTCGCGGCCAGCAATACCGCATCTACCAGCAAAAATCCGTCCCCGAAATCATCGACGGCATCCTGCGCAGCCGCCATGGGTTTCGCGGCCAGGATTTCTATTTCAACCTGACCCGCGAGTACCCGCGGCGCGATCAAGTCATGCAGTACGGCGAGAGCGACCTGGCGTTCATCGAACGGCTGCTGGCCGAGGTCGGGATCTGGTACCGCTTCACCAGTGATGATCGGCTGTTCATCGAGGTCGTCAATTTCCACGACCATCAGGAATTCTACCAATTCGACGTCCAGCTGCCCCACCGCTCGCCTGCAGGCTTGAGTGCCAACCAGGACAGCGTCTGGAATCTGCAGACCCGGCACCAGGTGGTGGAGCAGCAGATCCGCATCCACACCTACAACCCCCTCGATATCCATGCGCGCCTGAACACCGAGGTGAACAAGGCGAAGAAGCTGACCACCACCTACGGCGAGGCTTATCACTACGCCGAGCCGTATACGGAGCTCGGCAAACCGTTGGATTGGGACCGGCAAATACCGTGCGAAAGCGGCGAGTTTTTCGCCCGCATCCGCCACGAGCATTACCTCAACGGCCAGACCTCACTCAGCGGCGTAACCACCAGCGCCACCTTGGGACCGGCCCAGGTGCTGACGATCGAAGGCACGGTGCCGCAAGCTTTTCAGCCGCGCTGCGTGATCACTGGCGTTGTTCTCAAGGCCGCGCGCGACAAGAGCCTGATCATCGATTTCGAAGCCATTCCCTACTCCGAATCGGTGTGCTTCCGGCCGCCATTTCTGGGTAAGCCGCAGATCGCCGGTACCGTGCCAGCCCGCATCACCTCCAACAAAGAAGATCCTGTCTACGGTCGCCTCGATGACCTGGGCCGCTACCGTGTCAGCTTTCTCTTTGATCGCGACAGCTGGGAAAAGGGCCGCGAAAGCATGTGGCTGCGCCTCGCACGTCCCTACGCCGGCGCCACCCACGGCCTGCATCTGCCACTGATTGCCGGCACCGAAGTCGCCATCGCCTTCGAACAGGGCGACCCGGACCGCCCCTACATCGCCCACGCGCTGCACGACAACAAGCACCAGGACCACGTCACCGTCGACAACCAGCAGCGCAACGTCCTGCGCACGCCCGCCAACAACAAGCTGCGCATGGACGACACGCGTGGCAAGGAGCACGTGAAGCTCGGTACGGATTACGGCGGCAAGAGCCAGCTTAATCTGGGGTATATGACGGGTGTCAAAAAGAACGGGGTGTATCAGAAGCGCGGGGATGGCTTTGAGTTGCGCAGCGATTCTCACGGCGTGATTCGCGGTGGCTCCGGTATCTTCATCAGTGCCAACAAGCAAGCGAAGGCGCAGGGCGAAGCCCTCGATATGAAGGAAGCCATCGCCCAGCTCGAAGAGGCCGTTTCGCGGGTAAAACTACTGGCTGGCAACGCACATCTGGCCAACACGGCGGGAGCTGACACCACAGTACCGGAGCAGCTTAAAGCCGCACTGAGCCAACTCAAGGAAGCGGGCTTTCTAGTATCGGCTCCGGGCGGTATGGCGCTGGTCACCCCTGAACACCTGCAACTCTCGGCGGGGCAAACGCTAAGCGTTGTTGGGAATAATGCCGACCTGAGCATTCTCAAGCGCTTCAGCGTCACTGCTGGTAGTGCGATCAATATGTTTGCGCAGCGGTTAGGCATCAAACTCATCGCCAACAAAGGCCCGGTATCGGTTCAGGCTCAAAACGACCGCTTGGAACTCCTGGCACGCAGCGGCCTGGATATCACCAGTACCGAAGACGAGATACGCATCACTGCGAAAAAGAAGATCACCCTCAACTCGGGCACCAACTACATCACGATCGATCCGTATCGCGTTGAGATCGGGTCGCCGGGCGAAGTTGAAATCAAAGCGCCTTATTTCAATCACACCCCGAGCGCGGCGAGGTTGAATACCGCGATAACGCCGCTAGCGGGTCCATTGGCGGATACCCCAAACCAGCTGAAGCTGCATTTCCTTGATGGCGATTCAAAACCGGTCTCGGATGTTCCCTACAAGGTCCGGTTCAACAATGGCCAGGTTCTAGAAGGGCGGCTTGATGAACAGGGGCGCGCGGTTCATAGCCCTGTGCCGGATCACCCTGCCCAGGTTGAATATCTGTTCCCGGCGCCGGAGCGTGGGCCGGAATGGCAGCCGCATTCGCGCATTGCGGCAGCCATGGGCGAATCCGTTCCGCGCTCTGACTTGAGCGGACCAGGCAAGTGGGTGACGGAAAATATCGACTATCACGGCGCCCGAAATCTTGGGCAGCTACTGCTTAACCGCTTGATCTCAATGGGCGACGAAGGGCGTGTGTACGGTTCCGAAGGCAAGGACTACGAACATACGAAACGAACCGTGACACAAATATGGCAACGCCTGGGAGAGGGCGAAGAGCGTTTTGAGGAAACATCTGCCGCTTACCGCTATGGGGAGCAGCGCCAGATGCCCCAGACCTATCTTGAGGGGCCGGACGATTGGTCTACGACTGGTAAGTCCTGGTATTGGCAGCCTGGAGTTGCTAGCACCGTTTATGAAAATAAGGAGGCTGGGCGATGACCAGTTTCCAAACGCGAGTATTACGGATTTGGGGGGCTTTCGATCTGTTCTATCTGTGCTGGTATTGTCTTCTCAGTATCAGGGCGGGGCGTGTCCCCTATGTCACTGACTTGATGAATACGTTACATGCAGTGGATAGCTGGGGCGGAAGCCCATACTTGTCTTTATTTTCTTGGGGCTTGCAGGTCTCAATATTGGTTAGTACCGCTTTGCTACTGTACGGCTGGCGGCCAGCTCGATACTTGGCGTTCGGTCAGGTGCCCTTACGGCTGATTTTGCTGTATCCGTCCTTCTCGCTGATATTGCCTGTCGCCTCTTATCTGCCGATGGTGCTTCTTATGATGTCGATTTTGTTATCGGAGGTCACCAAGGTTTGGAGCTTGTACTGGTATTTTAGGCGATGAATGTAGTCCAGTACTGTGGGATGGATGAAGCTAATAAAAGAAGGGCGTGGATTGTATGAATCAAGAGATACAGAATGCACTGGCATTCTATGAGCCGGCCCCTGCGGGCGACTACTCCGGTGTCAGTGGTAAATGGCAGTGGCTGTGGGAGACGCTGCAAGGTGACTTCAATGAAGAGCCTACGACGGGGCAGATCGCCACCGGTGCGGTAATTTCAATGATTCCCGTAGTCGATCAGATTGGCGACATCCGCGATTTGATTGCCAATTGCCGAAAGATCAATGAGGACACGGAAGATACTTGGGCTTGGGTGGCTTTGGCGCTGACGCTGATCGGGTTGTTTCCAGTATTGGGTTCGTTGGTAAAAGGTGCCTTTAAGGTTCTGTTCTATTGGTTGCGGCGAGGTATCTTCCGGACGCGGGTGAGAGGTTTTGATGTAAATGCGCGCGCAGCCGTCATTTGGGAGGCTGTAGCTGGATTGGGCCGTTATTTTGATATGCCTCCCGTGCGCAAGACATTGGCCATGATGAAAGTTCGGAATCCGTACACGTTCCTGGCGGGAAAGCTTGATGAAATAAGAGCAATGCTGACTGTCAAGGACATGTTGAAGGTTATGGATGACCTGCTTCAGGTGGTTCGCGACTTGATGAACGGGGTCGTGAAATGGGGGCCGGCTTCGCTGAGGGACCGGGTAGAGGCTGTTTGGT
>Ga0308164_10000653_pt1 | contig 50642 bp, 39 predicted proteins | sample PhyTR2_FD_201031 | JGI IMG/M metagenome (GOLD analysis project Ga0308164, IMG submission 201031) | Phyllosphere microbial communities from UC Gill Tract Community Farm, Albany, California, United States - DLSLT.R2 | ecosystem: Host-associated > Plants > Phyllosphere > Unclassified | place: USA...
GATTGCCACTTGTTGCAAGTCGTTTCTTCCAAAACCCTGTAAATCGTTTTGATTTTCAAGGTGGCTGGAAAAGTCCGTTATCTTAATGACCGGCGTGTCTCTTGTCAAACGTTCTGACGAAAAAATTACTGGCGTGGGCACTTGCACGCCTGGCTCGATAACGACATACCAACATTCCGGCGCCGTTACCGCCTGCAGCGCCTCGCCCACCCCTTCCGCAAACGCGGTTTCGCCAAAGATGAAAAACGGGATATCGGCGCCCAGCGGCAAACCGAGCGCCATCAGTTCCTGCCGGCTCAAACCCGCATTCCACAGCGCGTTGAGCGCCATCAGGGCGGTGGCGGCGTCGGACGAACCGCCGCCGAGACCGCCGCCCATCGGCAAGATCTTGTTAATTGCGACGTCGACGCCGCGCGGCAAGGCGCCGGTGCGGCGCACTACCTCGGCCTGCAACAGGCGCGCGGCACGCATGATCAGGTCGCTCTCTTCCGGCACACCGTCAAGCACGGTGACGCGGCGCAGCGCCGTGTCGTCGCGCAGCGTGAAGTCGAGCGTATCGCCGTGATCGACCAGCTGGAACACGGTTTGCAGCAGGTGGTAACCGTCGGCGCGGCGGCCATTGACGTGCAGGAACAGGTTGAGCTTGGCGGGCGCGGGGCAGTTCAGCAGCTGGTTCATGGGGCAACCGGGTCGAGCACGATGCGGATCGCCATGTCGTCTACCTGCTGGCCCAGCGCCAGGCGGGTGACGTCGATGCGGCGCGGCTGCGGCACGGCGGCGGCGTCATCCTGCCAGCCCAGGTAATCGATCTTCCAGCCATCGCGCGTGACGACGCTGTCGTTGCCGGGCGACGCTGTGAAGCGCTTGCCGTCGCTGTCGGTGGCGTACCCTTGCAGCCAGTCGCGCAGGCCGCCCACCGGCAGGGTCCAGCCCAGGGTCTGGCGCGTCAGGCTGTCGAGGTCGGGCGCGGTGCGCACCGGCTCGCCACTTTGCTGCAGCGTGGCTGCCGTGGGCGTCACCGTGATCTTGGCCACGGTCTGGCCGGTGGGGGAATTGAGGCTGACGTCGGTGCGCGACGCGTTTTGTTGCCAGTTGAAATTACCGTTCAACGCTTCCTTCTTGCCGTCGCGGGTAAAGCTGATGGCAATGCGCCCTGTCAGCTCGAGGGTTTCCTGGTATGGGGCGACCACGGCGGTGGAGCGCGGCGCGGTGGCGCAGCCAGCCAGCACCGACAGCGCGGCAGCCAGGGCCAGCGCCGGGACGGTGCGGCGAAATAAATTAACAGTCATCGGTGTACTTGGCATTCCTGCTTAGTTGGCCTGATCGGTCTTCAGGTTCTGGTTAAGGCGCGCGAGCGTGCTTTTCAGGGCATCGTTCTTGGGGTCCTTGCTGTGCGCTTCCTGCCACAGCTTCTGGGCGCCGGCCACGTCGCCCTGGGCAAACAGCACTTCGCCGAGGTGCACGGCAATCTCGGGATCGCTGCGCACGGCGTAGGCGCGGCGCAGGTAGCCTTCCGCTTCCTGCAAGTTGCCCATGCGGAATTGTACCCAACCCATGCTGTCCATGATAAACGGATCGCCGGGCGCCATTTTCAGCGCCTGCTCGACCAGCGCGTGGGCCTCGGGCAGGCGCTCGTTGCGCTCGGCCAGCGAGTAACCGAGCGCGTTGTACGCATGCTGGTTGTCGGGTTCGGCAATCATCACCTGGCGCAGCGCCGCTTCCATCAGCTCTACCTGGCCCACTTTCTCGGCGGACAGCGCAAAGTCGTACAGCAGGTCGGGATTGTCGGGATAGCGCTTGATGGCGTTCTGCAGCACCATGTAGGCGGTGGTGGTGTCGCCGGCGTCGCGCAGCACCTGGGCGTCGGTCTGATAGATTTGCGCCTGGTCGCCGGGGTTCACCGCCGGCAGTTCGGCCAGCTGCTTGCGCGCTTCGTCGAGTTTGCCCTGGCGGGCGGTGAGCACCGACCACTTCAGGCGCGCGGCCAGGTACAGTTTTTCATCGCTGCGATCGACCTGATCGAGCCACTTGAGGGCGGCATTCGTGTCGCCGCGCTGCTCGGCCAGTTGCGCCAGGATCATCAGCACCTTGGTGGCATCGCGCTCGTCGTCGGGACGTTCATCGAGCACGGCGATGAAGCGGCTGAAATGTTTTTCAGCCTCCGCCAGGTCATTGTTCTGCATGCCCATGACGCCCAGCGCGTACAGCGTGGCCAGGTTGTCGGGCTGCTCCTTGAGCAACACGAGAAATTGCTGGCGCGCGGCGGCGGGCTGCTTGGCGTCGATCAGCACGCGGGCATAGGCGGCGCGCACTTCGCGCGCCTGCGGATAGTTGTCGAGGAAGTCGTTGAGGACCTTGAGCGCCACCTCGATATCGCCGGACACCTGGGCCCGCGTCATGGCGGCCAGTTCCGAGTCGGGCTTGATGGCGGCGGCCCTGTCGGCCTCGGCGCGGGCCCGCGCGGTGTCGTTCAGCGCGAACGCGCCTTGCGCCAGGATCAGATGGCTTTCCACGGCGCCGTCGTACGGCGCCAGCACGCGCTCCTGCATGGCAAACACGGCCGCCTTGTCCTGGTTGCGCAGCAGCAACTGCTGCATCTGGAACATGGCGATCGCGCGCTCCGGCCCCTTGGCTTGCGCCAGGCGGCGCACGAAGATGGGCTCAGCCTCGCTCAAGTCGCTGCCCACCGCGGCAAAGCCGAGGAAATATTGCGCTGCTTCGTCCGAGTCCGGCGCCAGGCTGCGCCACAGGCGAATGGCCGATACCGCTTCGTTGCCCTGCTTGGCCACCAGCGCCATGTCGGCGGCGCGCTTGGCCAGGCGCGGGTCGCGCGTTTGCTGCGCCAGCGCCATCATGGTAACGAACGGCCCCTGCCACTCGCCCTGCTTGAATTCCAGCTCGGCCTTGGTGATGCGGTACAACATGTCGCCGGTCAGCGCATTATTTGGCAGCACTTCCGCAACGGGCGCGGCCTCGACCGCAGCAGCAGGCGCGTCGGATGGCGTACCGGCAGGCGCTGCTGGCACGGGCTCTGCTGCCGGTGCCGCGGGCACAGGCGCCGTCGTGGCGCACGCCGACAGCAAGGCGGAGAGGGTTACAATGGCGAAAGCGTTTTTCAAGGGAACATCCTGGCTAAGATACGAGGGCGCGTTGCGGCGGTTCGCTTTGATTTTACGCGCAACGTGGGGCTTGCGTCTGTTGACTAGTGTAACCAAATATTCGGAATCGTCGCTCCAGCCAGTTTCCCTCCCCCATACTCGATAGGTTTGCCTAGCAGATGCCAGAATTACCAGAAGTGGAAGTTACCCGGCGCGGCGTTGCGCCCCATCTCGAAGGCCGCACCGTGCAGGACGTGGTGCTGCGCCGCGCCGGCTTGCGCTGGCCGTTCCCGGAGCAATTGCCGCAACTGCTGGCAGGCCGCACCGTGCTCGCCACGGGCCGGCGCGGCAAGTACCTGCTGGTGCACTTCGAGCATGGCACGCTGATCATCCACCTGGGCATGTCGGGCCATTTGCGGGTGATGGCAACCGGCATCGAACCGGAAAAGCACGACCATTTCGACCTGGTGGTGGCCAGCCCCGACGGCCCGCAGGTGCTGCGCATGAAAGATCCGCGCCGCTTTGGCGCCGTGCTCTGGCATGACGCTGCCGATGGCGCGCTCGACAGCCATATCCTGCTGCGGACGCTGGGCGTGGAGCCGCTGGAAGCGGGCTTTTCCGGCAAGCTGCTGTACGACCACACGCGCGGTCGCAGCGCACCGGTCAAGCAGGTGCTGCTGGCCGGCGATATCGTGGTGGGTGTTGGCAATATTTATGCTTCGGAAAGTTTATTCAGGGCCGGCATCAATCCGAAGACGCCGGCCAGGCGCATCAGCCTGGCGCGCTACGAGAAACTGGCGCAGGCCATCCGCGAGATCCTGGCCGAAGCCATCGTCCAGGGGGGCAGTACGCTGCGCGACTTTATCAGCGTCAATGGTCAATCCGGGTATTTCCAGCAGACCTATTTCGTCTATGATCGGGCTGGCGTGCCATGCAAGGTCTGCGCGGCGCCGGTGCGCCAGATCAAGCAGGGCCAGCGGTCGACGTTCTATTGCGTCAACTGTCAGAAATAGCGGTCAACAATAAAGGCACAGTCCATGATGGTCAGGGATTTCGAGCATTACAGCGCCTGGCGCCACGGCGTCGTGGCGGCGCTGCAAGCGTACCAGTCGTGGGTGGCCGGCGCCGCCCTGCTCGATGCCGCCACCGCCCAGCGTATCGCCCGCACCCTGGCCCGGCTGGCCGACGACAAGCTGTCGGTGGCCTTCGTGGCGGAATTTTCACGCGGCAAATCGGAACTGATCAACGCGATTTTCTTTGCCGACTACGGCCAGCGCATCCTGCCCTCCTCGGCCGGGCGCACCACCATGTGCCCCACCGAGCTGATGTACGATGCAGCGCTGCCCCCGTCGCTGCGCCTGCTGCCGATCGAAACCCGCGCCGACAACCTGTCCACCGGCGACTACCGCGACCAGCCCGGCGCCTGGACCGTGCTGCCGCTGAACCTCACGGCGGGCGCCGACATGCACGAAGTGTTCAAGCAGGTGAGCATGACGCGCCGCGCCACCGTGGACGAAGCGCGGCGCTACGGGCTGTACGACGAGGACGATGCCGACATGCGCGCAGCGCAGGGAGCAGACGGCATGGTGGAAATTTCGCTGTGGCGCCATGCCATCATCAACTTTCCCCATCCGCTCTTGAAACAAGGGCTGGTCATCCTCGACACGCCGGGCCTCAATGCGATCGGCACCGAGCCGGAACTGACGCTCAACCTGATCCCGAACGCGCACGCGGTGCTGTTCATCCTGGCGGCCGACACCGGCGTCACGCGCAGCGATATCGACGTGTGGCGCAACCATATCGGCGCCGGCGCCGGCCGCATGGTGGTGCTCAACAAGATCGACAGCATGTGGGACGAGTTGCGCAGCGAAACCCAGGTCAACGACGAAATCGCCCGCCAGCAAGCCAGCGTGGCGCAGGTGCTGGGCCTGGAGCCGCGCCAGGTGTTCCCGGTATCGGCGCACAAGGCGCTGGTGGCCAAGATCACCGTGGAACCCGCCCTGCTCGCCCGCAGCCGGCTGCAGGCGCTGGAGACCGCACTGTTCGACGAACTGATCCCGGCCAAGAAGACGATCGTGCAACGCCAGTTGCGCGACGATGTGGCGGCGCTCAATGCGGCGCAGGCGGCCATGCTCGGCGCCAAAGCGCGCGGCATCGTCGAGCAGTTGCACGAGCTGCGCAGCTTGCGCGGCAAGAACCGTACCGTGATCGAACACATGATGCGCCGCATCGCCGTGGAAAAGCGCGAATTCGATGCCAGCCTGTTCAAGCTGCAGGCAACGCGCGCCGTGTTCACCCGTCTGTCCACCGAGCTGTACGCAAGCATCGGCATGGACATCGTGCGCGACGATATCGACCTGGTGCGCGAGCAGATGCAGCGCAGCCGCTTTTTCCTCGGCATCCGCGACGCGGTGCGCCAGTATTTCGAACGCATCCACGCCCACCTCGACGGCGCCGCCAGCAAGACCGCGGAAGTGAGCGAGATGATGGGCGTGATGTACCGCCGCTTTGCCAGCGAGCACGGCATGAGCCTGGCGCTGCCGCTGCCGTTTTCGCTGGCCGCTTACCGCAACGAGATCGCCAGCATCGAAGCGATTTACTCCAAGCAGTTCGGCACCGCCACCCTGATCACCACCAGCCGCGTGGTGTTGATGGAAAAATTTTTTGATACCATCGCCTCGCGCGTGCGCGGCTGCTTCCGCTCGGCCAATGCCGATGCCGAGGCCTGGCTCAAGGTGGTGATGGCGCCGCTCGAGGCGCAGATCCGCCAGCACAAGGATCAGCTCAAGCAACGCCAGGCATCGGTCCAGCGCATCCACGATGCGACCGACAGCCTGGAACAGAAAATCGCCGCGCACGAGCGCGAACAACACACGCTGGAAGCGCAAAAAGCGCATTGCCAGCAATTGGCGGACCGGATCGCCGCGGCCATCGAGGCGGTGCACGCCGACGATCGTGCCCTGGACGCCGCCTGATATTATCGAAAGACAGCATGAAGTTTACCGCAGTAGAAACATACGCCGACCCCAGCTTTTCCGCCGCCCTGATCGCCTGGCAAAAACAGCATGGCCGCCATGCCCTGCCCTGGCAAAACACGCGCGACGGCTACCTGATCTGGCTGTCCGAAATCATGTTGCAGCAAACCCAGGTCACGGCCGTGCTCGGCTATTACGCGCGCTTTCTCGCGCGCTTTCCCACGCTGCGCGACCTGGCCGCCGCGCCGGTCGAAGACGTGATGGCGCAGTGGGCCGGCCTCGGCTACTACACCCGCGCCCGCAACCTGCACAAGTGCGCGCAATGCGTCGTCAGCCAGTACGACGGCGTGTTTCCATCCGACCCGGCGCTGCTGGCCGAGTTGCCCGGCATCGGCCGCTCGACGGCGGCCGCGATCTCGGCGTTTTCCAGCGGCACCCGTGCGGCCATCATGGATGGCAACGTCAAGCGCGTGTTCGCGCGCGTGTTCGGCATCGACACCTTTCCGGGCGAGCGCAGCACCGAGCAGGCGATGTGGCTGCGCGCCGAAGCGCTGTTGCCGGAACAGGGCATCGAGTCGTACACGCAAGGCCTGATGGACCTGGGCGCCACCGTGTGCACGCGCAGCAGCCCGGCGTGCGAACGCTGTCCCATGCAGCCGCGCTGCGTGGCGTTTGCCACCGGCCGCACGCGCGAACTGCCGGTGCGCAAGCCGAAGAAAACCTCGCCGGAAAAGCATGCGCTGATGCTGGCCATCGTCGATGGCGGCCAGGTGCTGCTGGAACAGCGCCCGCCCACCGGCATCTGGGGCGGCCTGCTGTCGCTCCCCGAACTCGATGGCCACGTGCTGGCCGAGGACGACGACGTGCCGGCGGCGGACGGTGCGCTGCTATGGCAAGCGGTGGGGAAATTCGGCGCGATGGAATCGTACGAGCGCTTGTCGACGGTGACGCATGTGTTCACGCACTACAAGCTGCACATCGCGCCGTACCGGGTGACCCTGGCGCAGCGGCTCGACATGGCGGCGCAGGCCAGTTATGTGTGGATGGATGCCGCGCGGCTGGCCGACGCGGCGCTGCCGGCGCCGATCAAGAAACTGTTGCTGGAGTTGCTGGGCGATGGCAAGGCGGCGCAGCAGCGCATGGATTTTTAAAATCCAACCGAGCGCCTCACCTAGCCTTCAGGGCAAGGCGCAGCGACGAAGACAGTACGCCAGTAAGCCAGTACGGCGAGGAGCTGCAACGCCGCCATGGAGGCTTGGTGAGACGCTCAGTGGACGTAGCGAGCGATGGCGAAGGTGACGCTAACCAGCGCAAACGACGTGGCCACAAACCACTTGATGAGGTTGGCCTCAAGCCGCGTCATTTTTAGTTCAAGCCGTGATTCCAGTTCGGCAAACTTGACATAGACCTGCCCGAATTGCGCCGCGAGTTCCTCGCGCAGCCGCGCCATGCCCACCTTGCTGCTGCACTGGTCCGCCATGTTTTGTTTGAACTCCTTGAACCGCTCGGCAACTTCGGCTTCCATGATGGCTCCTTCAGGTAAGGTGGCGTGGGAACCCATGATCTGCCGCACACCCTACCTTGTCAAGCAGCGCCAACTTGTGCCAGATCAGAGCTCATCGAGCGAAAACAGGCGCCGGTGTTCGCGGATCGCGTAGCGGTCGGTCATGCCGGCGATATAGTCGGCGATCTTGCGCGCCTGGTGGCCGGCATCGCCGGCCTGGTCATGGTAGTCGGGCGGCAGCAATACCGGTTCGGCCATGAAGGCGTCGAACAGCTCGCGCACGATGCGGCTGGCCTTGACGCGCATGCGGTTGACCTTGTAGTGCCGATACAGGTTCTCGCGCAGGAAGCGCTTGAGCTCGGTCGCGTCCTTGCGCATCGGGTCGGAAAACCGGATCAGCGGCGGCGCCTGCCGCACGTCGTCGAGGTGGCGCGGCGCCGCGTCCGCGATCAGCGTGCTCGACGTGACGATCAGGTCGTCGGCCAGCGCGGTGATCAGGCGGCGCAAGGTTTCGTAGATGGCGCGGCGCCCGGTCAGCCCGGGGAACGCGTGCTGGACGTCGCGGTACAGGCGGGCAAAGAAATCGACTTGCTGCAATTGCTCGATGGTGATCAGGCCCGAGCGCAGGCCGTCGTCGATGTCGTGGCTGTTGTAGGCGATCTCATCGGCCAGGTTGGTCAGCTGCGCTTCCAGCGATGGCTGGGTGCGTTCGATGAAGCGGATCGCTACCGGGCCCAGCTGACGGGCGTTGTGCAGCGAGCAGTGCTTGAGGATGCCTTCGCGCGTTTCGAACATCAGGTTCAGGCCGTTGTACGCGCCGTAATGTTCTTCCAGTTCATCGACCACGCGCAGGCTTTGCAGGTTGTGCTCGAATCCGCCATGGTCTTTCATGCAGTCGTTGAGCACGTCCTGGCCCACGTGGCCGAACGGCGTGTGACCGAGGTCGTGCGCCAGCGAAATCGCTTCCACCAGGTCTTCGTTCAGGCGCAGGTTGCGCGCGATCGACCGGCCCACCTGCGCCACTTCCAGGCTGTGCGTAAGCCGGGTGCGGAACAGGTCGCCTTCGTGGTTGAGAAACACCTGGGTCTTGTATTCGAGCCGGCGGAACGCCGACGAATGGATGATACGGTCGCGGTCGCGCTGGAACTGGCTGCGCGACGCATGCGCCGCCTCCGGGTGCAGGCGGCCGGCGCCGCCCGAGGAACGTGCCGCATAGGGCGCCAGGAATTCTTCGGGCAGCATGGTCAGCTCCGTCAGACGTGCGCGGCCAGCGTGGCCAGCAGCAACTCTTGCGGTGCGTTGGTGATGCTCGGTGCACCGAGCGGCTTGAGCAGGATGAACTTGATGGCGCCGCCCTCGTTCTTCTTGTCCACTTCCATCAGTTCCAGCCAGCGCGCGGTACCGAGGTCGGGCGCCTTGACCGGCAGGCCGGCTGCCGCCACCAGCGCGCGCACCCGGGCCACGGTCGCTTCGTCCACCAGCCCCATGCGCTGCGACAGGTCGGCCGCCATCACCATGCCGCAGCCGACCGCTTCGCCGTGCAGCCACTCGCCGTAGCCGAGACCGGCCTCGATGGCGTGGCCGAAGGTATGGCCGAAGTTCAGGATGGCGCGCAAGCCGCCTTCGCGCTCATCCTGGCGCACCACGTCGGCCTTGATTTCGCACGAGCGGGCAATGGCGTAGGCCAGCGCGCCCTTGTCGCGCGCCATCAGGAGGCCGATATTGGCTTCGATCCAGTCGAAAAACGCGCCGTCGATGATGGCGCCGTGCTTGATCACCTCGGCCAGGCCCGCCGACAGTTCGCGGTCGGGCAAGGTTTCCAGGGTGGACGTGTCGGCAATCACCGCGCGCGGCTGGTAAAACGCGCCGATCATGTTCTTGCCCAGCGGATGGTTGATGCCGGTCTTGCCGCCCACCGAGGAATCGACCTGCGACAACAAGGTGGTGGGCACCTGGATAAAGTCCACGCCGCGCATGTAGCTGGCGGCCGCATAGCCGGTCAGGTCGCCGATCACGCCGCCGCCGAGGGCGATCAGGGTGGTCTTGCGGTCGGCCTTGTTGGCCAGCAAGGTATCGAAGATCTGCATCAGGCTGGACCAGTTCTTGAACTCTTCGCCGTCGGGCAGCACGACCGACATGACTTGCTTGCCGGCGTTGCGCAGCGCCGTTTCCACGCGCTCGAGGTACAGCGGCGCCACGGTGGTGTTGGTGACGATGGCGACCTTGCCGCCATTGACATGGCGCGCCAGCAGCGACGGGTCGTCGAGCAGCGACGGGCCGATGGAAATCGGGTAGCTGCGCTCGCCCAGGTCAACATTTAACAGGATGGTGGATTCTTCGTTCATCGATGGTTGGGCGTGGGTGGAACAGTTGGGTGCGGCTTCGCACGCGAGCTTTTCCAGTTGATTCAGGATGGTCTGGACCATCGATTGTACGTTAGGACGGCCGGTATCGATGACGATATCGGCGATTTCCATGTACAACGGGTCGCGCACGGCCATCAGCTCTTCGAGTTTTTTGCGGGGATCGGCGGTTTGCAGCAGCGGCCGGTTCTTGTCGTGCGCGGTGCGCTGCAAGATGCTGTGGACCGTGGTGCGCAGGTAGATCACCATGCCGCGCGCCTTCAGGTGGGCGCGGCTGTCGGGATCGAGCACGGCGCCGCCACCGGTGGCCAGCACCAGGTCTTGCTGGCCGGTCAGCTCGCGGATCACCTCGGCCTCGCGGCGGCGAAAGCTCGGTTCGCCCTCGATCTCGAAGATCCACGGGATCGACGCGCCGGTGCGCGCTTCGATCTCGTGATCGGAGTCGACAAAGCGCAGCCCCAGCTTGCGGGCCAGGATGCGGCCGATGGTGGTCTTTCCAGCACCCATCAAACCGACTAGAAACACATTTTGCATGCATGATCCAACTAAATGCGGGCGCCGACCACGCCCGCTCCCGCTGCTGCTATTGCGGGTCGCTGCACGTCGTCGCCACCCCGTATGGGCTGACCGCGCCCGGCGGCGCGACATTCTGGTTTGTGTAATCCGAACTCAAACCCAGCAAGTGTACCAGAGAGGTGTACGTCGATTCGCTGCCATTTGCCTGGCCGCGCACGGTCAGGTTCACATCGAGCCAGAAGACCCGGTCGCGCGGATACACGAGCGACACCGTGGCCCGGCCCGTGGCGTCGGTCGTGAAGGCCGGCGTGACCGTCACGGGCAGGCCCGGGTCGAGCTTGCCGTTGCCGTTGAAATCCTCGCCGGCGTCCAGGATGCCGTTGCGGTTGACGTCTTCGTTGCCGCACTGTACCCGCGCCACCGGCGCCCACGGGCCGGGGTCGATATACCCGAGCCGGCCCTTGTAGTAGCTCACCGGCAGTACCGACGCCGTCAGCCGCACGCCGGACACGGCGTTACCGGCCGCGTCGGTCACGAAGACCGCGTAATCCTGCTGGTACGTGGCGCTGTCCGGGGTGCTGATCAGGTTACCGGTGCCGGCGCTGATGAACAGCGAGCGCTGCGCTACCGTCAGCATGGCGGTGGCGCTGTTGTTGACCACGGCGCCGCCCACGATGCGGGCCTGGATTTGCACGCCGTTGGTGGCGGTGGCCGTGGCGCCGGCAATAAAGCTCACCGTGGCCGACCCGTCGGCAGCGGTCAACACGTCGGACGGCTGGGTCAGCGTGCCGCCGCTGGCATCGGCCACGATAGCGAACGACACCAGCGCATTCTTGACCGGGTTGTTTTGCCCGGGACCGTCGCGCACCACGGCGCGCAGCGTCACCTGCTGGGTGATGCTGCCTGCCGTGTTGACACCGATCACGGCCGGATCGGCCTGCACCGTGATGGTGGATGCGGTGGTCAGTGGCGCAACGAATTCCAGGTCGGCCTGGGTACCCAGGGTACCGGTCCTGGCCGTGAGCGTGGCCACGCCGGGGCTGTTGGCATCGATATACGCATTGGCGGCGCCGGCGGCCAGGCCGATGGCGCCGTTCAGCGGCACGGTACAGCCGGCATTGGCATACACGGTGCCGCGCGAACTGCTGATGGTGACGTCGCCTGCGCCGCCGCCGGTGACCGCCACCTGGCGGCAACTGCCGATATTGGTGGTGGTCACCAGGTTGCCGCTACCGTCAAGCACGCGCACCGCAAACGACGACGTGTTGATCGCAATCGCGGCCGACGCCGTCTCGCCCATCGAGCGCACCGTCAGCACGTCGGCACTGCCCCCGGCCGCCGCGTACGCGAGGATCAGCTGGCCGGCGGCGTTGGTGACGGCCGCGCCGCCCCCTTTGACCGTCAGCGAATTGGCATTCGACGCAAACGTGACGGGCTTGCCCACCAGCGCATTGCCGGCCGAATCGACCAGCTTGACCGTGACGTCGGCACTGGCCCCAGCGTTGATGGTGGACGCGGCGTTCACCGTCAGGCGGTTGCCGGCCACGTTGACCACGGTGGTGACCGGCGCCGCGCCCACGGCCGTCGCGGTGATGGTGATTGCGCGCGAGGTGGAGTCGCCGCCGGTGCTCAGTTTTTCCGTGACGATGCCCTGGGCGTTGGTGGTGCGCGAGGTGAGCGTCAGGCTGCCGGAGCTGCTTTTCAGGTCCACCGCCACGCCCGGCAGCGCCGTGTTGTTGGCGTCGCGCACCAGCGCCACCACCGTCACCTCGCTGCCGGCCACGCCGGCGGAGGCCAGGGTGCCGGTATCGGTCGTGAGCGACAGCGACGGCACGGCCGTCACCACCGCCACCGTCACCGGGGCCGACGTGCGCCCGCCAGCGCTGGCGGTGACGGTAATCGTGCGCAGCGATGCGTCGCCGGCCACGCTGAGCTTTTCCGCCACCTGGCCCGCCGTGTCGGTAATGCGGTTGACGCTGCTCACGGTGCCGGAACTGGCGGTAAAACTCACGGTTTCGCCCACCAGCGCATTGCCCCCGCTGTCCTTGACGATGGCCGTCAACGTCACCTCGGTGCCAGCCAGTCCCGACGAGGCGATGGTGGCGGCGCTGGCCTGCAACGCCACGCTGGCCACCTTCGACACGGTGCCGCCGCCCGTGCCGCCGCCCACCGTGCCGGGCGAGCCGCCGCCACCGCCGCAGGCTGCGAGCAAGGTTGCACAAGTGGTCGCTGCCAGCCAGCCGATGATGCGTTTCATGCGCTGCTCCCCTCCCGGTGCGGGATTACTTGAGTTTGTCCGTGACGATCTTCGGCGTGATAAACACCAGCAATTCGGTTTTATCGTTGGTGCGCCCCGTGGTGCGGAACAGGTAGCCGAGCACGGGCACGTCACCGAGCAACGGCACCTTGCTGGTCGAATTGCGCTCGGTTTGCTGGTAAATGCCGCCCAGCACCACGGTGCCGCCGTTCTCGACCATGACCTGGGTTTTCACGTGCTTGGTGTCGATGGCAAAACCGGCGCGGGTTTCCTGGCCCACGCTGTCCTTGTTGACATCGACATCGATCACCACGTTGCCGTCGGGCGTGATTTGCGGCGTCACTTCCAGCCGCAGATTAGCCTTGCGGAACTGGATCGACGTGGCGCCGCTGCTGGTGGCCACCTGGTACGGCAGCTCGATGCCCTGCTCGATCAGCGCCACCGATTTGTCGGCCGTGATCACGCGCGGGCTGGACACGATCTTGCCGGCCCCGTCCGCTTCCAGTGCCGACAGTTCCAGGTTGAGGAAACGGTTGGCAGCCGACGAGAACAGGCTGATCGCCAGGCTGCTGGCGTCGATGCCGTTGATGCCGGCCGCCGGCAAGTTGACGAACTGGGTATTGTTGTAGCTGGTGGCCGTGGGTGCGATCTGGCCCGTGGTCTCGCCCACGCCGGTGATGTTGCCGCCGATGGCAAAGCGGGTATTGCCGCTGCCCACCTGGTAGCCGGCGTCGCCGCCACGGATGGTGCGCATGTCGGAAAAGCCGAGCTTGGCGCCAAGGTTGCGGGTAAACGTGTCGCTGGCCTCGACGATGCGCGCCTCGATCAGCACCTGCTTGGTGGCGACGTCGGTCTTGGCGATCAGGCGCCGCACGTCCTCGATCTTGGACGCGATGTCGGTGACGAACAGCTGGTTGGTGCGCGGCTCGATAATCGCGCTGCCGCGCCGCGACAGCACGCGGTTGCCGGTGCCGGCAGCGCCGCCACCGCCATCGAGGCCGAACACGGTGCGAAACGCCTCGGCCTTCTGGTAGTTGAGCTGGAAGATTTCGGACTTCAGCGGTTCGAGTTCGGCGATCTGCGCGCGCTGTTCGAGTTCGAGCTTTTCCTTGGTCAGCAGTTCCTCGCGCGGCGCGATCCACACTACCGAGCCGTTCTTGCGCATGTCGAGGCCCTTGGCCTGCAGGATCACGTCCAGCGCCTGGTCCCACGGCACCTGCTTCAGGCTCAGGGTCAGGTTGCCGGTCACGCTGTCGCTGGCGATGATGTTCATGCCCGAGGTGTCGGCCAGGATCTGCAAGGCGGCGCGCACGTCGATGTTCTGGAAATTGAACGACAGCTTTTCGCCGCGATAGCCCTGCGTGCCCTGCACCAGGCGGTTCGGTTCCTCCTTGACCGGCCGCACGTCCACCACCAGCTGGGTGTCGCTCTGGTACACGCTTTGTTCCCACAGCCCGCGCGCCTCGATGGTCATGCGCGCGTGGTCGCCCTGCTGCACGGTGGACACGAACGTGACCGGCGTGCCGAAGTCGCCCACGTCGAGCCGGCGCCGCAGGGCTTCCGGCGCGCCGGCGCCGATGAAATCGACCACCACGCCGGTGGGCGTCTGCCGCACGTCGGCGGCCGCCCCGCGCGGCAGCTCGACCACCACCCGCCCCTCGCCATTGTCGCCACGGCGGAAATCGATGGTGCGCAGCTGCGGCCGGGCGGCCGGCGCCGCGGCCACCGCAGCGGCAGCAGCGCCGGCGCTGGTGTCGATGGTCACCACCACGGCCTTGCCGTCGATCGCCATGGTATAGCCGAGGCTGCGGTTCAGGTTGAGCAGCAGGCGGGCGCGGTCGCCGGCCTGCACCACGTTCACGCTGCGCAACTCACCGACGCCGAACTCGTGGTCGGTCTTGCCGGTGCGGTTGGCAACGGCCCCGAAGTCGAGCGCGATGCGCGGCGGGCTGCTGATCGCAAAGCCGGCCGGCAAAGTGGCCGGGGTCGCCGTCATGGCAATGCGCACCACCAGGTTGGCGCCCTGCTGGCTGACGGCAATCGTTTCGATTGCATTGTCATCCTGGGCGCGGGCGCCGGCGCCTGCCAGCAGCAGCGAGAACATCAGCCACAGGGTGAGCCATATGTGCAATCGCGTGCGGACCATGGTTCCAGCCTTCATTTGGCGGCCTCCTTGCTTTCCTGTAGTTCCAGCGTGGCCAGGTGCTCCACCCAGTCGCCGGTGGCATCCTGCACGACTTCCCGGATGTTGACCGTGTTGTCGGTGATGCCGGTGATGACGCCATGGTTCTGGCCCACGTGCTGTCCCTTGACCACCCGGTGGATATTGCGGTCCACCTGCAGCACCGCGTACATCACGCCGCGCGCTTCCAGCGTGCCCACCATTTTCACGGTATCGAGCGGATAATTTTCCAGCAGCTCCTTGCGCCGTCCCAGGTCCGGCGCCAGGCCACCGCCGCTACCCGCATCCCCGCCCTGCCGCGCCAGCTCGGCCAGCAGCTTGTTGGGATTGAACGGATCGAGCACCTCTTTCTGGCTGTAGGCGAACGGGATGAACGTCTTCGGTTCGGCCAGCGCCGGCACGCCAACCCGGGTTTCGGCATCGACCTGCTTCATCCACGCGCGCACTTCCTGCACGTCGCTGTCGCTGCAGCCGGCCAGCAGCAGCGCTGGCCACAGCAACCACCATGGGCGGGCGAGGCAGCTCATGAGCGCTTGGCCGCTTTCTTCCTGGCGTCCGCAGCCTGGCGCTGCGCCTGCACCTCGTCCGGGTCGAGGTAGCGGAAGGTCTTGGCCACCGCATCGAGCGTCAGCACGCCGTCCTTGCCGGTGCTGAGCGTCATGTTATTGAGCGTGACGATGCGCGGCAGGTTGGCCATGTCGGCGGCAAAGGCGCCGATATCGTGGTAGCTGCCGGTGACCTTGATGTCGATCGGCAGCTCGGCATAGTAATCGCTGAGCACCACCTGCGCCGGCTTGAAGAGCTCGAACTGCAGCCCGCGCCCGGAGCCGGCCTGGTTGATGTCGGTGAGCAGCGCCGCCATCTCCGCCTTGCTGGGCAGCTGCTTTTGCAGCCGGTCGACATAGCGGTCCACCTGCAGCTTTTGCGCCCGCAGGGCGTCGAGGTTGATGGCCTTGGCGGTCTTGAGCCGGTATTCGTCGCGCAGCCGCACCTCGGCCTGGGCGCCGGCATCCTGGGCCTCGAACTGGCCGCTCCAGTAGAAAAAATAGCCGGCCGTAATCGCTGCCACCGCCACCCCCACCGCGCACAGCACGCGCGGCGCCAGCGGCCACTGGCCCGGCGGCCGGCCATTGAGGTTGCGGAACTGCGCCGCCAGCCGGGCGCCCAGTTCGCCCAGGTTGGGATTGAACCTGGCCTTGCGCGGGGCCTTCATGCGGCCGGCCCTCCCGGCTGCGCCTGCGCCATGCCCTGCGCCGGGCGCGCCGGCATCCCTGGCGTTCCGGCAGGGGCGCCCGCCGGCACGTCGTTGTCGCGCGGGCGGCGGATATTGACGATCAGGTTGAACTCGACCACCTTGCGCACGGCCCGGCCCTGCGTCAGCGACGCCGCCTTCACTTCGATCAGCTCCGGTTTTTCCAGCCACGGCGAGGCCCCGGCCAAGTTGCGCAGCAACTCGGATACCCGCTCCTGCGACTGCGCAAAACCGTTGACCGACACTTTTTGTCCCTCCTGGCGGAAGCCCTTCAGGTACACGCCGGGCGGCGTCTGCTTGACCAGTTCGTCGAGCAGGTACACCGGCTGGTTGCGGTCGCCCTGCAGATCTTCCACCGCCTGCTGGCGCGCCTTCAGCGCTTCGATTTCCTGCTTCAGCGTGGCGATCTGGGCAATCTTTTTGTCGAGCTCGCCGATGGCGGCCGTCAGCACGCCGTTGCGCTGGTCCTGGATCGAGAGCGCGCGCGCGTTGTAGCCGCCCACCAGCACCACCACCGCCATGCCCAGCACCCCGCCCAGCCCCAGCAGCGCCAGGAAGGCGGCCTGCTTCTGTTTGCGTTTTTCCTCGCGGTGCGGCAGCAGGTTGATGCGTATCATCAGCCGAACCTCCGCAACGCCAGCCCGCAGGCCACCAGGTATGCGGGACCGTCCACCCGCAATTGCGATTCGCGCACGGTGGCCCCCAGTTGCATGCCCTTGAATGGCGCTGCCACCGCGCAGGCGATGCGGGTGCGGCTGGCGATCAGGTCGAGCAACCCCGGCAGCAAGGCGCAGCCACCGGCCAGGAACAGCCGGTCGATGCGGGTGTAGGGCGTGGACGTGTAAAAGAACTGGATGGCGCGCGTGACTTCCATGACCGCGCTTTCCATGAACGGCGTCAGCAGTTCGGCGACATAGGTATCGGGCAGGTCGTTGGCTTTCTTGCGGTTCTCGGCCTCGTCGAACGCCATGCCGTACGCGCGCACGATGTCGTGGGTGAGCGAGTTGCCGCCAAACGGCTGTTCGCGCTCGTACACGGTGGCGCCGTCGAGCATGACCGAGATGTGCGTGACCTGGGCGCCGATCTGGAACAGCGCCACCACGCGGCCGGCGCCGGCGTCGGGCATCAGCGCGGTCACCCGGTCGAGGGCGGCGCGGGCGGCGTACGATTCGATGTCCATCACCGTCGCCTTCAAGCCCGACGCTTCGGCAATTGCCACCCGGTCTTCGATTTTTTCGCGCCGCGACGCCGCCAGCATCACTTCCACGTCGTCGGCGGAATTGGCGGCAGGGCCGATGATGTCGAAATCGAGGCTCACTTCGTCGAGCGCAAACGGAATGTACTGGCTCGCTTCGGACTCGGCCTGCATTTCCAGTTGTTCCTCGGTCAGGCCGGCCGGCAGGATGATTTTCTTGGTGATCACCGAGGCCGGCGGCATGCCCAGCGCGGCCAGCCTGGCGCGGGTGCCGCTTTTCTTGCACACGCGGCGCACGACATCGACCACCTGGTCCATGTTCTCGATGGCGCCGTCCACCACGGCGCCGCGCGGCAAGGCCTCGGCCGCGTAGCGTTCGAGCCGCAGCTCGTCCTTGGCGCCCCGCGCCAGCTCCACGATGCGCACGCAGGACGTGCTGATATCGACGCCGATCAACGGCGGATTACGGGGGCCGAACAAGGCCTGGAATGCGTTCATGCGCCTCCCCAGAGTGAATGCCTACATTAAGTCGAGCCAGATGCACTGTAAAGGTATTTCTATTGTGCACGATTCGGTTTCGCCACACTTGTTACCGCACGCCACGCGGACCGTGACAGTGTGTGAGTATGTGCGGCAAATTGCACCGACAACCTTGATTAAAAGAAAGAAAATCTGATCGGTGGCATGCGCGCCGTGCGACGGCACTCGCTTATAATGGCCCCGATTATTTTCAGAAAGATCGAACTGCATGGCTTCTTCCAATTCGGCTCCACCCGACCACGCCGGCAAACCGGCCGCCTCCAAGGGCAAGTCGGCTTCCCGTTTCTTCCTGATGGCAGCGCTGTCCTTGCTGGGCCTGGGCGTGGGGGGCGTGCTGCTGGTCGTGTTCGGCCTGGCAATGGCCTATCCCAACCTGCCCGAGCTCGACACGCTGACCGATTACCGCCCCAAGATGCCGCTGCGTATCTTCTCGGCCGACAATGTGCTGATCGGCGAATTCGGCGAGGAGCGCCGCAACCTGGTGCGCATCAAGGACATTCCCGATGTCATGAAAAAAGCCGTGCTGGCCATCGAGGACGACCGCTTTTACGAGCATGGCGGCGTCGACTACACCGGCATCCTGCGCGCCACGCTGCACAACGCCACCGGCGGCGCCAAGCAGGGCGCATCGACCATCACCCAACAAGTCGCGCGCAACTTTTTCCTTTCTAGCGAACAGACCATCAAGCGCAAGGTCTATGAAATGCTGCTGGCCTGGAAAATCGAGAAGAACCTGACCAAGGACCAGATTCTGGAGGTCTACATGAACCAGATTTACCTGGGCCAGCGCGCCTACGGTTTTTCGTCGGCCGCGCAAATTTATTTCGGCAAGAATATCCGCGACATCAGCGTTGCCGAAGCGGCCATGCTGGCCGGCCTGCCCAAAGCGCCGTCGGCCTACAACCCGGTGGTCAATCCGAAGCGCGCGCGCACCCGCCAGCAGTACATCCTGATCCGCATGCACGACCTGCGCTACATTACCGACCAGCAGTTCGAGGAAGCCAAGGCCGAGCAGCTCAAGGTGAAAACCGACAGCAGCGAGTTCGGCGTGCACGCCGAATACGTGGCCGAGATGGCGCGCCAGCTCGTGTACGAGCAGTTCAAGGAAGACACGTACACGCGTGGCCTGAACGTGTTTACCACCATTACCAAGGCCGACCAGGACGCCGCCTACCTGGCCCTGCGCCGCGGCGTGATGGACTACGAGCGCCGCCACCCGTATCGCGGCCCGGAAGCGTACATCGACATCCCGTCGCGCAAGGAAGACGCGGACGACGCCATCGAGACCGAACTGGCCGACCACCCGGACAGCGACGACATCGTTGCCGCCATGGTGCTGCAGGCAACGCCGCAACAGATCGTGGCGGTCACCGCCTCGGGCGAGGAGATCCGCATCAGCGGCGCCGGGCTGGCCATGGGCCGCGCCTGGCTGTCCGACAAGGCGGCGCCGAACAAGCGCATACGCCGCGGCGCCGTGATCCGCGTGATGCGCGAAGAAAAGGACTGGGAACTGACACAGATGCCGCAGATCGAATCGGCGTTTATTGCGGCCAGCACCGAAGACGGCGCGATCAAGGCCATGGTGGGCGGCTTCGACTACAACCGCAACAAGTTCAACCACGTAACGCAGGCGTGGCGCCAGCCCGGTTCGTCGTTCAAGCCGTTCATCTATTCGGCCTCGCTCGAGCGCGGCCTGTCGCCGGCCACCATCATCAACGATGCGCCGATTTCGTTCGACGCGGGCCAGACCGGCGGCCAGGCGTGGGAACCGAAAAACTACGACGGCAAGTACGACGGTCCGATGACCATGCGCCGCGGCCTGACCAAGTCGAAGAACATGATTTCGATCCGCATCCTGCACAAGATCGGCGCCAAGTATGGCCAGGAATACACCACGCGCTTCGGTTTCGACGCCGATAAAAATCCGCCGTACCTGACCCTGGCGCTCGGCGCGGGCAATGTCACGCCGCTGCAAATGGCCGGCGCCTACGCGGTGTTCGCCAACGGCGGCTACAAGGTGAGCCCGTACCTGATCGCCAAGGTCACCGATGCCGACGGCAAGATCCTGTCGCAAGCCACGCCCGACAAGGCCGGCGACGAGAAGAACCGCGTGATCGACGAGCGCAATGCGTTCATGATGGACAGCATGCTCAAGGACGTGGTGCGCTTCGGCACGGCGGCCAAGGCGCTGGCCCTGAAGCGCCCGGACATTTCCGGCAAGACCGGCACCACCAACGATTCGATCGATGCCTGGTTCGCCGGCTATCAACCGAAGCTGGTGGGCGTGGCGTGGATCGGCTACGACCAGCCGCGCAACCTGGGCAACCGCGAAACCGGCGGCGGCCTGGCGCTGCCGATCTGGATCAACTACATGCAAAAGGCGCTGAAAAACATCCCGATCGAGGAACGCGCGGTACCGGAAGGCGTGATGCTGGTGGGCGACGAGTATTACTACGCCGAGAACCCGCCCGGCACCGGCGTGCACAATATCGACGGCGCCACGCACGGCACCCCGGCCGAGGAAAAGGCCAAGGACGCGGTGAAGAACGAGCTGTTCTGACGCGGCGCCAGCAGCAGTCATCCCCGCGCAGGCGGGGATCCAATTGTTGCGCGCGGTAGCAACTTCGTTGGAGTAAATAAAAACGGCGGCCGTGATGGCCGCCGTTGTTGTATGGCTATCGCGATCGCTTAGGAAGCGGTAATCACCACCGGCGCCCCACCCTGGGCACTGACCATCTCCGACAGCGACGCCAGCATCTCGGAACCGTCGCGGGTATTGATCCATTTGCCGTCCACCTGGCGGTAATGATAGCCGCCCGAACGCGACGCCACCCACATCTCTTTCATCGCCGGCTGGCTGTTGACGATGATCTTGGAACCGTTGTGGAGGAATTCGATTTCCAGCACGTTGCCGCTGCGACGGCAATCGACGTCGATCATGTCTTCGTCGTTCAATTTGTCCAGCGCCTCGTTGATCGCATCGAGGATGGCCTCGGCCTGCGCCAGGAATTCTGAATCGCCCATGCTAAACTCCAGTATCTATAGTCAATCCGTGATTCTATCGTGAAGTCCTTGATTCGTTATGCTGTCTCTCCATTTATCGGCGCCGCCACCGTGGCGCTGACGGTCATGCTCAGCGGTTGCGGCCAACCCGGCCCGCTGTACCTGCCCAAGCCGCCTGTGGCCAAGCCTGCCAAGAGCAGCACAGTGCCGCCCTCCCCGGCCGCGGAACCCAAGGCGCCCATCGTTCCTGCACCGGCCGAGCCGCTCGCGCCGCCGTCCACGCAGACTCCCAACATCGTCCCGACCACAAAGTAATTACTATGTCGCAATTTTCGTATCAAGACGGCGTGCTGCACGCCGAAGGCGTGTCGCTGGCCGCCATCGCCGCCGAGCACGGCACCCCCACTTATGTCTACTCGAAGGCTGCGCTGCTGGCCAACTACGCTGCGTACGCCGACGCCTGCCAGGGCCGCGATGCCCTCGTGTGCTACGCCATGAAAGCCAATTCCAACCTGGCCATCCTCGACCTGCTGGCGCGCCAGGGCGCCGGTTTCGACATCGTCTCGGGCGGCGAGCTGCAACGCGTGCTGGCCGCCGGCGGCGATCCGCGCAAGGTGATTTTCTCGGGCGTGGGCAAGAGCGTGGACGAAATGCGGCTGGCGCTGTCGCACGACATCCTGTGCTTCAACGTCGAATCGATACCCGAACTGCACCGCCTCAATGATGTCGCTGGCGCCATGGGCAAGACCGCGCGCGTCTCGCTGCGGGTCAACCCCAACGTCGATCCCAAGACCCACCCGTACATTGCTACCGGTCTCAAGGCAAGCAAGTTCGGCGTGGCGTTCGACGACGCACTGGACACCTACCGCGCCGCCGCCGCCCTGCCGCACATCGACGTGGCCGGCATCGACTGCCATATCGGCTCGCAACTGCTCGACGACGCCCCGCTGCTCGAAGCGCTGGACCGCCTGATCGAACTGATCGACCGTCTCGGCGACGAAGGCATCGTGCTGCACCACCTCGATATCGGCGGCGGCATCGGCATCGACTACCGCGAAGCGGGCGAGTCCGCGCCGGTACCGGTGCGCGACTACCTGGGCCGCCTGTTCGCCAGGATCGATGCCTGGCGCGCCGCCCGCTACGACGGCCAGCCGATCAAGGTGATTTTCGAGCCGGGCCGCTCGATCGTGGGCGACACCGGCGTGCTGCTTACCAAGGTGGAATTCATCAAGCACGGCGAAGAGAAAAACTTCTGCATCGTCGACGCCGCCATGAACGACATGGCACGCCCGGCCCTGTACCAGGCCTGGATGGACATGCAACCGGTGGCGCAAACCGCCGCCGCAAGCAAGACGTACGACATCGTCGGCCCCATCTGCGAGTCGGGCGACTGGCTGGCACGCGACCGCACACTTGCCGTGGAAGCGGGCGACCTGCTGGTGATGCACACGGCGGGCGCCTACGGCATGACCATGGCCTCGAACTACAACACCCGTGGCCGCGCTGCCGAAATCATCGTCGACGGCGCCACGGCCCACCTGGTGCGCCGCCGCGAGACCCCGGCCGAGCTGTACGCGCTGGAGTCGTTGCTCAAGTAACGATGCCTGGTGCCGTGAAGCGGGGCAATTTCAGCCATCTGTGCTGTTGCCCCGCTGCTGATCGGCATCACCTGACGATGGCCGCTGCTTATACTGGAAGCACGCCATCAACCAGGGAAATCCATCATGAGCCAGCTGCTCGTTCAATTCGACCTCGACAACCTCGGCGCCCCGCGCGAATTCGCGCCGCCGGCCGACCGCATCATCGAAGGTGACATTATTTGCCGCAACTGGGACATCGACAGCGCCAAGGACGGCCTGGTGCGTGCCGGCGTGTTCGAGTCGACCCCGGGCACCAACCGCTCGATCAAGGGCGAAACCTGGGAATTTTGCGCCATCCTGTCGGGCGTGGCCGAAATCACCGAAGAAGGCCAGCCACCGATCACCGTCAAGGCCGGCGACCACTTCATCATGAAACCGGGCTACATCGGCACCTGGCGCACGCTGGAGACCGTCCGCAAGATCTGGGTCGTCGCCTGACTTGTGGCGCGTCCGGTCAGCGGACCGCCTTGCAGCGCTTGCTCAGATCGCGCAACAGCCGCGCCGCCTCGATCGCCTGATCCTGACGGTCATACGCGTATTTCACGTCACCGCCCACGAACATGTTGTACCTGACGCGCTGGTTGCCATCGCTGTGGTAGTAGTCCTGGTAGTGTTCGATCTGCAGGTTGTCCATGCCGGCATGGTCGATCTGGCGGGCGTCGAACTCGTTGCTGGTTGACCATGCGCCATTGCTGGAGCTGATCCAGCACGGATCGTCGATGCGGGACACGAAGCCGCCACCCAGGTCCCGCAAGCGCGCCAGCAGCGTTGCCGTGGGCATGCCACCGCGCGCAGTCTTGTCCAGCAACGCCAGGCGCTTGTTCCGCAGGGCCTCGGTGGCCACGCGCTGCGCGTCACGGCGCACCTTGGTCTCCTCTTCCACGCGGCGCTTTTCGGCCAGCGCCACTTTTTGCTTTTCCTGGATGCGCTCGTTGATCGAGGCTTTCCACGCCAGGGCTTCCTCGCCCTTCAACCCCCGCAGCGATGCCGCCCGGCGCAACGGATTGCGGTCGCGCTCGAGATTGGGCGTATCGGTGCGATAGATCCGGTAACGACTGTCATCGAGTACGGCGTTCGCACAGCGACGCAGCGTCGGTTCGGCATCGCCACGCGGGCACAGCAGCAGCCTGACCTGGTAGACAGGATATGTCTTGTCGTCGTCGAAAGTCATCAGCCACTGCGCACCGCGCTCGCTGAACGTTGCACGTCGCAGCTTGTCGAGCGGATAAAACACCTGTTTTAAGGCGATGAACTGGCGCTCTTCCACGTTCACATATACGAGCGGATCAGGAATCAATGCTACGTCGCCGAACACGTTTTCGCGCTGCAGATTCCAGTCGGCAGTTTCCAGTAAGAGGCTGCGGCCATCGGTTTCGGTCAGTTCGAAGCTGGCAGCCGACTGCGACGGCGGCTCCCAGCGTCCGCTGGGTTGAGCAAGTGCCAGGCTGCTGCCGAGCAGCAAGGACGCGGCCATAGCCGCGCGTCGGACAATGGTCAGGATACGTGGTGACGCGGTAGCAGCAGCACGACGGTCTGCGTGGATCTGATAAATATTTTTCATGTGGCAATTGTAGCCCTAAAGCAACTAAATTGCCTACGAGAATATTATGCAAGGCGAGTGTGGAGTAGCGCCTTGCTATCCGGCGCATGTCTGCTGCATTAGGGTCAGTGCCGACATTCGGACACGGCCTCAACCAGTAGCAGTTGAGCTTGTGTCCAAATGTCGGCACTGACCCCGAAGTTATTTTTTGGCGGCCCAGTAGAGACGGGCGGCCAGCAGCAGCGCCACAATGCTGCCGTAGATGATCGGCTCGGTGAAGTTGTGCTTGCCCGCTTTCATCCACCAGAAGTGCAGGATCGCCAGCGGTGCGATCACGTAGATCAGCCGGTGCAACCATTGCCAGCGCTTGCCGCCCAGGCGGCGGATCATGCCGTTGGTGCTGGTCACGGCCAGCGGGATCAGCAGCACGAACGCGATGAAGCCCACCGTGATGAACGGGCGCCGCAGCACGTCTTTCCACATCTCGGCCAGGTCGAAGAAATGGTCGAACCACAGGAAGGTCATGAAGTGCAGCACGCCGTAAAAGAACATGTACAGTCCCAGCATGCGGCGCAGCTTGACCAGCCAGTTCCATTTCAGCAGCCGCCGCACCGGTGTTACCGCCAGCGTGAAGCACAGGAAGTACAAGGTCCAGTCGCCGGTGGCGCGGGTGATGAATTCGAGCGGCTCCACCAGTTGCCCGGTCGCCGTCAGATACACCATGCGCGCCAGCGGAATCAGTGCGGCAACAAAGACGGCAGCCTTGATCCAGCTAATCTGGCGCGCGGTGGGGTTGAATGCCATGCAGGATTACGCCTTCAATAGAATTTTTTCAGGTCCATGCCCGCGTACAGCGGCGCCACGTCGTTATAGCCGTTGAACATCAGCGTCTTGCGCTTGCGGGCCAGGAAGCCGTCTTCGCCGATGCGGCGCTCGGACGCCTGCGACCAGCGCGGGTGATCGACGTCCGGATTGACGTTGGAATAAAAGCCGTATTCGCGCGGCGCCGAAATATTCCACGATGTGCGGGGCATGTCTTTCACGAAGCGGATCTTGACGATCGACTTGGCCGATTTGAAACCATACTTCCACGGCAACACCATGCGGACCGGCGCGCCGTTCTGGTTGGGCAGCACTTCGCCATACATGCCAAAGGTGAGCAGCGCCAGCGGATGATTCGCTTCGTCGATGCGCAGCCCTTCCGTGTATGGCCACTCGAGCACGCGGCTGCCCAAGCCCGGCATCTGCTTGCGGTCGTTCAGGGTGATGAATTCCACGTACTTGGCGTTGCCGGTCGGCTCCACCTTCTTGATGATCTCGGAGAACGAATAGCCCACCCACGGGATCACCATCGACCAGCCTTCCACGCAGCGCAGGCGGTACACGCGCTCCTCCATCGGCGCCAGCTTGAGCAGGCTATCGATATCGAGCGTCATCGGCTTTTTCACTTCGCCTTCGATCTGCACCGTCCACGGCCGCGTTTTCAGGGTGCCGGCGTTGGCGGCCGGATCGCTTTTGTCGGTGCCGAATTCATAAAAGTTGTTGTAGGTGGTCGCGTCCTTGTACGGCGTCTGCTTGTCGAGCGCCGAGTACGCGGGATTGAGTTTGGCGGGCAGCTTGGCAAGACCAGCGCCCTGGGCGAACGCCTCGCGGTTGGCCATTTCCAGCAGCGCGGCGCTGCCGATGGCGCCGGCAGCCACCTGCTTGATGAATTGCCGGCGCGATTCGTACAGCGCGCGCGGCGTGATTTCCGACGAAAACGGCAAGTCGATGCCGTTGGGACTACGCTTGATCAGCATGGTGGCTCCAGGAGAGAGGCAAGATTCAGTTTTGCCCGATAACTGAACCTTACACCAAACTCCCGCGCACCAAGATTACATTGCGATGACAGTGCGATTACAACTTGCCGTACGAGTGCAAACCGGACAGGAACATGTTCACGCCCAGGAATGCGAACGTGGTCACCAGCAGGCCCACCAGCGCCCACCAGGCTGCCGGACGGCCGCGCAAGCCCGTCATCAGGCGCATGTGCAGCCAGGCTGCGTAGTTGAGCCAGACGATCAGCGCCCAGGTCTCTTTCGGATCCCACGACCAGTAGCCGCCCCACGCTTCGGCCGCCCACAGCGCGCCGAGAATGGTGGCAATCGTGAAGAACGCGAAGCCGGCCGAAATTGCCTTGTACATCACATCGTCGAGCACTTCCACCGACGGCAGGCGATCGACCAGGTAGCCCGAGGTTTTCAGCAGGTAGGCGGCCGCCACCATCGCGGCCAGCGCGAAGTTGCCGTAGCCAATGAAATTGGCAGGCACGTGGATTTTCATCCACCAGCTTTGCAGCGCCGGCAGCAGCGGCTGGATTTCGGCGGCATCGCGCGACGTGGTGTACCAGAACAGGAAACCGATCGCGGCCGTGATAATCAGCAGCACGAACGGGCCCATCTGGCGGGTCTGGTAGCGGTCTTCAAAGTACAGGTAGAACATGGCCGTGATCAGCGAGAACAGCACGAACACTTCGTACAGGTTCGACACGGGAATATGGCCGACGTCGGCGCCGATCAGGTACGACTCGTACCAGCGCACCATCATGCCGGTCCAGCCCAGCACCACGGCGGCCCAGGCCAGCTTGGAGCCGATGCTGGTCCAGGCGGCCGAGCGGCCGGCAAAGCCGATCCAGTAAAACAGCGTGGACAGGCAGAACATCACGCTCATCCATAAAATCGCTGACTGGCTCGAAATCATGTAGCGCAGCCAGAATTTTTGCGTGCCCATCTCGAGCTGGCCCGCGTACATCGATATCGCCCACAGCGACAGCAGCGCCACCAGCGCCATCAGCCAGCGCACCGGTTTCCAGTGCCAGCCCAGCGCCGCGAACACGGGGGCGCACAGCAGCATGATGGCTTCTTCGTACACGTCCATGAAGTGGCCATAGGTACGGAAGCCGTAGATGGCGCCGGCCGCCAGCGCCAGCGCAAACAGCCAGTCCACCGCCGTCAGGCGCTTGAAATACCCGGGCGCCTGGACATAGGTGCCGCTGCTGGTCTCGCTGCTGGTCTCGCTGCTGGTCCGGCTGGGGGTGGTTTGTTTTTCAATAAATTCCATAATTTCTCCGTGCTGCCTGGCGTAGCTTACGCCGATTGTGGCAGCTTTTCCTTCAGGGATACAAATTCCCGCTCGAAATCGAGCGTCTTGCGTTGCGTGCTCATGGCCATCAGCGCTTGCGCGCCTTGTTCGTCATCCTTGATCCACACCCACAGGCGGCGCTCGCGGATATAAAACATCGAGAACACGCCCAGCACCAGCAGCGCGCAACCGAAATACACGATGTTCTTGCCCGGCGAGCGCGTGATCTGGAATACCGACGCTTTGACTTCGACGAATTCGTCAAGCTGCAGGTACACCGGCGCACCGTAGAAGAACGCATCCGACAATGCATTGGTGGCCAGCAGCAGGTAGCGGCCATGGGCTTCGTCGGCCGCGGCCGGCGCCAGGCCATCCTTGGCGCGCGCCACTTGCCACAGTTCCCACAGGCTGCCGTTCAGGATTTTCATGAAGATTTCGGCAGTCTTTTCCTGGCCTTCGGCCGGGACTTTTTCCAGGAATTGCGAAATCGATACGAAGCCGCCCACCTTGCCGTCGCCGGCAAACAAATTCAGGCTTTTTTCGGACGACGCTTCGATCTGCGCGCGCAAGGCAACAGTGTCGCCGGCTTGCGGCGCGGCGCGCCGGGCATACTGCTTGGCGGCGGCGGTACGCAGCGCCGGGTCGGCCAGCGCCGCGCGCAGGCGCATCCAGTCGCGCACCGAGTGCTCGTCGTCGGCCGGAATGCGCAGGTAGCTGAACGGATCGGCCGGATTGGCGCGCACGCCGGCCAGGAACACGGCGGCGCCGTCGAGCGTCATCGGCTGCATGTAGTTCTGGTATTCGCGCGCCTGGCCAGTCTTGTCGCGCAGCTTGTACTGCACGCTCGGACCAACGTTTTTCAGTTCGCTGGTGAGGCTGCCCCGGCCGGCCGAACCGGTGTGCTTGTCGAGGCTGACGGCCAGCTGTTCGCGCAGGGTTTTGTCCTGTTGCTTGACGGCGCGCACGTCGTTGGTGGCGCCCATGTTTTCCACGTTGAACGGCCGGAAGCCCGACCACTCGATGGTGTACGCGTCGCTGAACGGCGTGGTGCCCCCTACTTCGCCATCCAGTTCGAAACTGCCGCTGCCGGTGCCCAGCATCGGGTACCCCTTAAGCTTGAGCTTGCTGCCGCCGTCTTCAAAACTGGACTGGTAAATCGCCAGGCCCTTGAAGATCAAGGGCTTGTTCACTTCGATGACGGCATTGACTTTTTCACCACTGGCGTGGTCGGTCACCTCGACATCGCTGGCGAACAGCTTGGGCATGCCGGTGCTGTAGAAATCGATGGTGAATTTTTTCAGGTTGATGGTGATCGGCAGGTCCTGGATCAGCACGCCGTCCGGGCGCTGCAGCAGCGCGCTGGAACTGTTGGAGCCTTCGGGAATCAGGGTATTGCCGCGGAACGTGGGGTTGGCGGTGCTCAGGCGGTGCTTGGCAGGCACTTCGGAAATCAAGCCGCTGCCCGAGAACGGCGTCTTGCCCAATACCCATTCCTGGAAGCGGATCGGCATGTCGGAATCGAACAGCGCGCCCACGCAAATGATGACGATCGAGGCGTGGGCAAAGATGTAGCCGAACTTGTTGGCGCCGCCCTGCTTGGCCGCCAGCAAGGTGCCGTTGTCGCGTTCCACGATCTTGACCTTGTAGCCGGTATCGACCAGCCGGCTGGCGGTCTGCTGCGCCAGCGCCGCGCGGGCCAGCGGCGCGCGCCAGTGCATGCGGTGCGGGAAGTTCAGCAGCGACTGCTCGCGCACGTTCTCGCGCCAGCTGCGCATATCCTTGAGCATCTTGGGCGCATTGCGCACGATGCACAGCGTGGTGGACGACACCAGCAAGGTCATCAAGAGCAAAAACCACCAGGCCGAGTACACGGCATACAGGCCGGCCTTGCCGAACACTTCGAACCAGAACGGGCCGAACTGGTTGATGTAATTGGACGTCGGCTCGTTCTGCTTCATCACGGTGCCGATCACGGCCGCGATGGCGATCATTGCCAGCATGGCGATCGCAAAGCGCATCGAGGAAATCAGTTCGACCATTTCGCCGATGATGGGACGGCGGGTCTTGATGTGGATACCGGTGGTGCTAGTCATGCATGGCGATCTAAAAAATGAGGCAACCGCGCAGCATACCAATAAAAAGGGCGGCCCGCTCGCGCTGCCGCCCCCTTTTTATGACGCCACGCCGGGCCGCCGGGGCCTGGTTGTTGACGTTATTTCAAGCCTGCCACATAGTCGGCTACGGCTTTCATTTCCTCATCCGACATGCGGGCGGCGATGGTGGCCATCTCCGGGCTGTTCTTGCGGCCATGGCCTTTGAACAAGCCGAGCTGGGCCACCGTGTAATCCTGGTGCTGGCCGGCCAGGCGCGGATACAGCGCGGGGATGCCACCGCCGGTGGCGCCATGACAGCTGGCACAGGCCGGCACGCTTTTCTCGGCAATGCCGCCGCGGTAGATTTTTTTGCCGAGGTCGATGGTGTCGCGGTTTTTCGCTGCGCCCGGGTGCGAACCCTGGGCGGACAGCCAGGCTGCCACGTTGTGCTTGTCTTCGTCCGACAACATCTTGGCGTAAAGCGACATCACCGGCTGGCTGCGGCTGTCGGTCGTAAAATTGACTAATTGTTTATACAGATAGCTCTGGCTTTGCGCCGACAGCTTGGGATTGATGGAGATGGTGGAGTTGCCACCGGCGCCGTGGCACGACACGCAAGCTGGCAAGCCGCGTGCGGCATCGCCCTCGGCGTAGAGCGTGCCGCCTTTGGCAGGATCGACTTTGGGAGCAGTGTTGGAAGCGGGGCTGTGCGCGGGAGCCTTGTCTTCGGCATACCCGCTGAGAGCGGTGAAGGCGATGGCGGCGATGAGCAGGGGTTTCAGCAAGGGAGAAAACGCACGTTTCATTCAAGCACCTTGGAAGGAGTCTATAAAGTTTTTATTGACCGACCGCTGCGGAGCAAACTCGAATGCCTGGCAACATTTCGGGACTACTCATTGTACAATAGCTTACCTGCCTAACCGCCCCACATTGTTGCATTTTCCCCCATCTTACGTTATCTCATGTCTAAACTCTGGCAAGCCCGCTTCTTTACGACCGTTAACCAACTGCGCGACCTGCCCGACACCACGGTGCCGGAGATCGCCTTTGCAGGTCGTTCCAACGCCGGCAAATCGACCGCCATCAATATTCTGTGCAACCAGAAGGGTTTGGCGTTCGCGTCCAAGACGCCTGGACGTACCCAGCACATCAACTATTTCTCGATTGGCGGCGCCCACGTGGCCCAGCACCGCAAGGACCCGACCATTGTCGAGGAAATCGAATGCCTGCTGGTGGACTTGCCCGGCTACGGCTACGCGGAAGTGTCCGGCTCGGCCAAGCTGCACTGGCAGCGCCTGCTGGGCGACTACGTCCAGCGCCGCGAGCAGCTGGCCGCGCTGATCCTGATCATGGATTCGCGCCGCCCGTTCACCGACCTCGACATCCAGATGCTCGAATGGTTTGCCCCCACCGGCAAGCCGATCCACTGCATCCTGACCAAGGTCGACAAACTCAACCGCAACGAATCGGTCAACGTGCTGCGCCAGGCAAAAGCCAGGCTCGACAGCTATGTCGACGAAGACGGCGAGGGCTTCCCGTTCACCGTGCAATTGTTCTCCGCGCTCAAGCGCATCGGCATCGACGAAGCCAACGACAAGATTTTGGAGCTGGCCGGCGTCACCGACGAGGAAGCCGCTGCCCAGGTGGAGCGCATCGACGTCGCTGACGACGATGACGCAGAACCAGAAGCCAAGTAACTTTTACCGAAGGAAGTAATACGATGCACACGCCTCACGCCTCCCAGTTCCCAGCCATCCGCCTGCGCCGCATGCGCCGCGATCCGTTTTCGCGCGCGCTGATGCGCGAAAACGTCGTCACCGCCGCCGACCTGATCTACCCGGTATTCATTCTCGAAGGCACGCAGCAACGCCAGGCTGTCACCTCGATGCCGGGCGTGGAACGGGTGTCGGTCGATTTGCTGCTGAAGGTGGCGCAGGAGTGCGTGGAACTGGGCATCCCGGTGATGGCGCTGTTCCCGGTAATCGATGAAGCGGGCAAATCGCTGGACGGCGCCGAAGCGCACAACCCGGACGGCCTGGTGCCGCGCGCGATCCGTGCGTTGAAACAGGCATTCCCGGAACTGGGCATCCTGACCGACGTCGCGCTCGATCCGTACACGGTGCACGGCCAGGACGGCATCATCGATGACAACGGTTACGTGATCAACGACATCACCACCGCAGCGCTGGTCAAACAGGCGCTGTGCCATGCCGACGCCGGCGCCGACGTGGTGGCGCCCTCGGACATGATGGACGGCCGCATCGGCGCCATCCGCGCCGCGCTGGAAGAGCACGGCCACATCCACACCCGCATCATGGCGTATTCCGCCAAGTACGCGTCGGCATTCTACGGCCCGTTCCGCGACGCCGTGGGTTCGGCCGCCAACCTGGGCAAGGGCGACAAGAACCAGTACCAGATGGACCCGGCCAACAGCGACGAAGCATTGCGCGAAGTGGGCCTGGACCTGGCCGAAGGCGCCGACATGGTGATGGTGAAACCGGGCATGCCGTACCTGGACATCGTCCGCCGCGTGAAGGACGAGTTCAAGGTGCCGACGTTTGCGTACCAGGTCAGCGGCGAATACGCGATGCTCAAGGCCGCCGCCCAGAACGGCTGGCTCGACCACGACAAGGTGATGATGGAATCGATGATGGCCTTCAAACGCGCCGGCGCCGACGCCGTGCTCACCTACTTCGCGCTCGATATCGCGCGCCTGCTCAAGGCCGGCAAATAATCACTGCCGCGCAGCGCTGCTCACCACCGCACCGCTCTCCGCACCGCCGTTTGCCGCAGCACCGTTTGCCGCAGCACCGTCATTCCCGCGCAGGCGGGAATCCAATTCTGCCGGTCCGCACATAAATTGGATTCCGGCCTGCGCCGGAATGACGAGGCAGCGGTACTCTTCACTCACCCTGCCACGCCGATGCGTTTCAGTTCGGCCGCAACGCAGCCATGGCCATCATCGCCGCCCGCACATAGTCGCGCATGGCCGCCGTCACAAAACCGGTATCGGTCAGCCCCGGCTCGCTGACCAGCGCGGTGCGGATTTTCTGCTGGGTGGCCGGGTTGTCGCCCGCGAACGCGCGGAACAGGTCGAACCAGTGGCGCGCCAGCGCCTGCGCTTCCGGCGCTGCAGGGGCAACACCCCGGTCCATGGCGCTTTGCACCTGCGCCACCAGCGGCGGCCATTCCGAGGCGCGCTTGCCGATGTTGGCGCGTAAAAATTCGAACTCGTCATCGTTCAAATACTTGCGGTAGATCGCCAGCTTGTGCGCGCTTGATGCGGCAATCACGAACTGCATCACGGCCGGCGAAATGCCGGTCTCGTCCTGCACCAGCGGCTCCTGCTCGTGCATCGTGTTCAGCTTGGCGAACAGCGCCGGATTGGCCGCCGTGTCGCGCACCACCATCCTCATCCACTGCTGCGCCAATGCCTGCGCCCGCGGATCCTCGGGGCCGGCGCCGGACACCATCACGGCGCGCACCGCGTCCACCAACGCTTCCCACTCCGCCTTCACGGCATCGGCAGCGTGGTACAGCGGCAGTTGTTTGAGTTCTTCCTGCGAAAAATATTTATCGTACATGGTCATCAGCTCCAGAGTTGTCAGCCAGGAGGCCAGCTCCGGTTCCTGTCCCTGCGCCAGTTGCTGCTGCAAATCGACGAGACGCGCACGCAAGGTGCTGGCCTGGTCGATCTGCCGCGTCAGCATGGTGATTTGCTGCGCGACGACGGTGGCAAGGGGCTGGTCCGGTCTGGCCAGGTAGGCGCCGATGTCGGCCAGCGACAAACCGAACTTGCGCAAGGCCTGGATCTGGTGCAGCCGGGCGATGTCGTTACGGTTGTACAGCCGGTAGCCGGCAGCGGAGCGCGCGGAAGGCCGGAGCAGACCGATGGCGTCGTAATGGTGCAGCGCGCGCACGGTCAACCCCGTGTGTTTGCCCAGTTCACCTATTTTCAACAACATCGATGTGCTCCCCGCTTTCCGCATGCAGACAGGTTGGAGCCTGACGCCGCGTGAGGGTCAAGCTTTTTATGCAGCGGCACAACCGGCCGGTTTGACAATCCGTTCGCTGGAAGCGGGATTGTTGGCCAGCTTGGCCAGCGGGCGCCGCGGACGCGCCACCAGCTCGCCGCCGCAATTGGGGCACTTGCCCGCCAGCTTGCGCGTTGCGCAGGGTGCGCAGAACGTGCATTCGAACGAGCAGATGCGCGCCTCGGTGGAATCGGGCGGCAGGTCGGTGTCGCAGCATTCGCAGCTGGGGCGTAATTGCAGCATGGTGTAGCCTCTCCTGGTCAATGTCTCGGTCCGTTGCGCAGTACCGCATCGGTATCGACGATACGCACATCATGCATCTGGTTCAGATATGCATCAAGATAAAACTTGTGCGATGCGCCCACGACACCAGCATGCATCGGACCGGCAAACGGTCGCTGCCGCCCCGCTTTGCCTATTCCACAGTGACCTCCTTGCGGTTATCGCCCGACACGCGGTCGATCATCTTGTTGTACGGATCGACGCCCACGTCAAACGGCTGGTCGTTGACCGTGATGGTGACCACCGGGTCGCTGCCGCGCAGTACCCGCTTTTCCAGGTACAGCACTTTTTCATCGGCCTCCCTGGCGCCCGGCGCCCGCGCAAAGATGCCGATTTCCACCGGTTCGTCGTACGTGCGCGCGGTTTCCTGGCCCTTGCCGTCCGCTTCCATTTTGGCCAGGTGCAGCTTGATGGTCACATCCCACCGGCCATCGGCGCGTTTTTTCGCGGTCGCGTCGGTCACGCGGTTGTCGTAGAGGACGATTTTTTCGAACAGGTCGGTTATCAGGGCCTGCTTGTCCTGCGGCGCTTCCGCGCGCAGGTAGTCGAGCAGTTCGCGGCTGGTGGTGTAGGGCGCCTGCTGGAACCCTTTATCCTGCAGGAAGCGTTTCAGGGCGCGGTTGACCGCCGCTTCGCCGATCTCGTCCCGCAGGCGGTAGAACACCAGGCTGCCCTTGCGGTAATGGATGTACTGCTGGTTCTCCACGCGCAACAGCGGCAGTTCTTCGATCACCTCGCCGCCACGCCCGCGCAGGTAGGAGTCGAGCTCGTAGCGCAGGAAGCGGCGCAACTGGTGACGGCCGTATTCCTTCTCCATCACCATCAGCGCCGAATACTGCGCCAGCGATTCCACCAGCATGGTCGAGCCCTGCACATGGGCGCCCACCACCTGGTGGCCCCACCACTGGTGCGCCATCTCGTGGGCGGTGACGTAGAACACGTAGTCGATATCATCCTTCTCGCGCAGGTCGGCAATGAAGCCGATCGATTCCGAATACGGAATGGTGTTGGCAAACGACTGCGCAAAACTCTGGTAGTTCGGGAACTCGAGGATGCGCACCTGGCGGAACTGGTACGGCGTGAAATTGGCATCGTAGTAGTCGAGCGACTTTTGGGTGGAGGCGATCATCCGGTCCACGTTGTAGCCATGCTTGGCGTCGTAATAGACCTCGATCGGCACGCCGCGCCACGCGCCCTGTTTCACGTTCCAGCGCGCCGACAGGTAGGCAAAGAAGCCCACCATCGGCCGGTCCATCTTGTAGTGGAAATAGCGGCGGCCGCCCTCCTCCCAGGTTTTTTGCAGGTAGCCGGGCGCTATCGCGATCTGGTCCGCGCTGGTCGATACCGTGGTCTCGAAGTTGATCCAGTCGGTGTTGCCGAACACATTGTTGGCGCGCGCCTTCTCGTCTTCCAGTTTGGCCATGCGCTGCGGTTCGCCCAGGCCGCGCTTGCGGCGTTCGTTGCGGTCCTGCAGCTCACGTTCGCGCTGGTAGCCAAAGCGTGGGAAGAACTCGGTGTCGTTGAAGAAAGTGCCGTTGAGGTTGATGCTGTCGGCATCGCCCTTGTTGGTAAACCCTTTGTGTTGCACATCTACCGTGAAGTCGAGATCGAGCCGTGCGCCCGGCGCGATCGGCTGCGCCAGTTGCAGCACGCTAAAGCCCAGCTTGCTGTCGTCCAGCATCACCGTGTGCGGCGGCAGGTTGGCAAAGCGCGTCGCCACGTCGGGGTTCAGCTGCAGGTACAGCCGGGCCAGCGGCGCGCCGGTCTTGTTTTCCAGGCGGTAGTGGCCGCGCAGGGACAGGCGCCGCGCCGCGGGATAGATGTCCACCTCGGCCCGCACATCGGTCACGCGTGGCTGCGGCAGATCCTGGTACTGGCGGTACGCTTTTTCGTAGCGCGCCTGCTCGTCCATCGCCACGTCGGACGGCTGGTACTTATTGAGCACATTGGTGTTGTAGTAGATCCACCCGCCGCTGGCGGCAAAGCCGGCCAGGCTGACCGCCAGCGCCACGCCTGCCCCGCCCTGCAGGCGCCGCGCGGCCAGGCCCAGCCGGCGCAGCCACGGCTGCGCCAGGCCACGCACCCAGAATACCTGCGCCAGGATCAGCAGCGCCAGCGTGCCGCAGCCCCAGTACACGGCAAACCACGCCCAGCCTTTGAGGAAGTGGCCGTAACCGTTCATGTCGGAATAGTGCAGCTGCGGCAGCGAACCGAAGTTGTACAGGTTGTGGTCGAAGTGCAGGGCACTGGCCACGATCTGGGCAATGATGTATACGATCACCAGCAGGTAGCCGACGAACTTGTTATTGAACAGCACCTGTAACGCCAGCGCCAGCAAACCGAGCATCACGAACGCGGTAGCATCGAGCAGGATGGCTTGCAGGTACAGGCCCGGCTCCACCGGCGCGCCGCCCTTGATCAACTGGTAGCACACGGCCGTCAATGCGCCGGCCAGCAGGAAGCCGAACACCACGCCCACCAGCGCCAGGCTCTTGGCCACCAGCGGCGCCCAGTTGGGCACCGGCAGCGCGTCGCTCACATCGGCGATCTTGAACTGGCGGTCGCGGAAGATCAGCTCGCCGGCGTAAAAGGTCAGCACGATGATCAGCAGGAAGCTGAAGCTGCCCTGCAGCGTTTGCAGCAACAGGTACGTCATGGGATACACGGCGGTGCCGAACATGCGGTTGCCCTGGCTGGCGGCGCCAATGAAGTTGGCCATGCCAAACAGCAGCATCACCAGGAACGGCATGCTTTTGAAGACAGCCACCGCGTCGAAGCGCAGGATGTGCCAGCACTGGGTCCAGGCAGTGCCGGATCCGAAGCGCGGTACCACCCTTGGCAACGTCAGCGTGGACGGTACCGGCGCGGCGCCGGCGGCAGCCGGCCTGGCCTTGCCGAACCAGCGGCGGCCCGTGCCGGCGCGTTGCGGCTTGAACAGCACCAGCGTGGCGCCAAAGCAGGCCAGTGCGATACCGAGCCACAGTGCGCGGTTGGCCGCCAGGTAGCCGGCCACCGGCGGCAGCATGGTGTTCGATTCGGCGGTGGTGAAATAGCGCGTGGCGCGGCCAAACGCGCGCACGCCGAACGGATCGAGCAGCACGGGCACCCATTCGTTGCTGACATCGCGCGTAAAGACGCCGGCCACGATCCACAGCACGAAGAACGCCAGCACGCCCAGGTACACCATCATCATCGACCGCGTGGTGGCGGCCAGCAGCATCAGCAGCGCACCGATAAAAATCAGGTTGGGGATCACCAGCCAGCCGAACGCCCACAGGTAGGCGCCGACGGGCAGCGGCCCCACGCGCGCGGCGTCCACCCACGGCATCAGCGGGCCGAGCACGGTACCGAGCGCGACCACCAGGAAAATCGCCACGCAGGCCAGCAGGCCGGCGGCGAAGCGCCCCGCCAGGTACTGGTACTTGCGCATCGGCGTGGCAAACAGCATGTCGGAGATGCCCACTTCGACGTCGCGCAGCACGGTGCCGGCAATGAAGAGGGTCACCGTGAACATCGAGAAGATGGTGAAGGCGCCCAGCAACTGCGCCACCACGACCGGCGCATTGCGGTGCACATTGCCGATGGCGCCGCCCACCACGATGGCGTCGCTGGTGGTGGCGCCAAACGCCAGCAGGCCCAGTACCAGGGCCGTGACCCACAGCAGCGGCTGGCGCAACTGGTAGCGCAGGTCGAACCGGAAGAATTCAAGCAGCATGGCGCGCCCCTTAAACGACGGCCGGCACGGCAGCCGCCGCGCCGGCTTTGCCGGCGGCGCGTACGTGCAGGAAATACACATCTTCCAGGTCGGGATCGACAGCGATGAAACCGTCGTCGGGCTGGCGGTCGGCAAACACGTGGATCTGCGGCTTGCCGCCCACCAGGCGCGTGTGCAGCACGTTGAACTGCTGCTGGTACCCGGGCAGCGCCTCGGCGGTGACCGTGCGGCGCCAGACCTTGTTGCGCAGCGTGTCGATGGCGGCCTGCGGCTCGCCCTGGATCAGCACCTCGCCCTTGACGATCACGGCCATGCGCGGGCACAGGTCGGTCACGTCATCGACAATGTGGGTGGACAGGATGACCACCACCTGCTCGCCGATCTTGGCCAGCAGGTTGAGGAAGCGGTTGCGCTCGTCGGGATCGAGCCCGGCGGTGGGTTCGTCGACGATCACCAGTTTCGGTGCGCCGAGCAATGCCTGGGCGATGCCGAAGCGCTGGCGCATGCCGCCCGAGTACGTGCCCAGGTTGCGCTTGCGTGCTTCCCACAGGTTGGTTTGCTGCAGCAGCGCTTCCACCGCTTCCTTGCGCTCGCCGCGCGCGGTCAGGCCCTTGAGCACGGCAAAGTGGTTCAGCAGCACCTCGGCGCTCACCTTGGGATAGACGCCGAAATCCTGCGGCAGGTAGCCAAGCTGGCGGCGCAGCGCCTCGGGCTGGGCCCGCACGTCGAGCCCGTCGAAATGGATGGCGCCGCTGTCGGGATCCTGCAGCGTGGCAATGGTGCGCATCAGCGACGACTTGCCGGCGCCATTCGGGCCCAGCAGGCCGAACATGCCGGGCGGGATGTCGAGGGTGACGTTGTTGATGGCCTTGACGCCGTTGTCGTAGGTCTTGTTCAGCTGTTTGATCGAAAGCATGGAACCGGTTCTCCTGATAGGTCGGAGCGGGCAAGCTCCGTGCAACCTTACTATAGAGCAAAGTTGCAAACTTATCAGTGCTTTTCGATCAACTGCACAGGTTGGCGACAGACGGCGCCATGCACGGTATGAACGGCAAGGACAATATTACGGCCGGTACTCGGGGAACATTTCCTTGAGCAAGAAGACCAGCAATTCCTGTTCGTCTTCCTTGCGTGCGCTCATCTTGACGGTGCGGCCCAGGCGGCGCGATTCCCATTCGAAGTCACCCGGTTTTTCCTTGCGGATGATTTTGATCATTTCCTTGGCCACTGCCGTTTCGATATCTTTCTCGGCACCCTGCTCCACGTGGATTTGCTGCAGCCACTTGCGCTTGAAGTTGGTGTTCCAGCCACGGAATTTCACATCGGCGCTGTTCGAACGCTTGTCCACCGAGAACACGCCACCGGTATCGTCGGCATCCGGGCCGCCGCGGGCGTTGGCGCCGGCGATATTGGCCTTGGCGCGCGCCAGCGAGCGCTCGGCTGCGGTTTCTGCCGGCGGCGACGGCGGCGCTGGCGGGTTGGCCGACTCGCGCGCAGCGCGGCGCTTGGCCAGCATCTCCGACATGTCCTGCTCGGGCGGCGGCGTCATGGTCGCCTGCACCGGCGGCACGAAGGTCTCCAGCTTGGGCGTATTGACCGTGGGCTTGCTTGGCGCGGCCGTGGCCTTGCTTGGCGGCGGCGGCGACTTGGTAGGCTTGGTCTCGGCTTTCTTGGGCGTAGGCTTGGGCGACGGCTTTTGCGGGGTGATCGGCAACGGCGCGATATAGACCATTTGCCCACCCTTGGGCGCAGACGTGGTTTTGGGCGGCGGCGGCGATGGCGAGAACAGGTAATACAGCACGAACGCCAGGTGCAGGCCGATGGTGACGCCTAGCCCCACCTGGCGGCTGGTCGATTTTTTACGTTCCCACGTGGCGTAGGACTCCCCCGGCAGCGGCAACGGCTGGCCGCAGGTCTCGCAATAACCGTTGGCGGAAAGGATGTGGGAGTCGTGGTGCAAGATACGGAACCTTGTGGAACGAAGTCTTCAAAATGCGGCCATAGTGCCAGACTCCCGTAATTTTGGGAATCTCCTGCTGACCATAATAGCGCGCCACAGGAAACGACGCGCGTGCACCAGGTATCTACTTTACAAGTAAGCGGTCTTGACGGGTGTTACTGTATGTATCCAAGGCAACCAAATTGCATTACCGATGCGTAAGAATACGCTGCCATGGGCCTGCCTGTTGGTGCGCGCGACAACATTACCCGGTGCTGGCGACGGCGGAACCCGCCACCGCCGCGTCGCTGAGCGGCCCGGTGCCGCTGTAGCGGTCCAGGTACAGGTAGATCACCGGCGTGATGTACAGCGTGATCGCTTGCGAGAAGATCAGCCCGCCTACCACGGCCAGGCCCAGCGGCTGGCGCAGTTCGGCGCCGGCGCCCAGGCCCAGCGCGATCGGCAAGGCGCCCATGATCGCCGCCAGCGTGGTCATCATGATCGGCCGGAAGCGCAGGATGCACGCTTCGCGGATGGCGTCCGCCGGCGCCCTGCCCTCGGTGCGCTGCACGTGCAGGGCGAAGTCGATCATCATGATGGCGTTTTTCTTGACGATCCCGATCAGCATCAGGATGCCGATGATGGCAATCATGGTCAGGTCGAGATTGAAGAGCCACAAGGTGATCAGCGCGCCCACCGCGGCCGACGGCAAACCGGCCAAAATGGTCAGCGGGTGGATGTAACTTTCGTACAGCACGCCCAGCAGCACGTAGATCACGCCGAGCGCGGCCAGGATCAGCACCACCTGGCTGCCCTGCGAGTTCTGGAACACGGCCGCGTCGCCCCCGTAGTTGGTGATAATCGACGGCGGCAGCCGCATGTCGATGCCCATCCGGTCGATCTTGGCGGTGGCTTTGCCCAGCGGTACATCGGGCGCCAGGTTGAACGACAGCGTAATGGCCTGTAACTGGCCCTGGTGATTGACGGCCGTCGGCCCCACCGTGCGCTCGACGCCGGCAAAGCTCGACAGTTTGACCAGCTGTCCCGCCTTGTTACGCACCGAAATCTTGGTCAGCGCACTGTCGAACTGGCGATCGGCATCGGCCGCCTCCAGGATCACGTAATAGCTGGCCGCCGGCGAATAAATGGTGGACACCTGCCGTTCGCCAAAGGCGAGATACAGCGCGGTACGCACGTCGCCGAGCGCCACGCCGAGGTTGTTGGCCTTGTCGCGGTCGATTTTCAGCGACGCCTGCAGGCCCCGGTTCTGGGTATCGCTGGTCACATCGCGGAAATCGGGGTCGGCACGCAGCAGGTCCAGGTATTTTTGCGCCCATTCGCCCAGCGCGCCGGGACTGACCGACTGCAAGGTGTACTGGTAGCGGCTTTTCGACTGCCGTCCGCCCAGCTGCAGGTTTTGCACCGGGCTCAGGTAGACGGCCATGCCGGGAATGGTCTTGGTAGCCTTGCGCAAGCTGTCTAGCACTTGCGGCATTTTCTCGCGCTCGCTGCGCGGTTTCAGGACCAGGAACATCCGTCCCGTGTTGCCACCACCGGTAAACGACGTCACGTCCTGCACATTGGGATTGGCGCGGATCACGTCCACCACCCGGTCTTGCAGCGCCAGCATGGCCGCCGTCGAGATATCTTCCGACGCCTCGGTATTGACGCGGATCTGGCCCAGGTCTTCCTCGGGGAAAAAGCCTTTCGGAATCGCCATGTACAGCACCACGGTCAGCGCGAACGTGCCTACGGCCAGCATCAGCACGGGGAAGCGGTGGCGCAGCGCGATGTCCAGGGTGCTGGCGTAACCGTTGCGCAGGCGCGTGAATCCGGCTTCGAACCAGCGCCCGAGCCAGTTGCCCTGGTCGTGCTCGGGGTCGATGGTATCGGCCGGCAGCAGGCGGCTGGCCAGCATCGGCACCAGCATCAGCGACACCGCTGCCGACACCAGCACCGCCAGCGCCACCACCACCGCGAATTCATGGAACATCAGCCCGATCACGCCGGGCATGAAGAAAATCGGGATGAACACGGCCACCAGCGAAACCGAGATCGAAATAATCGTAAATCCCATTTCCTTCGAGCCGATCAGCGCTGCCTGCAACGGCTTTTTGCCCAGTTCGATATGCCGGACGATGTTTTCCAGCACCACGATGGCGTCATCGACCACCAGGCCCACGGCCAGCGTAATACCCAGCAGGGAGATGTTGTCCAGGCTGTAGCCGAGCGCATACAGCAGCGCCAGCGCCCCCAGCAGCGAGATCGGCATGGTAATGGCCGGAATGAAGGTGGCAGCGGCGCGGCGCAGGAACAGAAAGATTACCAGCACCACCAGCACGATGGTCAGCAACAGGGTCAGGTTGACGTCGTGGATCGCCTCGCGGATCGACACCGACCGGTCGTTCACCAGGTTGATCGACACCGATGCCGGCAGTTGCGACTGAAAGCGCGGCAGCAGCGCGCGCACGCCATCGACCACCTGCACCGTGTTGGCGTCGGGCTGGCGCTGCACCAGCAGCACGATCGACCGCTCGCCGTTGTAGCTGCCGGCCGCTTTGACCGACTGGAAACTGTCCTCGACCGTCGCCACATCTTTTAAACGCACCGGCTCGCCATTGCGCACGGCCACGATCAGGTCGGCAAATTCCGACGCTTGCATCAGTTGCGGATTGCCCTGGATGGTGAGCGTCTGGCTGGGACCGTCGAGGATGCCGAGCGGCGTGTTGGCATTGGCCGACTTGATCGCCTGCTGCAATTCTTCCAGTGTCAGGTCGCGCGCGTTCAGCAGGTCGGACCGGGCGCGCACGCGCACCGCGTAACGCTTCTGGCCATTCACGCTCACCTGCGCCACGCCGGGCAAGGTGGACAGGCTGGGCGCCACCAGGTTTTCCGCGTAATCGTTCAGCTCGGCCAGGCTCAGCGACGGCGAGTTCATGGTCATGAACAGCACCGGCGCATCGGCCGGGTTGACCTTGCGGTACGACGGCAAATCGGTCATTTCGATCGGCAACTGGCGTTGCGCGCGCAGCAGCGCCGCCTGCACATCGACTGCCGCTTCGTTGACGTTGATGCTGGGGTCGAACTCCAGGGTCAGCGACGAGTTGCCCAGCGTGTTAGACGATGTAATCAACGTCAGGCCGGCAATCGTGGAGAACTGTTTTTCCAGCGGCAGCGCCACCGACGACGCCATGGTCTCGGGCGACGCTCCCGGCAAGTCGGCCGAGACATTGATGACCGGGGTGTTATAGCTGGGCAGCGCCGCCACCGGAATGTAGAAATACGACAGCACGCCCGCCAGCACCAGCGTGAGCGACAGCAGCACCACCATCACCGGACGGCGGATGCACAACTCGGAAAGATTCATCGCTTAGCCCTTGTTGCGGACGGTATCGAGCGCGGCGGCGGCAACCCGCACCTTGCCGCCCGGGCGCAGGTTCTGCTTGCCGTCGACGATCACCTTTTCGGTCCCGGCCAGGCCGGACACGGCAGCGAATTCGCCGAACGCGTGCAGGCGCTTGACCGCGACCATTTGCGCCGCCTGCTCGGCGTCCACCGCGTAGACGAACGTGCCGTGGGTGTTGCTGATAATGGCGTTTTGCGGGATCACCGTGGCGTTTTTCAGTACGTGCGACACCAGTTGGGCATTGACATACTGGCCCGGCCACAGACTGGTCACGCGGTTGTCGAATTCCGCTTTCACGCGGATCACGCCGGCCACCGGATCGACCGTGCTGTCGATGAAGGTGAGCACACCGGTCAGTTCCTGGTCCGACGACGCCTGGCTGACGCGCACGGCCACCGCGCCGCGCCGCTGGGCGTCGAGCAGGCCGCCCAGCGCCGACTCGGGCAAGGTAAACGCGACATTGATCGGATCGAGCTGGGTCACCGTCGTCAGCGACGTGCTCATCTGCACCAGGCTGCCCGCATACACGTTGATGGCGCCCACCCGGCCCGCCATGGGCGCGCGGATGGTGTTGTAGCTGGCGTCCACCCCCACCGCGCTGGCGGCGGCGAGGTCGGCCGCCAGCACGGCGCGCGCCGCTTCCACCTGGCTTTTCAGGGTATCGACCGCGCCCTGCGCCACGTATTTTTGCGCCAGCAAATCCTCGGCGCGCTGGTACTGGCGCTCGACGTCGGCCAGCGCGGCGCGGTCGCGCGCCACCTGGGCCGACGCCTTGGCCACGTTGGCGCGCGCACTGCGGTCGTCGAGCGAGAACATCAGCTCGCCGGCTTTGACAAACTGCCCTTCCTTGATATGCACCTTGACGATGGTGCTCGTGGTTTGCGGATGCAGGTCGACCGTACTGATCGGGGTAACCGTGCCGTTGGCCTGCAGTACCACCGGTACATCGCGCCGCTGCGGCGCCACCACGCTGACCGTGGTCGGCCCCTGCGCGGCATTGCCCTGCATGGCAGCGGACTGTTTGGCGGCGGGTGCGCCATGCGTCATGTACCAGCCGCTGAAGCCGACGAGGGCAATCGTGGCTACCAGGGTACCAACCGTAGATTTTTTCATGTGCAGAGGAGAGTTGTCTCGAATTTATACTGGCAGCAAACTTTGTTGCTTTTCAGCGCGGCAGTAGTGTCGCATGGCTGGTGCGAAAAACTGCCTGCTGGTCACGCCAGACTGATGATTTTTTTAAGCAGCTGTTGCGCCACGGACTCATTAACGTCCGGCGTAATACTCCGGTAACACCAGCGTCACCTCCAGCCCGCCTGCGGCATGGTTGGTCAACTCCACCGTGGCGCCATGCTGCTCGGCGATATTGCGGGCGATGGTCAGCCCCAGGCCGGTGCCGCCCGACTCGCGCGAGCGCGACGATTCGATACGGTAAAACGGTTCGAACACGTGCGCCATCTGGTCCTTGGCAATACCGGGGCCGCCATCGCGGATGACGATGCGCGCGGCGCCGGCAATGCGCTCGACCGTGACGTGGGCGTAGTGGCCGTACTTGACGGCGTTGTCGATCAGGTTGACCAGGCAGCGCCGCATGTCCAGCGGCCGCCCCATCAGGGCCATATTGGCGCGCCCGCGCAGCTCCACCGGCTGGCCGCTGTCGGTGGCGTCGCTGCACACGCTGTCGAGCAGCGAGTCGAGGTCGAGCGCCTGCATGGTTTCGGACGCATCCATGCTGCGCGCCAGGTCCAGCCCCTCGCGCACCATTTGCTGCATGGCCGACAGGTCGTCGATCAGGCGTTGCTGCAACTCGCCGTCCTGCACTTTTTCCAGCCGCAGGCGCAGCCGCGTGAGCGGCGTCTGCAGGTCGTGGGTAATGGCGGCCAGCATTTGCGTGCGCTGCATGATGTGCTGGCGGATGCGCGCCTGCATGGCATTGAAGGCAGCGCTGGCCTGGCGGATCTCGGCCGCGCCGCTGAGCACCACGGGCGGATGATTGATGTCGTTGCCCAGGTCTTTGGCGGCCTTGGCCAGAAGCTTGAGCGGCCGCACGGCCATGCGCGTGACCAGGTAGGCCAGTGCCGCCACGCACAGCAGGAATGGCAGCAGGGCCAGGAACTCGCTGAGCGACGTGGCCGGCTTTTCCGGCGGCGGCAGGATCGACAGCTTGAGCATGGCGCCGTCGCGCAGCCGCACGTACATGGCCTCGCAGGCGCCGCCCCACTGGCTGGGGGCGAAGATATAACTCTGGCGCGGCTGGCCGCACTCCGGCGGCCGGGCAGCCAGCGGCAACAGTTGCACGCCCTTGGCCAGGCGCTGCTGCAAGGTGGCGGAAAACCCGGTGGCCGCGCCCAGCGCGTCCCGCGTCTGCCCCAGGCCCTGCAAATTGATGGTGCCGCGTTCGGCCATGCGCAAGTAGGTGGGCCGCGCAGTGGCGGCCAGCGCATCGGCGGTGGTGATCAATTGTTCGGCCCGCTCCATCGCGTGGAAATCGCGGTAGCGCTCGAATGCCCGCGTGCGCTCGCCCACCGACAGCCATTGCGTCAGGGCTGCCGAGGCGATCATCCCCAGCAGCAATACCACGAACACGCGGCCGGTCATCGAGCCGAAGAAGTTTTTCACGCGTGCGGCTCCGCCGTCACCTGGCCGGCCAGGACATAGCCGCCGTTGCGCACGGTCTTGATGATTTGCGGCACGCGCGCATCTTCGCCCAGCTTCTGGCGCAAGCGGCTGATCTGGATGTCGATCGAGCGGTCGAACGGATCGGCGTCGCGCCCTTGCGTGAGGTTCAGCAACTGGTCGCGGTTGAGCACGCGATTTGGATGTTCGAGGAACACCTTCAGCAGGCGGAACTCGGCGCCCGACAGCATGATCACCAGACCGTCCGGGTTCAGCAGGTGGCGCGCGGTGAGATCGAGCGTCCAGTTGGAAAAGCGCATTTGCTGCGCCTTGTCGGTACCGCTGCCGCTGGGCATGGCGTTGCTGCGGCGCAGGACGCTGCGGATGCGCGCCAGCAGCTCGCGCGGCTCGAACGGCTTGGGCAGGTAATCGTCAGCGCCCATTTCCAGGCCCAGGATGCGGTCGAGCGGCTCGGCGCGGGCGGTGAGCATAATCACCGGCACCGTCGATTGCGCGCGCAGCTTGCGGCACAGCGTGAGGCCGTCGTCGCCGGGCAGGTTGAGGTCGAGCACCACCAGGTCGGGCTTCGATTCGTCGAGCAGCTTCCACATGGCGGTGCCGTCGGCGGCGCACAGCGCCCGGTAACTGTTCGACTCGAGGTAGTCGGCCAGCAGGGTGCGGATGTCGCGATCGTCGTCAACGATCAGAATTGTCGATGTAGGTTCCATGGCCACCATTATCCCCAGTTCATGCGCGCGCGACCAATGTGCAATTGTATCGGCTTGTATATGTGCTATCGATCAACGAATACACATCTGGATACAAATCCGGTGGCGAGAGAAACGTCCTGGCAATCTTCGGCAGCGAAGATGGCATCAAGCGCAGAGACCATGCTGCGCTATTCTCCCCCACACGAAAGGAACGACCATGAACATCATTCGCAAAAGCATACTGATCGGTTTTACGGTACTGGGCATGGCGGCAGCGCACGCACAAGATACGGCGCCACAGAACCAGCCCCATCGCGGCCAGCAACTCACGCCGGAACAGCGCCACGCCAAGATGGATGAGATGTATGCCAAGCGCCAGGCGCGCCTGCACGACAAACTGAAGATCACCGCGCAACAGGAGTCGGCGTGGGCCGCTTACCAGGCAGCCGTCAAACCAACCGCGCCAGCAGGTCCGCGGCCGGCACGCGGCGAATTTGCCAAGCTGTCGTCACCTGAACGTCTGAGCAAGATGATCGAAATGACCAAATTGCGCGAAGGCCGCATGCAGCAGCAACTGACGGCCCTGACCGCGTTCTACGACCAGCTGACGCCGGAGCAGAAAGCCGAGTTCGACAAGCGCGGCGGGCGTGGCTTCGGCGGCTTCCGCCACGGCGGCGAGCGCGGCCACCGCATGCACCGCGGCTAAGCACGCAAACCGGACCGCCTCGGCGGACCGCCCCGCCTGCGCGGGGATGACGGGGCCAAGGGCAGACGTGCTTTCGAACATAGTCGTCAGCTCAAGATCCGTCATTCCCGCGCAGGCGGGAATCCCATTCCTGCACTCCGCCGCGAACTTATTTCAACCGCTCCAACGACCCCAAAAACTTGTGCGCATTCTGATACCCGATCACCCGCGAACCGGCAATCTCGCGCCCCTGCGCATCGAAGAAAATAATCCCCGGCGGTCCGAACAATCCAAACCGCTTGAGCATGGCCTTGTCGTCCGCATCGTTGGCGGTTACATCGACCTGCAGCAACATGGTATTGGCCAACCGCGCCTGCACCTGCGGATCGACAAACGTCAGCTTTTCCATTTCCTTGCACGACACGCACCAGTCGGCATAAAAATCGAGCATCACGGTCTTGCCGCCGGTCTGCGCCAGCAGCGCGTCCAGCTGCGCCACGGTCTTGATGCGCTGGAACGTCAAATGGCGATCCTGCGAGCCGGTCACGTGCGCCAGCGGCGCCAGCGGATCGCGCCCTCCGGTCACCACCCCGCCCAGTTGCACCAGACCCAGCGCCACGGCCACCACGCCCAGCGCCTTGGCCGGCCACTTGCCGCTGTTGAGCAGCAAGTACATGCCGTAACCGGCAAACAGCGCTGCCCAGCCCATCATCTGCACCACCGGTGGCAGCACCGGCGACACCAGCCACAGGGCCATGGCCAGCATCAGCACGCCGAAGAAACGCTTGACCGCATCCATCCACCTGCCGGCCTTCGGCAGCAAGGCGCCGGCCGACGCGCCCACCAGGATCAGCGGCACGCTCATGCCCACCGCCATCGCAAACAGGGCGCTGCCGCCGATCAACACGTCGCGCGTCTGGCTGATGTACACCAGCGCGGCAGCCAGCGGCGCGGCCACGCAGGGCCCCACGATCAGCGCAGAGATGGCGCCCATCACGAACACGCCGGCCAGCTTGCCGGACGACTGCTGGTTCGACACATTGCTCAGCTTTGATTGCAGCGCGGCCGGCACTTGCAGCTCGTACACGCCGAACATCGACAGTGACAGCAACACCATCAGCACGCCGAAGCTGCCCAGCACCCACGGGTTTTGCAGCGCGGCCGACAAACCTTCGCCGGCCAGGCCCGCCGCCACGCCCAGCGCGGTATAGACGATGGCCATGCCCAGCGCATACGTGACCGACAATAACAGGGCGCGCTTGCGGTTGCTGCGGTCGCCCTCACCGACGATGATCGACGACAGAATCGGCACCATCGGCAGCACGCACGGTGTGAACGACAGGCCCAGGCCCAGCAGCGCGAACAGCGGCAGGATCGCCAGCAGACTGCCGGTCTTGAGCGCCGCTTCCAGGCGGCCGCTGTCGCCGGAGTCGGTGGCCACGACCGGTGCGGGCGCTGGCGCCGCTGGCGGCACGATGTCTTCGGCGGTGGGCGGTGCTATCGGGTAGATGGTGACGCCGGGGCTCACGGCCGCCGGCTTTCCTTCGCCGATGACCGGTTCCGCAGCCTTGGCGGCCGGTGCCGGCGTGGCAGCGTTGGCCTTGCCCGCTGCAGCAGGCAGCGGTACCGAACCGCTGCCCGTCAATTGCGCGGTGTAATCCTGGGGCGAGTAGCACAAGCCTTTTTCCGAACAGCCCTGGCCGCTCACGTGGAGCGTAAACGGACCGTTGACGTCCACCGGGATCGTGATGGTCACGCTCTTGCGGTAGGTTTCGACATCTTTTTCAAACGTCGGGTCGTAATGGACTTTACCGGCCGGGATGGCGGGCGTACCCAGCCTGGCGCCGGTGGCGCTGAACTTGAACGGCTCGCGGTACATGTAGTAACCATCGGCAATCTGGAAGCTGACCGCGATGGTGTGGCCGTCGACCATGGTGGCGGCGAAGCGGAATGCCTTGTCCGGTTCGAGGAAATCCTGGGCGCGGGCGGAGCCGGTCAGCAGCAGCGCAATCAGCGGCAGCAGCGTGGCAAAAAATCGGACTAGACGGGACATGAACACTTTCTCTCGGAGCAAAAGTCGAAGCACCAGCATAGTACACCGGGTGCGCGCTTCATGCCCGGGCCGGGGCCGGGTGCGGGCCGGCACCGCCACGGATTTTTGTGCGACACTCGGCTTTTCGCGTCCATGGAGTTTGCACGATGTCATCTCTTCGTTCCCTGCTGTATTCCGCAGCGCTGCTCGCTACCGGCCCGGTGCTGGCCCAGGCCCCGGCATCGGCCCTGGCCACCATCTCGGCCGACGACCTGGTACGGCACATCAAGGTGCTGGCGTCGGACGAGTTCGAAGGCCGCGCACCCGGCTCGGACGGTGAAACCAGGACCGTGGACTACCTGACCGGTGAATTCAAAAAGCTGGGATTAAAGCCTGGTAATCCGAACGGCACCTGGGTACAGGCGGTACCGCTGCGCGGCATGACACCCACGCCGGCATTCAGCTATACGATCGCCGGCAAGACGGTGGCCCTGGGCTTCCCGGACCAGTTCGTCGCGCATTCGACCGGCCAGCCCGACCGGGTGGTCGTGACTGATTCCGACATCGTGTTTGTCGGTTACGGCGTGCAGGCGCCCGAATACGGCTGGGACGACTACAAGGGCGTGGACGTGCGCGGCAAAACCTTGCTGATGCTGATCAACGATCCGGCAGTGCCTGATCCGCACGATCCCGCCGCGCTCGATCCGGCGCTGTTCAAGGGCAAGGCCATGACGTATTACGGCCGCTGGACCTACAAGTACGAGATCGCCGCCAGGCTCGGCGCCAAGGCCGCCATCATCATCCACGAAACCAGGCCGGCGGCGTACCCATGGGACGTGGTGCGCAGCGGCGGCAACGCCGAGCAGTTCAGCCTCGTCCGCCAGGGCGACGATCCGGACGCGCCGCCAGTGCCGGGCTGGATCCAGCTGGACCAGGCAAAAGCCATGCTGGCCGCTGCCGCCTACGACTTCGACACGCTGAAACAGCAGGCCGTCACCAGGGATTTCCGCCCGGTGCAACTGAAGGGCACGGCCAGCTTCAAGGTGGACAACACCTCGCGCACCATCGACTCGCACAACGTGGTGGCGCTGATCGAGGGCAGCGATCCCCGGCTCAAGCATGAATTGGTGGTGTACAGCGCCCACTGGGACCACCTGGGCGTCGACCCGCGGCTGCCCGGCGGACGCAGCCAGCAGATCTACCATGGCGCGCTCGATAACGCTTCGGGCACGGCCGCACTGCTGGCGCTGGCCAAGGCTTATCAAGCATTGCCCACGCCGCCGAAGCGCTCGATCCTGTTTCTGGCCACCACCGCCGAGGAACGCGGGCTGCTGGGCGCCAGGTATTACGCCAGCCATCCGCTGTACCCGCTCAAGCACACCGTGGCCAACATCAATATCGACGGCATCAACGCCTGGGGCAAGACGGCGCACATCGAAAACGTCACGTCGGGCCATTCGAGCATCGACGCCTTGCTGGCCAAATACGCGCAGGCGCAGGGCCGCACCATGGAAAACGACAGCCGCCCCGAGCTGGGCAGCTTCTACCGCGCCGACCAGCTGGAATTCGCGCGCGTGGGCGTGCCGGTGCTGTACACCAAGGCGCGCAGCGGCTACCTGGACAAACCGGATGGCTACGCCGCCAAGGTGGTTGACCATTATTTCGGCAAGGACTACCACCAGGTCACCGACGACGTGCGCAGCGACTGGGACTTTGCCGGCGGCGTGCAGGACATCGGCCTGCTGTTCCAGGTGGGGCTCGACATCGCCCAGGGCGCGAAGCCCACGTGGAATGCCGGCTCCGAATTCAAGGCCGCCGGCGACCGCCGCCTGAAATAGCCTAACCTGCGAGGTGAACCTTCGGGGTCAGTGCCGACATTCGGACATTTTTGAACCAATTCGTTGTCGACTACGACAACAAATAAGTTCAATTTTGTCCGATTGTCGGC
>Ga0308164_10000655_pt1 | contig 50417 bp, 49 predicted proteins | sample PhyTR2_FD_201031 | JGI IMG/M metagenome (GOLD analysis project Ga0308164, IMG submission 201031) | Phyllosphere microbial communities from UC Gill Tract Community Farm, Albany, California, United States - DLSLT.R2 | ecosystem: Host-associated > Plants > Phyllosphere > Unclassified | place: USA...
CTTACCGAAAGCACTTTAACTTAGTAGCGGGAACCGGACTCGAACCGATGACCTTCGGGTTATGAGCCCGACGAGCTACCTACTGCTCCATCCCGCGATATTGGACTGCAAATGTACGAATTTTTTATGAAAATCCTAATTTTTCTTTTAAATAAAGGACTTTTATAAAAACTATCTTATTATTTGTATCTTTGTTTTATGGCAAAGATATTAAAAATTTACCCCAATAATCCTCAGGAAAATCTTATTAATGAGGTGATTAAATCGCTTAATAACGGTGGACTGATTATCTATCCTTCGGATACGATATATGCTTTAGGCTGTAATATTTTTGATATTAAAGCCATGGAAAAGCTGGCTCAGATTAAGAAAACCAAGCTTGACAAAGCAAAATTTTCTATTATTTGTAACGATTTAAGCCATCTTTCCGATTTTACAAGACCTATTGATACTTCTGTATTCAGGTTTTTGAAAAGTCATCTTCCGGGACCTTTTACTTTTATTCTGGATGCCAACAAGAGTGTTCCTTTGGCCTATAAAAACCATAAAACAATCGGTATCCGTGTACCCGATCATCCGATTCCTCAGCTTATTGTTGAAAAACTGGGCCATCCGATCGCGTCAACTTCTATCAGAGACGATGATGAGATCATTGAATATTCTACCGATCCGGAACTGATTGCAGAAAAATATGATCATTTGGTAGATATCGTGATTGACTCAGGGTATGGTGATAATATTGCTTCAACTATTGTAGACCTTACTTCCGGAGAACCGGAAATCATCAGACAAGGAAAAGGAATTGTTTAAGGTTGGAATGGTTGGAAATTATCAAGCTTAAGGTATGAATTATAATCTATGAGTCTTAACGGGAAATATTCTTTAGGAATCCTGCTCACTTTCGTGCTTCTTGCCATCGTGATGCTGTATACCTTTCCTTTGATCGGTTTTATTACAGGAATAAAAACACTCACAGCAGTTAGTTTTTTCTATACGAGTATGGTTTTCTGGATTGTTCTGGGGCTGGTTATTTTGTACAGTCTTTGCGTTGAAAAGAATTCCATTACCCTCTGGAAGGATAAAAAGTATTCAATTGCTTTTTATGTAGGATCTGTTATCTGCCTGTACTTCATTTGTGCATTTGGCAGTGGCTTTCTGAATCTTTTAATCAAAATAGCTACACAAGAAAAGACTAGCGGAAAACTTCTTCAGATGCATTCAATCTTTAAGAATAATTATTTTTTGATTATTTTTACCTGCTTAACGGCCGGTGTTGTTGAAGAATTTCTGATGCGTGGATACATCCAGACCAGAATAGAAAAGATTTACAACAGTCCTTTTTTAGGAATTGCAGTTTCGTCTGTTTTATTCGGTATTCTCCACAGCACGTATGGAACGATTGTCCAGGTTGTTGGGCCTCTGTTTATCGGGATTGTTTTTGCCGTATTTTACAAACGTTATTCCAACATTAAAATCATTATTATATGTCACTTTATGTATGATTTTGTGTCTTTAATGATGATGAATTTTATTGATATTAAACATTTATCTGCTTTTTTACCACTATGAAAATTATAACTTCTCCTGCAAAATTAATGAATGTAGAAAATTCAACGGATCTGTTGAAATCTACTACGCCTAAATTCATTGAGGATGCAGCATTTATACACGCTCATTTAAAACAAAAATCTCCGAAATATCTTTCTGAATTGATGGAAATTTCACCTAAACTTGCTGACGAAAACTGGGAAAGAAACCAGAAATGGAAAGCAAAACCTACGGCAAAAGAATCTGCTCCGGCGATGTTTGCCTTCACTGGTGAAGTCTACAGAGGTCTGGATGCCAAAACCCTGGATAAAAGTGCAGTAGATTATTTACAGAAACATTACAGAATGCTTTCCGGACTGTATGGTCTTTTAAAACCTTCTGACAAAGTAATGTTGTACAGACTCGAAATGGGACGTCCTTTTTCATTCGATCATTATAAAAACCTGTACGAGTTCTGGAGAGAAAAAATCACAGAACAGCTGAATGCTGAAATGAAAAAAGGAGAATTTCTTCTCCATCTTGCCAGCAATGAATATGGAAAAGTGATTGACAGAAAGAAACTGAATCATACTGTCATTGATTTCGAGTTTTACGAACTTAGAGAAGGAAAACTGAAAACCATCGTGGTGTACACAAAACATGCGAGAGGAATGGTGGTAAGATTCTGTGCGGAAACCAATGCCCAGACTTTAAATGATGTTAAAGCGTTCAATTATGAAGGGTATTTGATTGATGAGGATAAATCTACGGATACTAAACTGGTTTTCACAAGATAAATGACGATTTCAGCATTCAAACAGCATTTTATTACTTCGGTTTCGGATTTTTATACCGAATCGGAAAGTAATTTTTTATATTCTATTTTTATTGAGAAAATTGTTGGGCTTGATTCTTTTCAGCAAAGAAGATTTTCAGATCAGGAATTACTTATTGATGAGGAAAAACAGCTACTGGAAGTAATTACGGCTTTGCAAACCAAGATGCCTTATCAACATATATTGGGTGAAACCGATTTTTATGGAATGACTTTTTTCGTAGACGAAAATGTGCTTATTCCACGGCCCGAAACGGAAGAACTGCTGGAAATTGCAATCCGTGAAATCCGGGCTTTAGCGAGTCATAATTCCGGGTTGAGAATTCTTGATATCGGAACCGGAAGCGGAATTATTCCTCTTGTTTTAAAAAAGCACTTTCCGGAAGCAGCTGTTTCTTCAATCGATTTTTCTGAAAAAGCATTGGAAACAGCAGGAAAAAATGCAGCGTTCCATGAGCTTGATATTCATTTTATCCATGGTGATTATCTGAATATTGAACTTAGTGAAACGTATGATGTCATGATTTCCAATCCCCCTTATATCGGAATCGAAGAAGAGTCTGAAATCGCAGATTCGGTGAAGAAATTTGAACCGATGATGGCACTCTTCTCTCCTACCGCGGATGCATTGATCTTTTACAGAAAAATTGCTGAAGATTCTAAGACGCATTTAAATAAAAACGGATTGTTATTTTTAGAAATCAATCAAAAATTAGGTCCGGAAACATTAGAACTTTACAAAGACATATTTTCAAAGGTTGAATTGGTAAAAGATCTATCGGGAAATGATAGGTTTATTGTGGGAGTTAAATAGGCATTACAAAAAAATAATACTGCCCGGTAAAACTAATAACAGAAACCGTCCCATACCTGAGGCGGTTTTTTTGATCAATCAACTGAATTCTATTGATTAAAATAACAAAACCAATGAACTGCAGGTTATAATAGAATGATAAAACATTTTCTATCCTGAAATTCATTGGTTTTTGATATAGGTAAGTTGTTCCTTTAATTTATTTTCTTCTTCACAAAAATCTGATAGCTTAAGTAAAGTAACGGAAGAGACATAATGCCCAGAAAATACATATTCTGGATCGCAAGCTGCGGCTGCATGATGATTGAATACACCAGTCCAAAAAAAGCTCCTCCCAGGTGAGCGGAATGTCCTAAATTATCCCACTGTTTAGGATTCAGCATCATGTATACGGAATATCCGAAATATAATGTTCCAAAAAGCCAGCCTGGCAAAAAGTTCACACTAATTTCATTGGGAGCCATCGCAATGGCGGCAAAAATAATTCCTGATACGGCTCCGGATGCTCCGATTGCTGAATACCACGGCTGTTTTTGATAAATCAGAAGGCTAAAAAGGTTTCCAAGAATCATTGATCCAAAGTAAATAACTAAAAAGCCTATCGGTCCAAAATAATTGAGTATTGCCCCCTGAAAAAAATACAGAGAAAGCATATTGAAAAACAGGTGCATAAAATCAGCGTGTAAAAATGCGGAACTTACCAGTCGGATGTATTCTTTCCGGTTACTGATCGCATTCACATTGAATTTATATTTTTCAAATAAGGTAACATTATTGAAGCCCATGTAGCTGATAATACAGGTAGCGGCAATAATAATTAAAACAACTGCATTCATAATTTCAATATTTAATTTTCAGGGTCTCCGCTTTCAAACAGATCGCCAATTACACTTCGGTCGTCATCTACAATCCCATCTCCGATTTCCGGTTCTTCATAAACTTCCGGTTCTTCTTCTACAGGTTCAGGAATGGTTATATTAATTGCTTTTACTTTGAATTTGGTAAATTGATTTCCAATGGCTTTGATCCCTTTTACAGCAATAAATTCATCAATATTGATGGTTTCAGGATCGCGTTCTTTTCCTTTGTCTTTGGCAAAAACTATTTCTGCGGTAGAACCGTCGGCAACAATGATATTCTCGATGAATGATTTCGGATGATCTGATGGCATGAAGGTCTGTACATTGGCTGCATTTTCCAGCAGGAATCTTTTGATAAAATAGATATCCTTTTCTCCATCGTAATAAATACATGTAATAGGCTGTTTTGGGCGCCATTTTTCCAATACCAGATATTCATCATCAAAACGGTTTCCAAGATCGAAAGACACCAATTTTACATCGCCGTTTGTATTGATCGTTAAAATCTTGTCATCTCCTTTAAAGCTTCCCAGCAGTACACCTCTTCCATCAGCATTAAGTCTTCTTACGGTATCGTCAAACCATATTTTTCTAGGAGCTAATGTAGAAACGCCTTCTTCTTTAAGATCTACTTTTTTAATGGAGTATTTGGTCACCAGATTTCCTTTGGAATCCCGTCCTTTAATGGCAAGTTCAGAGAAATCTACATCCATTTTATTTTTTCTGATTCTTGGATTGGGTTTTAAAAGAACAGTTACTGTTTCAGCTTCACCGTTAGGATTTGCCGAGAAATAAAGCATTTCCGATCCTTTTTTATCTGAAGCCAGCGGATAATCGGTGTTTCTTGTTACTCCAGTTACAGAAAAACGTTTCATATAATAAGGTCCTTCTCTACCTTCGCGGTAGATCATGTTGTAGACCGTTCTTTTATCATTTTTCTTCCAGACAGCAACGTGAAGAAGGTCTTTACCGATAAAGGTTTTTGCTTCTACCTTCACAACCTTCATGCTTCCGTCTTTCCTGAAAGTAATGATATCATCAATATCTGAACAGTCGAATAAATATTCATCCCGTTTCAGGGAGGTTCCTACGAAGCCTTCTTCCCAGTTTACATAGAACTTCTCATTGGCTACGGCTACTTTGGTAGCATCAATCGTATCAAAGATTCTCAGTTCTGTTTTTCTTTCTCTTCCTTTTCCGTATTTCTTCTGGATATTCAGATAGTAATCAATAGCATACGCAATAAGGTTGTTTAAATGGTGTTTTACCATTTCTATTTTTCCTTCAAGAGCAGCAATATTTTCCTTGAATTTATCTAAATCAAATCGTGAAATTCGTTTGATACGGATCTCAGTTAATTTAAGGATATCTTCTTCTGTTACAGCTCTCAACAAGTGCTTTGTATGGGGTTTTAAACCTTTATCGATCGTTTTTATCACATCTTCCCAGGTTTCTACTTCTTCAATATCATGGTAGATCCTGTTTTCAATGAAGATTCTTTCCAGGGATGAAAAATGCCAGCTTTCCTGCAATTCATGAAGTTCGATTTCCAGCTCTTTTTTAAGCAGGGAAACGGTATGATCTGTATTCCTTCTCAGGATTTCAGAAACATTCAGAAACATCGGTTTATCACCGACAATAACGCAGGCATTGGGTGAAATTGTCACCTGACAGTCCGTGAAAGCATACAGTGCATCGATCGTTTTGTCGGGTGAAACTTCATTATGAAGATGTATAAGAATTTCTACCTTGTCTGAGGTATTATCTTCAATCTTTTTTATTTTAATTTTTCCTTTTTCATTGGCTTTCAAAACAGAATCGATCAGATCTCCTGTATTTTTAGAAAAAGGAAGTTCCGAGATGATCAAGGTGTTTTTATCAAACTGAGAAATTTTGGCTCTGGCTCTTACTTTTCCACCTCTATGACCGTCGTTGTACTCAGAAACATCCAGGAAACCTGCAGTAAGAAAATCGGGATATAATTCAAATTTTTTCCCTTTTAAATAGGCAACAGAAGCATTAATCAGCTCGTTAAAATTATGTGGAAGTATTTTGGTTGAAAGCCCTACCCCAATTCCTTCTACTCCCTGTGCAAGGAGCAGTGGAAACTTTACGGGAAGGTCTACCGGTTCATTGTTTCTTCCGTCATAGGATTTTGTCCATTCTGTAGTTTTGGGATTGAATACCACTTCCAGTGCAAGAGGAGTCAGTCTAGCTTCAATATATCTTGCCGCGGCTGCAGAATCTCCCGTATAAATATTCCCCCAGTTTCCCTGAGTATCAATTAGGAGTTCTTTTTGCCCGATTTGTACCATCGCATCGGTAATGGAAGCATCACCATGAGGGTGATATTTCATGGTATTTCCTACGATATTGGCCACTTTATTGTAACGGCCATCTTCAAGCTCCCGCATGGAGTGCATAATTCTTCTCTGTACAGGCTTCAGACCGTCATATACAGACGGAATAGCTCTATCCAAAATAACATAGGAAGCGTAATCAAGAAACCAGTCTTTATACAATCCTGAAACCTTTTTCAGGCTTTCACCTTCATGCGAGTTTTCTTCTGTCATCATTTATTTTAATTCGTTTTTCTCCTTATTAGCTTTTACCACTTTATTCAAAGAGAGTTGTAAATCATTTACTTCTTTTCTTGTTAAATAAGAAATTTCATATTTTAACATTGTTGAGCCACTGTTTTTACTAGAAATAGTAACGTACAATCTTTTGATAAAAAAGATGTTAATCACATCAAATTTTATCAATTTATACTTCGGAAATTCATCATGAAGAGGCTTATCTAAGAAAGGAATAATATTCCTGTTTTTAAAATTCAGTGCTTCTCCATCACTGTCATATTCAAATATCTGTCTTCCATTCAGATGAAAAATTATCAGCATAGCTATAGGAACCAAAAGGAATAAATAGCTTGTAACGCCAAATATATTAAACCTATACCTATTCAGTAAAAATGCAGCAATTCCTGCCATTACAAGCATCATCAACAGGGTGTTCACAAAGTTATAGGCCGGAGCTTTGTTGCGGTTACTTAATCTCATAATTTGGTGTTCAATAATTTGGTGTCGGTTAATTTTTATGAATAATTAAACTTCAGCATCATCTAAAATTTCTTTTTTGTCTATATCAGTATCTTCCACGACAAGATTTTCAAGAATAAAAACCTGTCTGTCCGGCGTGTTTTTTCCCATATAAAACTCCAAAAGCTGTTCTATGGTCTGGTCTTTTCCTACCACTACAGGCTCTAGACGTATATCTTTACCAATAAAATGTTTAAATTCATCCGGCGAAATTTCTCCAAGTCCTTTGAATCGTGTAATTTCTGGATTTTTCCCCAGTTCATTCAATGCTTTTATTCTTTCTGCTTCCGAGTAACAATATCTTGTTTCTTTTTTATTCCTAACTCTGAATAAAGGTGTCTGAAGGATATAAAGATGTCCGTTTTTAATCAGATCAGGGAAAAACTGCAGGAAGAAGGTAATCATCAGAAGGCGGATGTGCATTCCATCGACATCGGCATCTGTTGCGATGATAACATGATTGTATCTAAGATCTTCAAGGCTGTCTTCAATATTTAAAGCGGCCTGAAGGAGGTTAAATTCTTCATTTTCATAAACCACTTTCTTGGTAAGTCCATAACAGTTCAACGGTTTTCCTTTCAAAGAAAATACAGCCTGTGTTTCTACATCTCTGGACTTTGTAATAGATCCGGATGCAGAATCTCCCTCGGTAATAAAAATCTGTGTATCACCTTTTCTTTCAGCTTTCTGATCGTTATAGTGCTGTCTGCAATCACGAAGTTTTTTGTTGTGCAGCGATACTTTTTTAGCCCTTTCTCTGGCAAGCTTCTGGATTCCTGAAAGTTCTTTTCTTTCTCTTTCTGAAATCAATATTTTTCTCTGAATCGCTTCTGCAATCTCAGGATTCTTATGCAGAAAGTTGTCTAACTTGCTTTTTAAGAAATCTATAATAAAAATCCTTACAGTAGGACCTTCCGGACCCATATCATTAGAACCTAATTTAGTTTTTGTCTGTGATTCGAAAACGGGTTCCTCCACATTAATGGAAATGGCTGCAATAATGGATTTTCTGATATCGGAAGCTTCGAAATTTTTATTGAAAAATTCACGGATGGTCTTCACATAGGCCTCACGAAAAGCATTAAGGTGTGTTCCCCCCTGTGTTGTATTCTGTCCGTTTACGAAAGAGAAATAGGTCTCTGTCTGCGACTTATCAGAATGGGTAATGGCTAATTCGATATCGTTATCCTTTAAATGGACAATTGGATAAAGGATTTCACTTTCCAGTTCTTCTTCCAATAAATCTTTAAGTCCGTTTTCAGAATAAAATGTTTCTCCGTTAAAGAAAATTTTCAATCCGGGATTCAGGTATGCGTAATTACGCAGCATCCTTTCGATGTATTCTTTGCGGTATTTGAAGTTCAGGAAAATATCAGCATCAGGAATGAAAGATATTTCGGTTCCGTTTCTGTCGGAAGTTTCTTTTTCATCATAATTTTCCGTTATCAAGCCACGTGAAAATTCGGCCATTTTCATTTTTCCTTCACGGAAAGAGCGTACGCGGAAATAATCAGAAAGGGCGTTCACCGCTTTGGTACCTACCCCATTCAGACCTACCGATTTTTTGAAGGCATTACTGTCATATTTACCACCGGTATTCATTTTAGAAACAGCATCAACAACTTTTCCCAGTGGAATTCCACGTCCAAAGTCACGTACTGTAACTTTACCGTCGTCCACTTTTATTTCAATTCTTTTACCTGATTTCATTCTAAACTCATCGATAGAGTTATCGAGAATTTCCTTCAGCAAAATATAAATACCGTCGTCGGCAGATGAGCCGTCTCCCAGCTTCCCGATGTACATACCGGGGCGCAAACGGATGTGCTCTTGCCAGTCGAGCGTTCTGATATTATCTTCGGAGTAGATTGGATTTATTTCTTGTGACATATATAATTTCAGCAAACATACAAAAGTACGAAATTGTACAAAATTATCCGAATTTTTTCGATCCGTTTTTTTTAATATTCCAGCTAATATATTGTATTATTATCAATCAAATGATATATCTACAAAACTATTCAACACCAAGTGAAAAAAAATAAATTATTTCTTTCATTTTTATGTATAATATTTTTATGGCCTCTTTTTTTTGCACAAATTCCCGGATTAGTAAATTATAGTGAAGAAGATGGACTGAACAGTTCTTATACCTATTATTTGAGACAGGATAATAAGGGTTTTATATGGATAGGCAGTGATAATGGATTATTCAGATTTGATGGAAAGGAATTTAAACAATTTGGAAAAAATGAAGGGTTAAAGAATATTGACATTATATCTTGCGAGCCTTTACCCAATGGTGAAGTTTTTATACTTCCTTTTCTGAATGATTTCGCTTACCTGAAAAATGGCAGAGTCATCAATTTAAATATCAATGAATATTTAAAGAATCAGTTTTCAAGCTCGATTCCCAAAATTACCCGTAATGCCAACAAACTTTACTTATACAGTACTCACAATCCTGAAAACATTTTTATTTATGAAAATGGAAAAGTACGGAAAACACCGATTCGTCTGGACTATAAAAAAAGAGAATTTTCAACCCTGAAATTTGATTTCCAGACACAGAATCTGTATCTGAGTGAATTTGAAAAGGGTAAAATTTTAATCTATAACCTCATCAGCGGCAAAGAAAAAGTTCTCAAAATAAATAGAGGAAACATTATTTGCGAAAAAGATGATTTTTTTGTGTTCGAAAATAAAGGAAAGATTGAGATTTATAAAAGATCAGACCCTTTTCATCTGGAGAAAAAATGGTCTTATGATACTAAAGAGAAAATTTTCTACGGAGTTATTGATAAGAATGACAAACTGTGGCTTAATCTAGAAAACGGGGGCGTATTACATTTTAATCAATCGTTACTTGAAGATAAAAAAGACCTGCCAAAGCCTTCAAAAATCCTCAGTAATTATGTCATTAATAATGTTTTGGTAGACCGGGATGACAATGTATGGTTTAACTCCAGAAATAATGGTATTTTCTTTATTACCAAAGCTCTTTTTATCAATTACATCAATTTATCTGTAAAAAATAATTCCGAATATATTAAAGCCATTGCAAGGGATGACAAAAATATTATTCTGGGTTATAACAAGTCACATGGAGCCATTATCTATGAAAAAGGAAAAGTACAGGATATTCTTATTGATCAAGCCAATAAAGATGAAAACAGATCCGTTTATTTAAACGGAAATACAGCAATCTTCGGACTTTCAAGCAAAATTATCATTCATGATATTTCAAAAAACAGTAATACAATACTGTATTGCGGCCTAAAAAAAATTGTCCCCTTTACGAAAGACTCAGTCCTTTTCTGCACGGCTGGCGGCTTAATGGCTTATAGTATAAAAAATAAAATAACAGCTCTTCTTTTTAATGAGCGATCTTATACTGCTCTCCCTTACCATAAAGACAGTCTGTTTGCAGGTACTTTCAGCGATCTGTACAAATTACATATCTCCACAAAAAAAGCGAGTTTATTTTTGAAAGGGTACTATTTCACGGATCTTAAAAAATTAAAAGACCATGTCTATATAGGAGCTACCAATCTTAATGGGGTTATCCTTTTCAATGAAAAAGGTATCTTAAAAAAGATTACAAAAAACAATGGTTTAATTAATGATCAGATAAAAAAAATAGATATAGAAAATACAAACACTTTTTGGGCCAGCAGCAACTCCGGCATATCCAGGATTGAATTACAAAAAGATGATATTCACATCAGTAATTTCACCCAGACAGACGGTCTTCCGTCCAATGCTGTAGCAGGCTGTACTATAAAAAATGATACTATTTTTATAGGTACATCTAAAGGCCTGGGAATATTTTCAATAAAAAAACTGCTTACTCAGGAAAAGTTCATTTACAAAAAGGTAATTATCAACTCTGTAAGTATTCAAAATAACAAAAATTCCGGGTTAAAAGAAGAACTTGCCGGTTATACTGATGATAACGTTATTTTCAATCTCAGTTTTCTGGATTATGCATCGCAGGGTAAAATCAGCTATAAGTATAAAGTTGTAGGGCTTATTGATTCATGGCAAATCAATAATTCTTCAAAAATCATATTGAGCTCTATTCCGCCGGGAAAATATACATTCCGGGTCTATGGATTGGGATACAATGGGAAGCAGTCATATGCTTCTACAGATTTAGCTTTTGAAATCAAACCGAGATTCTGGCAAACATGGCAATTCAAGCTTGTGTTGGCAGCTATTACCATTCTTTTGGTATCAATCGTTATCAATTCTTACCTGCAGAAAAAGCGTAATAAGAAATTGGAAAAATTTTATCACGAAAAAAAAATTGCAGAACTGGAACTTCAGGCCATTAAAGCACAAATTAATCCACATTTTATCTACAACTGCCTTAATTCTATTAAATTTCTGCTGCTTAAAGAAGATTATCAGGAAACGGAAAATTATTTGGATATCTTTTCTCAGCTGATCAGAAAAACACTTCTGTATTCGGAAAAAACTTTTATGCCCATACGGGAAGAAGTGGAATATCTTACTTTATATATGGATATGGAACAGCTCCGCCAAAATGAACTCTTTAATTACGATATCCATCTATCTGAAAAGGTCAATCAAAACTGGGTGATCCCTTCCCTATTAATTCAACCTTTTGTAGAAAATGCCATAAAACATGGAATTTCAAGTTTGAAAACACAGAAGGGTTCTATTAAAATATCTTTTGAGCATGAAGATTCTACCCTGTGCATAACAATTGAAGATAATGGTAAAGGCATCAAAACGAAAAGGGAATCTTTCGGTAAGGATAGCTCTTTTGGATTAAAACTGTCTGAAAAAAGAATCAAAACTTTTCAACAGCTTTTTGATACCAATATTACTCTGGAAATCATTGATCTTTCAGAAATACCTGGAAAACAGGGAACACAAATTAAACTTTATATAACACCTTATGAAAACCAAAACACAAATCTGCATCATTGATGACGAAAAGCATGGAAGAGATTATATTGCCTTGCTGCTACAAAAAGAATTTCCTGAATTTGAGATTATTTTCCAGGCTGCAAGTATTGAAGATTCTTATAAAAATCTTCTAAAAAACATACCCGATATTTTATTTTTAGATATACAGCTTAATGATGGCAATGCTTTCGAGCTGTTATCAAAATTTAAAGAAATGCCTTCACAGATTATTTTTATCACTGCATTTGAAAATTTCGCCATTCAGGCAATAAAAAATGGAGCAGCTGATTATCTTTTAAAACCTATTAGGAAAATTGATTTTATCATCGCCGTAAATAAAGCACTGGACAATATAAAAAAAGAAAAAAACCTGTGTAACAATCCTATTCAGGATAATAAGATCATTCTTTCTACCCTTCATGGATTCAAAATAATAGAGATTACCGATATTGTACGGTGTGAAGCAGATTCCAGCTACACCACTTTTCATCTTGCCAACAAAACCAAAATAATGGTATCAAAAACCCTGCATGAGTTTGAGCTTACTCTGCCGGAGCTTCATTTTTTCAGAATACATCACAAGCATCTTATTAATGTTGACCACCTGCGGGAATATATTAAAGGCAGAGGCGGACAGGTCGTTATGAGTGACGGTTCTGTACTGGATGTATCTTTCCGGAGAAAAAATGATTTCCTTCATAAAATAGGGAGTATAGATTAAAATAATCATCATTCGCAGTTACTTGCTCAGCCGTCGCAGTTATTAGTTGTCATTATTTTTCATGCAGGTTCTTTCCTATTTTCGTCATGTTAATCAACAAAAAAAATTATCATGAAAACAATCAAAGGAAAAGTTCTTAAGAACAATGAGATGAATTCTATTTCAGGAGGCACTGCTTTTATTACGCCCAGTAATCCCGGCTTCAACCCACCTGCTACACCGGTAGTTATAAATCCTCAACCGATTGGAGGTATCCCTTATATGTATACATTACCACCGAATGGCCTTCCTAATAATGGATGGATAATTCCGAAATAGAAAAATGACAGAACAGATTCCAGCCTTAGAGACTAGAATCTGTTCTTTAATTAAAAGTGAATAATACAATTGACTTTCATTTTTAGAAATGAAAATCATTATCACAATATTGCAATATTCAAATTATAATTTAAAATCTATGCCATGAAAAATTATTTTTTATCAACTATTAAAAAAGTAATTGTCTGTATCCTTTTTGCAAGTACAGGAACTCTTATTTTTGCACAACAAATTGTTTTTAGTACTTCTAATCAAACTTATAATAATTTAAACTCAACTCAAAAGAGTAACTATGATAAGATAAAACAACAAGAAGTTTACAGCGATATTCAATTCATTAATTATAATGCAAATGCAATTAATGATCCTAACGGAATATTAAAGTTATCATTGGATAATTTCCTTGATTCTTTTCAATTCAAATCAACAAGAGTGGAATATACAGATCCTAAAGAATTTAACTGGACAGGTGAATTTCGTTCAAACGATGATCAGGAAGAAGAAAATTTCGCAAGGTTATCATTCTTATCCCATAGTGGTGGCAGAGTAATAGGAAGTATTCAGACGAATACCCGGAATTATCAAATTTATGATTTAACCGACGGGGCATGGGTATTAGCTGAATATGATCTTTCAAACGTGCCATCATCTCAATGTGCTACTGCAAACGCATCAGATCGAACTCCTCCTCCTGCTAACTCCGATTGTGGTTCTAATAAAACCAATATTCTTATTGTCTATACCCCAGGTGCTGCATCTCTTGAGCCAGATCTTAATGGAAAAGCACTGCAATGTATTCATGAATTAAACCGTATCTGGTTGCCTAATAGTAATATCGCTAACTATGCTTATTTAGCAGGCGTAGTTACTGTTAATAATTTATACGAAAATGATCTTTCATTTATTCCTGCCGAAAGCAGAATAAGCTCTGATCTTCAATATTTTAAAAATAATACAACAGTTCAAAATTTAAGAAATCAATATAAAGCTGACATTGTAGTATTTCTTACTAAAGCAGTTTATAAAGATACTAATCCAAAACAGGAATACTTAGGATATGCAGGAGCAATCGAGGCTGATATTACTAATGCATTTGCTCTTGTGACGGCTTACTATGCAACTAGTGGAAATCATACTTTTGCCCATGAAGTAAATCATTTATATGGAGCCAGGCACATTGACGATCTAGATCCAGGATATGCGCATGGATATACATTCTTAACTGGAAATATTGGATTTATCGGACATAGAAGATATACTCTGCTAGCGAATAATGTAAAGTTTAACAATCTGGAAAATATTTCAAATCCTGAGGTATTTTTTTTAAATAAACCAACAGGCGTAGCGAATACAAATGATAATGCGAGAAAAATAAGAGAATTTATCGGGCCTATTGCTGCTTTTTATTCTGATCAGACCCCTTTTACTCCTAACATTATAATTAACACTCCTTCTTTGTGTGAACAAAACGGAACAGCTACCGTAATAATTCCACAACAATGCAGAGGCCCTTATACATACCAATGGTATTATAGTGATAATGGAACAAGCTGGCTTCCGGTATCTAATGGCAATACCGCAACCATCAATACATTTGTTCCATTACCTCTATATTCCACTATTAATGGAACATTTAACTCCAGAATGTACCGGGTAAAAGTTACAAGATTTAGTGGTGATGTCGCTTATGCTACTAATACAGCATTCTATAACTGTCCAACATTTAAATTATTTGGCAAGACATTAGATGGTGCGGTGAAAAAAAATGACAAAATAATGATTGTCCCGAATCCTGCCAAAGATTATGTTGAAATACAGACTACTCTTGCTAATAAAGAAACCGTTATTGTAAAACTTATAGATACATCAGGAAAAGTAGTACTTGAAAAATCCGAAAATTTCGATAGCGGCAATCAAAGTATAATGCTTAATATAGAAAGATTAATTCAGGGAACCTATATTGTTGAAATCATGTCAAACGGTAAACTCAGTTCACAAAAATTAATTATTTCAAAGTAAAGTATATATATATTATAAAATAATATAGGATAAATGCACTCCATCAATAATAGTAGAAATCAAAATTTCTACTGTTATTTTATTTTATAACATACCATCATTCTCAGAAATTGCTGATTTAAAAATAGATTCTTATACAAATGATACACTATCAAAAACATTCCACATTTGAGCCTCTTTTTTCATAGAATTTCTGCCTTTGATTACAAAAAATGAATTAAATTCGAAGTAAGTAAAAAAATCCTTTAATGATACAACTTCCTTTATCCAAACTTTCCAATATTGGCACTACAATATTCAGTCAGATGACCCAACTGGCCAACGAAAATGAAGCCATTAATCTCTCACAGGGGTTCCCGGATTTCATGCCGGATTCTGAACTGCTGGATCATGTAGATTATTTCATTAAAAAAGGGTTTAATCAGTATGCTCCCATGGGCGGAATGATCACTTTAAAGGAAGAAATTGCCAGAAAAATTGAAAACAGCCACCAGGCTATTTATCATCCGGACTCTGAGATTACTGTAACTGCCGGCGGAACTCAGGCTATTTTCACAGCGGTCGCCACGTTCGTTAAAAAAGATGATGAAGTGATCATTTTTGAACCGGCCTACGATTGTTATGAGCCTACCGTAGAATTGTTCGGAGGAATTGTAAAACGTTTTGAAATGAAAGCTCCGGATTATACGATCGACTGGACGGCAGTGAAAAATCTGGTAACCGATAAAACTAAAATGATCATCCTGAATAATCCCAATAATCCATCAGGTAAAATTTTAACAGAACATGATATTCAGGAATTGATTTCAATTGTAAAAGGAACTTCCATCCTTATTTTAAGTGATGAAGTCTATGAAAATATTGTTTTTGACGGAAAACAGCACTTAAGCATCGCTAAATATCCGGAACTAAAGGAAAGAAGTCTTCTGGTAGCTTCATTCGGGAAGCTTTTTCATGTCACCGGCTGGAAAATTGGCTATTGCGCAGCTCCTAAAGTGCTGACAGATGAATTCAGAAAAATCCATCAGTTCAATGTTTTCTCTGTTAATACTCCCATCCAATTGGCATTGGCAGCCTACATGAAAAATGATGATCATTACAACCATTTGAGCCAGTTTTTTCAGGAAAAAAGAGATTTTTTAAGAAAAGGACTTGCCGGAACTTCTTTTGAACTTCTGGATTGTGAAGGAACCTATTTCCAGGCTTTGAAGTATGATAAAATATCGGATAAAAATGATTTTGATTTTGCCAGCGAGCTCACCATCACCCATAAAGTAGCCAGTGTTCCTTTTTCATCTTTTTATAAAAATAAATTGAATGAACATGTGATCCGTTTATGTTTTGCAAAGAAACAAGAAACACTTGAAAAGGCTATTGAGAATTTATCAAAAATCTAATACATTTTATATCAACGGGGAAAGAAGTCTGGCCAGATGTTCGAAAAACACTTTGTAGCGAGGCCTTTTTTTCCAGTCTTCAAGAAAAATCTCTTCACAGTCTTCCATATCTTCAATGAATATATTATTGAGCTGCTGATTGATTTCGGTATCAAAAATTAATGCATTTACTTCAAAATTCAGTTCCTGGCTTCGGGTATCCATATTGGCAGTTCCTACACAGGAAAAATTATGATCTATGATCATTGTTTTGGCATGAATAAATCCTTTTTTATAGAAGAATATTCGTACTTTATTTTCTAGAAGTTCTTCATAATAAGAATAAGCGGCAGCATTGACTACCACAGAATCACCGGATTTAGGAACCATCAGCCTTACATCCAATCCTGAAAGAGCCACCTGTATGATTGCATTCAAAACAGTTTCCACAGGAATGAAATAGGGAGTTACCAGATATACCCTTTCTTTGGCTGAAAGAATTGCCGCATTGGTACTCAACATAATCAAAGGCTGGGTATCGGGACCGCTAGCGGATGTCTGAACTATTGTTTTTCCTAAATCCTTGTTTTTAAAATCAAAATATTTCTCTGACAGTTCAGGAAGTTTTTCTGCGGCAAAAGTCCAGTTGCTTAAAAACAAAAACTGGAAATAAAAAGCAGCTTCACCTTTTATATACAAATGCATATCCCGCCAGTATTGTTTGGGATTGGGGTTGATATATTTATCTGAAACATTAATTCCTCCTGTAAAAACCTCTGCTCCATCTACAATAATGAGTTTTCTGTGATCCCTGTAATTCACTCTGTTGGCAAAAATCCTGAACGCGATTTTATTTACCGGTAAGACCTCAACGCCTGCTGTTGTTAGTTTTTTTAGTAATTTTTTACCGATTTTTCCGCTTCCCATATCATCATAGAGAAAACGAATGATAACGCCATTTTTAGCTTTTTCTACCAGCAGATCAGCCAGCCTGTTTCCTATTTCATCATTCTCATAGATGTAATATTCAAGATGGATATGATGTTTTGCCTGCTGAAGTATTTCAAAAACTTTTGCAAATTTGCCTTCACCATTGATAAGAAGTTCAACCTCGTTTCTTTGAGACAGTGGCGAATTGCCAGCATTGTATAAGTAATTGACGGTAGTTTTAAAATTCTCTACTTCATCTGCTCTTTCTTCTAAGGTAGTGTAATGCGTTTTCTGAATGTACTTCTTTAACGCTGCATAAATTTCTTTATTCTGCTCTATTTTAAAGGTGTAAAATTTTTTCTTCCGGTAATTAACTCCGAAAACAAAATAAATAATAATTCCGGCAACCGGCAGAAAGATGATCAACATCAGATACGCCAGTGTCTTACTCGTGGTTTTGGTATCCATTATAATCCTGCCCGCAAGGAAAAACACCCCGATGAGATAGAGGATCTCAAGGCCCGGCAAGACATATGGAAACTGACTGAGAAATTCTTTAACCATCATGTAGAATCCTTTTAAATGCATTTCGCATCTGTTCTTTTAAAGGTAATAAAAAAAGCAGTAGAAATTCTACTGCTCGTATAGGTTATTATCTTTATTATAAGAACATACCGCCTGAAGCTTCTATTCTCTGGCCATTAATCCAGCCTGCATCATCCGTACATAAAAATGCAACAATGCCTCCGATATCATCAGGAAGTCCAGCTCTTCCCAGTGCGGTAATGGTTGAAATCATTGAATTTACTTGTTCGTTGTCCCTCGTTCTTCCGCCACCAAAATCGGTTTCAATAGCCCCTGGAGCGATGACATTTGCTTTTATTCTTCTGGGTCCTAATTCTTTCGCCATATACTTAGTCAGCATTTCAACGCCAACCTTAATAGATCCATATACCGAAGAACCTGGTAATGCAAATCTTGCCAACCCTGATGAAATATTAATAATTCCACCGCCATCATTAATGAAAGGCAACAGTTTTTGAGTCAGAAAGAATACACCTTTAAAATGAATATCTACTATATCATCAAGCTGTTCTTCCGTAGTTTCGGTAATAGGACAATACAAAGCCGTTCCTGCATTATTCACCAGAAAATCAATATTTGCACTTCCTGTATTTTCCTGTAAGTGGCTGGTTACATTTTTCACAAACGCATCAAAACTTTTGGTGTCTTTAGTATCTAACTGAAAGGCAACAGCTTTTCTTCCCAATGCCTTTATCTCCTCCACCACAGCATCTGCTTCTTCTTTGCTGGTTTTATACGTAATAATAACATCCAGACCTTTGTGTGCTACTTTTAAGGCTGCATTTTTTCCTAATCCGCGGCTTCCGCCTGTTATCAATGCTATTTTTGTTTTTGTTTCCATTTTTTTTGATTAATTTAATAATACAAAGTTGAACAATTTCAAAGGGAACCCGTTTGCTTGAATCAATCTGAAATTTGCAAAATTCAAATCATGAACGGAATTCAAGCGGGGTAAAAGAAGTTTTTCTTTTAAAGAAATTGGAAAAGTGGGCAATTTCCTCAAATCCTAACGCATAAGATATTTCTGAAACATTCCATTTTGTTTGCCGCAGAAGGATTTTCGCTTCCTGAATCAGACGGTCAGCAATGAGTTCAGTAGTTGTTTTTCCTGTATTTTCTTTGAGTTTTTTATTTAAATAATTTACATGAACCGCCAGTCTTCCTGCATAATCTTTTGCGGTTTTCAATTGCAGCCGCTGGTCGGAGGATTCAATCGGAAACTGTCTTTCCAACAGTTCTATAAATAAAGAAACCACCCTGAGTGATGCATCATTTGAAGTGGATAACTTGGCTGCAGGCTGCAGTTTCTGTCCGTAATGGATAAGTTCCAGCACATAATTTCTGATGAGATCATATTTAAAAACATAATCGGAAGCTATTTCTTTTTTAATTTTAGCAAAAAGCTGCTCGATCTCCAGGGCCAATTCATCATCAATTTCAAATAAAGGAATATTTCCAGGCTGAAATATGGGTAATTCTTCAAGTGATGCCTGAGATTGGGATTTAATGAAAAAATCTTCTGTAAATACACAGAAGCTTCCGGACTGGTTGGGATCTTCGGGAACCCAGTGATAAGGAACTTTTGGGGTGGCAAATAATAAAGCATTCTGTTTGATCTCTATTATTTTATCTGCATATTCTGCTCTATTTTTGCCTCTGATAAGGCTTATTTTATAATATTTCCTTCTGTTATAAGGCATTTCAGAAGTTGTTCTGGCTTTTTCAATAGTTTGGGCAATATCAAAAACATTAAAATGCCCGATATCTTTATGAAGCCCTGTCGGAAAAATGCTTTCGATATCTTTTCCCAGCTTTTTAGCCATCTCCCGGTAAAAATCTTCGAGAGAAGTACGGGTTATATTTTCCATGATTGATGATTTGTACGATTCAAATATACGAAGCTTAAGATATATGAAAGAATAATAATTCCTATGAGTTTTTATCTTCCCGTAGTGATATAATCAATTATTTTATTTATCTTAGTTATTAGCTAACTCACTAAAAATCATTACCATGAAAAATCAAAATGTACAAAAAGGCAAGAAACTAAACAAAAAAGAACTGCGAGTGATTAACGGCGGCCGAATAGACTGCATTGATCCTATGACAGGAAACTGTAAGCAAATATCGAAGGGCTGTGCCCAGATTCAATGCCAGCCAACACTGGAACCTATTGAATAATTTTTTAATGAATTTTTACTACTAAACCCTTTAAAATTAAAAAATATGCAAATTACAGGCTTACAAAACGGTAAAAAACTGAACAAAAAAGAATTAAGATCCGTAAATGGTGGATTAATGATGTGTATTGATCCCAAAACTAACGGATGCAGGATCATTTCTAAAGGCTGCGCTGACCCACAATGCCGACCGGATTTAATTCCATAAGAATAACAATTATTACGATAGAAATACCATTCCTGAGAGAATGGTATTTTTTTATTATATTATTTTAAGGGATAATTTTCTGTTTCTTTAATCAGATTGAGGAGAATATCTTCTGTAGATTTTTCACTGAAAGCAGGAAGCGATTGTCCAGCCCAGATGCTTACAAAATCAGCATTTTCATTAAGTTTAGCAATTTTTCTAAGTCCGGCAGTGAGCTTATTCTGATAGGGATAAGGAAGGATGTACTCTGTAGAATCAATGGCTTTCATAAAAGCATTCTGAACTCCTCTGGCATATTTTCCTGAAAAGCTTTTAGTTAAAATGATGTCATTCTCTTTTGCGTTTCTCAGTCTTTCTTTTTCAAATTCCTTCAATGCGCTTTCTGCAGATCCTAACAATAAACTTCCCACCTGAAATCCCTGCGCACCCAGAGTTTTAGCTGCCAGTAGGGTTTTAGTGTCATAAATTCCTCCGGCAAATAAAAGAGGAACATTTACAGCATCATACACTTGAGGCAGTAGAGAAAAGCCGCCAATTTCAGGAATGTTATCATTGGTAAACCTTCCCCGGTGTCCTCCGGCTTCAATTCCCTGAACACAAATAATATCGATTCCGGATTTTTCTAATATTATGGCTTCTTCAACCGATGTACAGGTTCCGATAAGGATGGTCCCATTATTTTTTAATTTCTCAATGCTTTGCTGATCCAGATTACCAAAGGTGAAACTTACTATTTTGCAGTTTTCTGAAATAAGAACATCTATCTGATCATGATAGCTACTGACTTTCAGGGTATCTATTTCTGGAAGATCAACATTCATGTGATGATCTGTTGCCAGCTTCTCTATAAACTTTTTAGTTTCTGCATATTGAATTTTTAATGAGTCTGTGATTTCAGGAATTTCATTAACAAAAATATTAACTGCAAATTTTTTATCAGTGAGCTGCTTTGTTGAACGGATTGCTGTTATACAATCATCAACAGACAGATCTCCTAGCGGTAAGGAACCAAGACAGCCTGCTTTGGCTGCTGCAGCGGCCATTGCCGGAGTACTCACCCCAAACATAGGCGCCTGGATCACCGGATATTGGGTTTCTAGCAGATGGGTCACCTGATTGTTCCAATTGATTGTTGTATGGTTCATACTTTATAGATTGAAATTGTGGTAAGACAAAATTATAATTAATTCTGCATCTTTAGTCAGGATGATCAATGATTATTATTAGGAAAATAATTTTAAGTAATTGCCTTCCATTGCAGTAACAGCAGTGTTTTTTTAAGTTGAGTTATTCATTCAGAAAGCATTTTATTATTATTTATTTACCTATTTATCCTAAAAAAGTGATATAATATCAACAAATTTTATTACTTTGGCTTAAACTAACTCACTAAAAATCAAAACAATGAAAAATTTACATTTACAAAGCGGAAAAAAACTGAGTAAAAAAGAATTAAAAACGATTGCAGGAGGAATGCTGGATTGTATGCAGCCTGTTCTATGTACTCCCGATTATCCTTGCGAAACATTCCCTCCGGATGATCCCAGAGCCTGTACGCTTATTTCTTCGGGATGTGCGCAGAAAATATGCAGACCTTAATAATTCTGAACCATACAATTTTAACAATACCATTCTCATGCAGAATGGTATTGTCTTTTTTATGAAACTGTCTGGCCAACAAGTTCTACTTCCCATTTTCCGTTTTTATATTCTGCAGCATAATCACTGGAACCGCTGCCCCATGTTTTAATATAAAATAGATTAGGATTCGTTTCATTTTTCTTAATTTTGGAAATCACGAAATCAAAAACATCTGTACTTTTGATATAACCGGTTTGCTTATTTCTATCTTCCGGGGAAAACAGCACCCTATACTCAGTTGAATTGATCTGATGGAAATAATCACAGTCGGTTTTAAAAACTTCAAAATAATAAGGCATTTTTTTAAAATCAAATGTCGTTGCATACGTTGGTAATAACATCTGATACAGATCACTGAATTTATTTTTTTCAGAGGAAAACATAGGATTTAGGTCGCTAAAATCATCTGTCCCGTCTCCATCTGTATCTTTATTGTGTGGGTTTAGTCCAAAACTTTTTTCAAAAATATCATTGTACCCATCATGATCAGAATCTTTTGTGAGTTCTTTTAAACTAATTTTAAATAGTTTACCATCTTCAAGAGCTGAATAATCATCATGTCCGGGAAGGCCGGGAACTTTTATAATCTGCACCAGGCTGCCTTCAACCTGTAGAAATCCATCTTTAATAATGGGTGCTGTCTGAATTTCATTAATATAATAATGACTAAAACTTAATCCTAAAAAATAAGCAAAAGACCGATTATTTTCAATCTTCAGCAGCCAATATCCTAAATTATTTCTTCCTAATGCATACTGATTATTCCCTAATTCCTGTTTTCCAAAACATAAAAACTGTTCGGAAAATTTATCTTTAAAAAGCTTATAGTCTATATCATAAGGATTTATTGCTTTCTCATACATTCTCCATTTAGTCTCATGGGTATAAACACTGTCCTGGTCAAAACTTCTGAATTTTTTAAGGGTAGCGATCGTTAAATAATCCGCTTTTTCCTCAAGAATCTGTTTTGCCGTATAAGGTTTCTTTTCTATATAATTATTCTTTTCATCTTCTTTAATAAAGCATCGGTCTTCAACCGTCTTTGAACATGAAAGGCTAGTTAAAATAGCAAAGAGATACAGTTTTTTCATCGTTGAAATTTTTTCTTGTGAATGCAAAAAACGCTCCCAAAAAGATGGAAGCGTTTTTTTATATACGAACTTTAATATTTCTTATACGTTGAATCTGAAGTGCATGATGTCACCATCCTGAACGATATATTCTTTACCTTCTACAGAAAGTTTCCCAGCTTCTTTGATTTTGATTTCAGAACCATAGGTTACATAGTCTGCATATTTGATTACTTCTGCACGGATAAATCCTTTTTCGAAATCAGTGTGAATAACACCAGCTGCCTGAGGAGCGGTCCATCCCTGCCCGATTGTCCATGCTCTTACTTCTTTTACTCCTGCCGTAAAATACGTCTGAAGTTTCAATAAGTCATATGCTTTTCTGATCAAACGGTTTACTCCAGGTTCTTCAAGACCTAATTCTTCAAGGAAGATCTGTCTTTCTTCAAAAGAGTCCAACTCATTAATGTCTGCTTCAATCTGAGCCGCTAATACCACAACTTCAGCACCTTCTTTTTTGGCCATTTCTTCAATCTTACCGATCCATTCGTTTCCGTTTTTGATTGAATTTTCATCTACATTACAAACGTACAGTACCGGCTTATTGGTTAAAAGCTGGACATCTCCGATAATTGACTTTGCAAAGTCGTCCATTGGAAATTCTCTTGCGTTTTTACCGTCTTCTAAGAATTTCTCAAGATTCTGAAGGATTTCATACGTCAAAAGATCGTCTTTCTTTCCGGATTTAATGAATTTTTTAGCTTTATCAACTGCTTTTCCTACAGTTTCAAGGTCTTTCAACTGTAGTTCAATATCAATAATTTCTTTATCACGTATTGGATCTACTGAACCTTCTACGTGGATGATATTTCCGTTGTCGAAACATCTCAATACATGGATGATCGCTTCACACTCACGGATATTGGCCAGGAACTGGTTTCCCAATCCTTCTCCTTTGCTGGCTCCTTTTACAAGACCTGCAATATCCACGATTTCAACCACAGCCGGTAATACTCTCTCTGGGTTTACTAATTTTTCTAATTCAAACAATCTTTGATCAGGAACAGATACCGTTCCCAAGTTAGGTTCGATTGTACAGAAAGGATAGTTTGCTGATTGAGCTTTTGCGTTGCTCAGACAGTTAAAAAGAGTTGATTTACCTACATTTGGCAAGCCTACGATTCCACATTTCATAATGAAACTATTTAATTTTTAAAGGTCTGCAAAGATAGTGATTTTAAAGGGAGTTTCATAATAAAAAAAATCTGCCGTTGCCTGGCAGATTTTATTCAATTTTAGTTTTATGTTCTAAGGATTGGCTCCTGTAGCCTCTTGTGCTAATGGAACGTCATTAGGAGCTTCCTGCAATGTTTTATCCAATGTAAATAAGGATTCATCCGTTGCTCTGTCTCCGCCTGCAATTTTTAATTTATCAATTAAATTGGACGCTAATGTTTCTTCTTCGATCTGTTCCTGAACAAACCACTGCATAAAATTCCAGGTTGCCCAATCTTTTTCTGCCAGCGACATATCTACAATCTGATAAATGGAGGTCGTATTATCTACCTCATGCTTGAAAACCCCATCAAAACATTCTGTCAGCGATTGAGGATCACTCGGGGGAGCCGGAATTGCCTCTACTTTAGGTTTCCCTCCTCTGTTGAGTACATATTCCATGAATTTAATAGAGTGATTTCTTTCTTCCTGTGAATGTCTGTAAAGGAAATTGGCAATTCCCTGATATCCTTTATCGTCTGCCCATATTCCATAAGACAGGAAGATATGAGAAGCAAGAATTTCTTTGTTCATTTGATCACTTAGTGCTTTTTCCAAAGTTGGGGAAAGTCTGTTCGTATTCATAAAAGTATATTTTTGTGTGATTATGAATAGTATGATGCAAAAATGATTCCGAGAAGATTATTAATTTCAATTAAAACGATGAAATATAATTTATAATAAACTAACATTCATTATTTTAAATTGATAATTTATAGTTATTCTAAAATAAAAAACAGTGTTTTTAAGAGTTTAAAATAATATAGATTCTAGCTTTTAATTATGAATACATTTATTGGAAGCAATTTCAGGATAATCTGTGTAGCCTTTTTCTCCGCCATGATAAAATGTTTTTTCATCCCAATCCGCCAATGGACTGCCATTTTTTATACGCTCCACCAGATCTGGATTTGAAATATAAAGTTTTCCGAAAGCAACCAGATCTGCAGAGTGATTTTGTAAAGCTTCCTCGGCAGTTTCTACAGTAAAACCTCCGGCAATCATAATTATATTTTTAAAGTATTTCCGTGCACTGTGCAGAAAATCTGCTGGAATTGAAGATTTTCCATGGATCACTGCATTAGAAAAATGAATGTATAAAATATCTAATTTCTGCAATTGATCAAGAATATACTGATGGGTCGCCAATTCTTCAGGATAGGGTTTTATATCGTAAATTTCACGGAAAGGCGAAAGCCTGATTCCTACTTTATTTTTTCCAACTTCCGCTACTACTTTCTGCATGACTTCCATTAGAAACTTCGTTCTGTTTTCAATATTTCCTCCGTATTCATCTGTTCTGATATTACTGGTGGGGTTGATAAACTGATCGATCAGGAAACCATGGGCTGCATGAATTTCCACACCATCAAATCCTACCTCTAATGCATTGGCCGCAGCCTGCCTGAAAGCATTTACCCAAAATGGAATCTCTTCTTTTTTCATAGTGACAGGCATTGTCATAAGCTGGTAGCTATTATCCGGAATACGAATGGTTTCATTCACAGGAATAGCAGATGGAGAGATTAAAGGTTCATTGCCCTGTATAGCCGGATGCCCTACCCGACCTGCGTGCACGAGCTGGGCAAATATCTTACCGCCTTTTGCATGAACGGCTTCAACTACTTTTCTCCAGGCCACTTTCTGTTCTTCATTATATATTCCGGGGGTATCCATATAAGCACCTCCATTGGAGGAAACCGCAATATTATCTGATATTATTAATCCGGCACCGGCTCTCTGCTCATAATAAGTGATCATAGATGGTGAAGGAACTCCATTAACGGCTCTCCGGCGATTCATAGGAGCCATTATTATTCTGCTGGATAATGAAATTTTTTCCGTGATAAAAGGGGTAACTAATTTTTTCTGAAGCATCTTCTTTTTTTATCAAAATTAGGATTGAATGAAAGGTAAAAACAGGGACAAAGAATGTTTTTTTTTGTACATTTCGGGTAATGAAAAGTAAACACCTGCATAAGCCGTTTGATATATTCGTCTCGGATATGGAGCATTGGGATGAGCGCCCGCTAATCTATCAGTTCTTTGAAATTGTTCAGATTATGGATGGAGAGGGAACCAGAATCATTAATGAAAATAAATTCCCTTACACCAAAGGAAGTATATTTTTGTTCACTCCTTTAGACTGCAGGGGCTTTGAAAGTACGGCTCATACCCGTTACTGCTCTATTCGGTTTTCTGAGGTTTTTCTTGAACAGTATAAGACTCAACAGGAAAAAGAAAAGATGATACAATGGCTGAAAAAACTGGAAATAATCTTTACCAATCATAACAGGTTTGAGCAGGTGCTGATCAAAGAGAAAAGAGACTGTGAAATGATCGCAGCATTTATTGAAAATATACTGGCAGAATATGATCATAAACTGTCTTATTACAATGAAAACCTACAGCATCTGGTGATCCTTATATTGAATATTATTTCACGTAACGTCAATCCTCAACAAATGATTTCTCAAACAACAATGGATGAACCTCTGATCAATAAAATACTGGTTTATCTTCATCAGCATATCAGTTGTCCTAAAAATTTAAGGATAAAGCATCTTGCAGAGCAATTTAATCTGTCTGAAAATTATATTGGCCAATACTTTAAAAAGCTTACAGGAAACAGCCTTCATTGTTATCTGACTCAATATAAAATGAATATCATAGAACAGCGATTAGTCTACAGCGAACATTCAATAGGGCAGATTGCTGATGACCTGGGATTTTCTGATGAAAGCCATCTAAGCCGCCAGTTCAAAAAAAATAAAGGAATAACGGCAGCTGCTTACAGGAAACAGTTTAAACACTAACCTCAAAGTGATGCCATCAAAAAAAACCAGTTCTGACATGAACTGGTTTTCGTATTTTGAATGATGCGAATGATTCGCTGTCATTAATTATTTTATTTTTTTCGCCATATAGTCACTTTCATTCCCTAACCGGTCGATGGCTTTTACCGCAACGGCACTCAGTATTTTCCCGTCTTTATTTTTCGGAATTTCTTTTGAAAGCGTATCTAATGTCAGAATCTCTGTTTCCCAAACGCCATTGTACTGAGTGAAAACCACCCACTGAAAAACATCACCAATTTTTTTACTGCTCCAGCTTGCCTGTATGGCATTTCCATTGTCATTGATAAATAAAGTAGGCGTTTGCAGCGGCAATGCTTTTATCCATGGACTTTTCGGAACGAGAGCTTTTTCCTGATACGGTCCGTTTTTCAACGTTGGGAGCATACTTGAATTTTTTGTCAGTCCTGCAATGCTCCAATGAATTTCTCCGGCATCTCCTTTCAATACCTGTCTGGAAATTTCAATCTGATTTTTAATTTCTGTAGGTCGGTCCGAAACTTTTATTTCTACCGTATTCAATCCCGGCCATAAGTGGCGGTTCATGGTGTTTTCAGATTTCCACCAGTTGAGCAAGCCTTCAAAAGGCTGACCTTTTGATTCGATCGGCCAGTACAATTGTGGAGAAAAATAGTCTACCCATCCTTTGTTCAGCCATAATTTTGCATCAGCATACAGCTCGTCATACTGAGAAGAACCAACAACGCCTGCAGGATATCCCGGTTTCCAGATTCCAAACGGACTGATCCCGAATCGTACATAATTTTTCTCGGCATGAATCTCTTTATAGATACGTTCTACAAATTTATTTACATTATCTCTCCTCCAGTCTGCTCTGGATAAGGTTCCGCCACTTTGTACATAAGCATTCCATGTAACGTTATCCGGAAAATCTGCTCCTTTGTTATAGGTGGCATACGGATAAAAGTAGTCATCAAAATGCACGGCATCGATATCATATCTTTTCACAATATCTTTCACCACATTGGAAACATGGCCCTGTGTTTTAGGATTGGATGGATCAAACCAATACATTCCGTTTTTTAATCTTACTACAATATCAGACAGCTTGCTGGCCATTGACAGGCCATTAACAGCTCCTCCATTGGTGTGGTGGGCTCTGTAAGGATTTAGCCATACATGAAGCTCCAACCCTCTTTTATGGGCTTCATCGATCCAGAATTGAAGAGGATCGTAGTTCGGATAAGGAGGAGTTCCTGTTTCACCGGTCAGAAAATAAGACCAGGGCTCAATAGAACTCGTATATAGAGCATCAGCAGATGGACGTACCTGAAAAATTACGGCATTGAAATTATTATTTTTCAAAGTTTCCAGCATACTGATCGCTTCTGCTTTCTGCTGTTCTACGGAAAGATTATTTCTTGAAGGCCAGTTGATGTTCGCCACACTCGCAACCCATGCCCCCCGAAATTCCCGGTTGATGGTGGGAAGGTTTACTTTAAAATTTTCGTCTGTGGGAGCAGCCGGAATAGGTTTAGTAACAACAGGTACTGGTGGTTTTGTGTTATTTTTAGCTGGCTTTGTCGGAGTTTTATTGGGAACTGTTTTTACGGTATTGCTTTGCACGGAGCAAGAACTGCTGTATGAAGCAAAAATACCTAATAAAAAAACAAGTTTTAATCGATTCATTTTCATAGGCTGCAAAACTACATTAAATATTTTTTTTAATCTTTTAAAAATATCATAATAAAATGAATTACCATCTAATTTTTAAATAAAAAAAGCCCCGAAATTCGGGGCTCTATGTGTATAAATATGGGTTTTATTATGCTTTCCCAGATCTTTCCATTCTTTTTCTTTCTTCTTCAGAAAGAACTTTCTTTCTCATACGGATAAAGTTTGGTGTAACTTCAATCGCTTCGTCAGATTGGATATATTCCATACATTCTTCAAGAGAGAATAAGATTTTTGGTGCAACACCTGTATCTTTATCTTTACCTGAAGCTCTCATGTTATTCAACTGTTTTGCTTCTACGATGTTTACAACCAAATCTCCTGGCTTGTTTTGCTCACCGATTACCATACCTGCATAGATCTCCTCACCTGGATCAACATAGAACTTACCTCTATCCTGTAGTTTAGCGATAGAATATTCTGTAGCCGGACCTTGAGTTTTGCTGATTAGTACACCATTACTTCTTCCAGGAATAGCACCTTTGAAAGGCTTGTATTCTGTGAAACGGTGTGCCATGATAGCTTCACCAGCAGTAGCTGTCAACATCTGAGAACGCAATCCGATCAAACCTCTTGAAGGAATTTCGAATTCCATGTGCTGCATTTCTCCTTTAGTTTCCATAATGTGAAGATCTCCTTTTCTCTGAGTTGCCAAATCGATAACTCTTGAAGCATATTCTTCAGGAACGTCAACTACTAAAGATTCGTAAGGCTCACATTTTTCTCCGTCGATTTCTCTAAGGATAACCTGTGGCTGCCCGATCGTCATTTCATATCCTTCTCTTCTCATTGTTTCAATTAAAACAGATAAGTGAAGAATACCTCTACCGAAAACCAAGAAAGTGTTTGCATCATCAGTTTGTTCAACTCTTAATGCCAAGTTTTTCTCTAATTCTTTTGTTAATCTTTCTTTCAGGTGGTTTGAAGTAACGTATTTTCCATCTTTACCGAAGAAAGGTGAATTGTTGATAGAGAACGTCATGTTCAATGTAGGCTCATCAATTGCAGTTCTTGGCAATGGTTCAGGATTTTCAATATCTACAAAAGAATCTCCAATCTGGAAAGCATCGAAACCTACTACAGCACAGATATCACCGGCTTTTACTTCAGTTACTTTTTTCTTTCCTAGTCCTTCGAAAACGTATAATTCTTTTACTTTTCCTTTTACCACTTTTCCGTCTGCCTGCGCTAAACCGATCCACTGAGATTCTTTGATCTCACCTCTGATTACTTTCCCGATTGCAATTCTTCCTAAGAAAGAAGAGAAGTCAAGAGAAACGATCTGCATCTGAAGGGTACCTTCTTCTACTTTAGGCTCAGGAACATACTGTAAGATACCGTCCAATAATGGGAAAATATTATCTGTTTGCTCTAATGATGTATTGAACCAACCTTGTTTTGAAGAACCGTAGAACGTTGGGAAATCCAATTGTGCTTCAGTCGCTTCCAGGTTGAAGAATAAATCAAATACCTGATCATGAACTTCGTCAGGACGACAGTTTGGTTTGTCAACTTTATTAATAACAACTAATGGTCTTAACCCTAATTCTAATGCTTTCTGCAATACGAATCTTGTTTGAGGCATTGGCCCTTCAAAAGCATCTACTAATAGAATTACCCCATCTGCCATTTTAAGAACTCTCTCTACTTCACCACCAAAATCGGCGTGACCAGGAGTGTCGATTACGTTAATTTTAACGTCTTTATAAGTAACAGAAATATTTTTAGATAAAATGGTAATTCCCCTTTCTCTTTCAAGATCGTTGTTATCCATTATTAATTCTCCACTTTCCTGATTTTCTCTGAAAATGTTAGTAGCATGAATAATCTTATCAACCAAAGTCGTCTTCCCGTGGTCAACGTGTGCGATAATCGCAATATTTCTAATGTTTTGCATGAATGATTTTTACGGGTGCAAAAATAGTGTTTTTTAATGAATTAATTGATAACAAGATTAATTATTTAACAAATTCATAATGAGTACGTTAAACCAAAACACCCGTTAAAGCCCTAAAATAGAATCATTTATGAGATTTTTTGGATGATAAATTAAAAATATAAGATTAAGTTTAAATGAGTAATCATCTCCATATTTTTTGAAACAATAAATAATACGACGAGTTCTGTCGTTGTGCGACCCTACTTTTGCTGTATAGATTTCCTGCAGGAATGTATATAATTAATTATTAACCTTAACCACAAAAAAATGTCAAACAATTTAAACTTATTAACGATTTCACAATTTATTGGTAGTCATGATCCTTCTTTAGATAAGGAGATTGTAATATTACTCGATGAGTTTAGTGGAGAAATTGTCAATTTAAAAAAACAGGATACTTCTGTTCCAAGTGGAAAATACCTATCCTTTATTAAGGCAAATAGTGATGGTTCAGTTGCGTACTATAAAAGAGTTGTTACTAATGATATTTCTATTAACATTGCAGAAGTTCATGGTGATGGAAATACAGATGATTCCACTGAAATTCAGCTACTAATTAACGAAATGGAGCCTGGCCAAGTTTTAAATCTTGAAAATAAAAGATATATGCTTTACGCTCCATTGATCATTAATAAGGCTATTAAAATCATTGGTTCTTCTACTAAAAGTAGAGAAGACCGTCCTCCTTTTCTTATTACCCATAATAATGACGGTATCATTATTAATAATTCAGGAACCGTTCTAGAAGGGTTTAGCATTTATAACGTATCATCCTATACGACAACTCCGAATAATTTTACAGGAATTAAAGTAAATGGTGCAGAAAATTATCATATATATGACATCCTACTTAAAAATATCACAATTATAGGGTATAAGACTGCATTGGAGGTCAATTATTTATGGTCTTCACAAATTCAGACTTTAAAAACCAGTGACTGCCAGGTAGGAATTCTTGTCAAGGGACTATCTGTAAACAACGAAATCTCTAACAACACTTCAATCTCTATTGATAAGTTGACATCGAATAATAAGCTTGCAGATATCATCGGAAGCAAAGGAATCTGGTTTGATGGAACCACTTCAAAAGAAGGATGGAGAATTATTGATACTTTCATTTTTAATGTTTATGAAGCGATCTATGCTGAAAAAACCTCTCACGTAAATGTACTAAACAGTATGATCGATTTTTGTAGACATATAGGAATCGTATTGGCAGAAGATTGTAATAATTGGAATATCAACAGTAATTACATCGCCCTTTCGCATCCAGGATATGGAATATCTTTAGCTAACAATGTCTCAGGCTCCCAATTTACTCGAGGGAATAAAATCATAGATAATGATATACTCATTTATGAACATTCTCAACAGGATGAAACCTCAATTGGGATCAACGTTGTTGGCTCAGGATCTTTATATGATGATGTAAGAGGTAATTCTATAAAGAATTTTAAAGTCCATGATATCAGAGCTCTTGAAGGATTAAAAACTACCATCAGCAACAACAAATGTCTGTCGGAAATTGAAACTAATATTGTCAGTAACTTTATCACCAATGATAATTTAGGAACCGTTTATTATCAGAATTTAAATGATTCTCTTCATTTAGGAAAAGTAAAAATAACGTATGCGGATGCTTATCCTACGACATCTTCTTCCGAGTGGAAACGCGGTGATATTATTTTAAATGTAGGACCGGCTGTAGATGCACCTATCGGATGGGTAAATACCACCGACGGAACAAACACCTGGAAACCGTTTGGAATTATAACTGCTTAACACTTTATATCTAATCTGTGTTAGAAACATCTCCTTTTGGAGGTGTTTTTTATTTCAACGTAGAAGATATTGGCCAACATCTGTTCAAACATCTTTCCATATTTTTTGAAACAATAAATAATGCGACGAGTTCTGTCGTTGTGCGACCCTACTTTTGCTGTATAGATTTCCTGCAGGAATGTATGTAATCATTAATTAACAAATCAACCAACACATGACAACAATTGAATTAAATGATCCATTCACTGGAGAATGGACAAGCTTTTTAGAAACGGATTTTACTTACAATGGCAGTACTATTACAGACGCTTTATGTGATGATATTATCTACAAAAAAGTGAACAGCAAATATTACCGAAGAATTCTAATTGAAAATATCGTTAATGCGATATGGTTTGGAGTAAGCGGTAATGGAACAACTGATGATACGGGTAAAATCAATGAAGCGATTACTAAATCTGCCGCCATCAACGGAATCTTATTTTTTCCGGAAGGCAGATACAAAATTACGGGATCTGGATTGAATTTATTAAGCAATTCCAATCTGTTGGGAACAGGAAAAAATACTGTTTTCGAAATGGACGACAATGCTAATTGGTGCATATCCGCAAACAGTGGCAATGGCGGAACTACTGATATAAATAATAACATAAAAAACATCACTGTTAAAAATATTCATTTTAAAAGTGTAAACAATCAGTTCTCTGAATTTAAGCACCTTATGAATCTTAACGCAGTGAGTGATGTGATTATTGAAAGCTGCTACTTTACCCAATTCAGAGGAGATGGTATTTATATCGGAAGTTCTAATATAGAAGGTTTAGAGCGACATAACGAAAGAGTATTTGTCAGAAACTGTCACTTCGACGGCGTTAATCATGCCAACAGAAATGGAGTTTCCATTATAGATTGTAATACTGCAGTTGTTGAAGACTGTACATTTAAAAATTGTAGTTTAGATGAACCCATTCCCATAGGAAATGATAAAGTAATCCCTAGAATGCCTGGTGCCATTGATATCGAACCGGATGCATTTGATTTCCATATTGTTAAAAATATCACTATCAGAAATAATACATTCAAAAATGTTGGTGGAAGTCCTGGGGTAATTTCTATCATCATCAATAAAATTACTACAAAATGTAATAATATTGTCATTGAGAATAATTACATCTCTGAATGCACCAGCGCAAACGCCATTTGCATCTCTACCTCCAGAGGAGCCACGTCATTTGACGAGTTGAATGATTGCATGGTAACCGTACAGAATAACATTTTCGAAGGTACTCCGGGGTTTGATAACCGGGCAATGACGATAACCGCATCAAAGAATGTGAAAATTTTTGATAATAAGTTTAGCAATTTTGATCGTTCATGTATTATTTCTTACGAAGAACCTGATAATATTGCAGAAAAGTCTTACATCTCCGATATTTTTATGGAACGGAATTTATTTCAGAAACTGGGTCTTACAGAACAGGTAAGTTTCAGTTGTTTTAATATTAAGAATTTCCAGTTTAAAAACAATGAATTAAGAGGAGTTTCTGAAGGAAGTACAGTAAACAACTTCTTTTTCTACTTCATCAGAGGAATTTCTTCAGAAATTATTTTTGAACGCAACAAATTCATCAATTCTTCCGGATATACCATTGTAATGGGACCTTCTCATACCACTGAGGAAAATACAAATACATTCACCAATAATCATTTTGACAATTTATATAACTGGAACTTCCATTGGCTGAGAGAGAGTGCTCCCCTTACTCTTAGAAATGCAACACCACCTAACGGGCATGTTTTTTATGATGAAACCAACAATGTTTCGCAGATCTATTTAGGAGGAACCTGGAAAACCATTAAAATGGAACCTTAATTTTTCAAGACAGCTCAAAAGAGCTGTCTTTTTTAGTAGTAAACACTCCATCCATAAATAAATACAATCTGAATAATAACCACCAATCCCCATTTCAATAAAAAAGACTTTTTAGAAATTTTATGCCTGAAAACAAGCATTCCTATTGCTGCGCCAATGGTTCCGCCCAAAAAAGTAAGAATTAAAAGTGTTTTCTCAGAGATCCTTTGCTGATGCCTCACCGCTTTTCTTTTATCTATACCGAATACCGAAAAACATATTACATTGATAAAAATTAAAACTATAGTTATCATGTATGTAAAAGTAAGTTAAAATCGGAATAAGCATCACAACGGATACGCATCATAGTAATGGCTGAGGTATCAAAAACCATATTTCCATTCAATAAAAAAATGATTTCCAACATGTTGAAAATCATTTTTATGTAAAATTATTGAAAAGTATTAGTATTACGCTCCGTGCCTTCCCTCATTAATTTCTTCTACCATTTTAGCATTAAAAGCTGGTAAATCTTTAGGTGTTCTGCTCGTCACCAACCCATTATCTACGATAACTTCTTTGTCTTCCCATAACGCACCTGCATTTTTTAAATCTTTACTAATTGAATCCACAGATGTCATATTTTTACCATTTACGACTTCAGCATTAATTAAAATCTGAGGGCCATGACAAATTGCTGCCACCGGCTTTTTCTGCTCAAAGAAATCCTTAACAAATGCGAGTGCCTGATCATTCGTTCTAAGCTGATCGGGATTAATGACCCCTCCCGGCAATACCAATGCATCATAATCCGATGCAGAAACTTCAGAAATGGTTTTATCTACGGGATATTCTTTTCCCCAGTCTTTTTCTGCCCAAGCTTTTATTGTACCTGATTCCGGGCTGATAATATGAGCAGTCCAACCCTGTTGCTCTAAATGTTCTTTAGGAGATTTCAGTTCACTTTCTTCAAATCCGTGGGTAGCCAAGATGGCAATTTTCTTAGACATATTTTTATATTTTTATGGTGTTATATCTAAGTTTAAGAGAAAAAATAATGCCGTAATAGCTTTTTTAATTATTAAAAGTTGTTAAATTATTTATTCCAATTTAAAAAATTAATCATTTGATACTTTTAACAACAAGTTAAATATGTAATAGTGACCGCAGAAGGATTAAAACCTAACCATTATACCTTTAATACACAGTTTATAATGGAAATTATTTCAGAACTGTAAATAGGTATAAAAAATAGCTATTGCGGGAAACCTCACTTTTTTCATTCCAAAAATGCTATTTTAGCCATCCGAAAACAGAACAATGACGACCGCAGAATTTATACAAAAGCAACTCAATATATCCGAAAAAAGCATCAATGCAACTCTTCAGTTATTATCCGAAGACTGTACCATTCCTTTTATTTCACGTTACAGAAAAGACAAGACCGGAAATCTGGATGAAGTTCAGATTGAGCAGATCTCAAAGATCGGTAAGCAGTTTGAAGAGATTGTAAAACGGAAAGAAACCATTTTAAAATCAATCGAAGAACAGAATGCGTTGACGCCGGAATTCAAACAGAGAATTGAAGAAAGTTTCGATATTCAGGAGCTTGAAGACCTTTACCTTCCTTTTAAAAAACGTAAGAAAACAAAAGCTGACAGCGCAAAAGAAAAAGGACTCGAACCTTTAGCCAAGATCATTATGAGCCAGAAAACCGGTGACTTGATGACTCTGGCATCAAAATACCTCAACGATCAGGTTTCTTCTGAAGAAGAGGCATTGCAGGGCGCAAGAGATATTATGGCAGAATGGATCAATGAAAACATGTATGTCCGTAAAAATCTGCGCCGTCTGTTTCAGCGTAAGGCTGTGGTTACCTCCAAAGTAGTGAAAGCTAAAAAAGACGAAGAAGGTGCCCAGAAATTCTCACAATATTTCGAATGGGAAGAAAACTTAAACAGAACCCCTTCCCACCGGCTGTTGGCAATGCTTAGAGCCGAAACTGAAGGTTTTGTAAAAGTGAATGTAGGGGTTGACAAAGAAGAAGCTGTGGAGTTTATCGAGAACGCTGTAATTAAATCCAATAATGAAGCTTCGGAACAGATTGCCATTGCCATTAAAGACAGCTATAAAAGACTTCTTGAACCTGCTATTTCTAATGAAGCCCTGCAGGAAGCCAAGGAAAAAGCAGATAAAAAAGCCATTGAAATATTCTCTGAAAATCTAAGCCAACTGCTGCTTGCTCCGCCTTTGGGAGAAAAAAGAATTTTAGCAATTGATCCGGGTTACAAAAGCGGCTGCAAAGTAGTATGCATTGATGAAAAAGGAGATCTTCTTCATAATGAAACCCTTTATCCACATGCTCCGCAAAATGAATCCGGAATGGCAATGAAAAAAATCCGTTCTATGGTGAATGCCTACAATATTGAAGCTATTTCCATCGGAAACGGAACAGCCAGCCGTGAAACAGAGTTTTTTATTAAAAAAATTGCTTTTGACAAACCATTGCAGGTTTTTGTGGTTTCAGAAGCGGGAGCCTCTGTGTATTCTGCCAGTAAAATTGCCAGAGAGGAATTTCCGAGTTATGACGTCACGGTACGTGGTGCGGTTTCCATCGGCCGAAGATTGGCTGATCCTTTGGCAGAATTGGTTAAAATTGATGCTAAATCTATCGGTGTGGGGCAATATCAACATGATGTAGATCAGACCCAGTTAAAAAATGAACTGGATTCTACGGTCATGAAATGTGTAAATTCTGTAGGAATCAATCTGAATACAGCCAGCAAATCACTATTAAGCTATGTCTCCGGAATTGGTGAGAAAATGGCCGAAAACATTGTCAATTACAGAACAGAAAACGGTGCTTTCGAAGACAGAAAACAATTGAAAAAAGTCCCGAGACTGGGTGAAAAAGCTTTTCAACAAGCAGCGGCATTTGTGAGAATTGCTCATGCAAAAAATCCTTTGGACAACTCTGCCGTACATCCGGAAGCGTATGGAATTGTAGAAAAAATGGCTAAAGATCTCGGCATTAAAACCCCTGAACTTATCGCCAACAAAGAAAAAATAGCCCTTATAAAACCCGAAAATTACATTACAGAAGTCATTGGAATTCTGGGAATCAAAGATATTTTAAAAGAGCTTGAAAAACCCGGATTAGATCCAAGAAAAGCTGCAAAAGTATTTGAATTTGACCCTAGCGTAAAGAAAATCACAGATTTAAAAATAGGAATGATTCTCCCGGGAATCGTGAATAATATTACTGCATTTGGATGTTTTGTGGATCTTGGAATCAAAGAAAGCGGCCTTGTTCATATTTCCCAGCTTAAAGACGGATTTGTTTCTGACGTGAATGAGGTGGTGAAGCTTCACCAGCATGTTCAGGTAAAAGTAACCGAAGTGGATGAAGCAAGAAAAAGAATCCAGTTGAGTATGATTTTATAACAGCCAATTTTGAAAATATCAGAAATTAAAGAGAAGAGAATTATCCGTAGGGCCACCAGAAATTTTGATTTGTTCGGGAACAGGATTTATGATGAATTCGAATATGAATTTCCATACAATCCCTACTATAAAGGAAATGAAAGAGAAAGACTGTTTGCCAAGGTTATCGATATGATTCCGTTCTTTCTTATTTTCTTTTTTGTGTTTCACAAAATGTATCTGATAAGCATCTTACTTTCTATTCTTTGTGTAATCCTATTCGGAACATTCACAGAATCGTATTGGGGAACAACGTTAGGCAAGAAAATATATCGGATAAAAGTGATTAATGAAGAGGGAAATTATCCTGGTTTCTTACATTCAATGGCAAGAAATTTCTTATGTTTAGTTAATTTCTCGCCTATTTTCACAGACTACGTTCCTCCTCCAAACAGTGTGATGGGCGTAGAAACTACCAATATGAATTTTAGCATGCATATGAACAATACAATATGTAAGACTTATATCGTAAAAGAGAGCAAAATAAAAGAAATTAAACATCTTTTGGGTGAAACAAAAGAATAATAAAAAAAGTGCAGTTGATGATTCAGCTGCACTTTTTTATTGATTTTATTTAAACTTTTTGTTTTAACCCCTTATTTATCAGATTGATACAGATGATTATGATAGACTCTAGCAGATTTTTTTCTACATATCACACTTAATTACTAAAAACTAAGGTGTTAAAAAATTGCGGCTAATTTTATTCATTTAAACAAACATATTATTTAAAATCTTTAGAATCTCTTTTGGGTTCTTTTGCTTCAGGCCATTTCGCTGTTTCACCCTTTTCGTTTTGAGGCATTACCCTTCTTTCTCTGCTGGTAAATTCGGGATCTTCCGAGGCCATATAAGCCAATGATGCTGTTAAGATGACATTATTCTTCACCTCATCAAAAACAATCTTATCATACGTATCTTTCGTCGTATGCCAAGTATATCCAAAATATCCCCAGTTAAGTGAACTTAAAGAAAATCCCGGTACACCTGCTGCAACAAATGACGCATGGTCAGAGCCTCCTCCGCCCGGCATTCCCGGAAAATCAGTTTTGATCTGATCCCTTACATTCTTGGGAACTCCGTTCAGCCATCTTCCGATATAATCATACGCATTTACAAATCCCTGTCCACTGATATTCACCACACGTCCGGTTCCGTTGTCCTGATTGAATACTGCCTGAACTCCTTTCATTATTTCAGGATTATCAGCTACAAAACCTCTGGATCCGTTCAGTCCCTGCTCTTCACTTCCCCATAATCCCACGACAATAGTTCTTTTGTTGTTAGGATAATACTTCTTTAAGATCCTCATGGTTTCAAGCATTGTAAGAACACCTGTTCCATTGTCTGTTGCTCCCTGAGCTCCGTCCCATGAATCAAGGTGGGCAGAGAGGACAACATATTCATTCGGTTTTTCTTTTCCCTTAATGATTCCCACCGTATTGAAGGTTTTAGCATCTGGAAGAATCCTTGACTGGGCTTCTACTTTAATTTTAGGTTTACTTCCTTTTTCAGCCATTCTGAAAAGCATTCCATAATCTTCGACATCAATATCAATCATTGGGATTTTAGAAGTTTTAGCACCAAAGACTCTGTTGGCTCCCATAATGCCGGTCCAGTTGGAAATGGCAATTCCGGCAGCACCGGCTTTTTCCAATGCTTCAGGAAGTGTATTGTTATCGTAACCGATATTTTTCACATAATCACGGAAATCTTTTGCATCCTGCTCTTTTTGAGCTTTCAGTTTTTCATACAGTTCCGGTGTTGCAAATTCTTTGATTTGCTCATCTGAACGCCCTATTTTCTGATATTGCGCCATCAGCACAATCTTTCCTTTTATAGATGGAAGCCATTGATCAAACTCTGCTTTAGAGGATACTTTTGGAAGCACCACTACTTCTGCTTCAATTGCTTTTTTGGTTGCAGGACTCCATGCCAGTTGCGTTGCAGATAATGATTTCACTCTTGGATAGACCATATCTACGTGGGTAATTCCACGCTGCCAGCCTTTCCAGGTTCCAAACTGCTGGAGATTGGCTTCTACACCCCATGAACGCAGTTTATCAGCTGTCCAATTGTTGGCAGCAAGCATTTCCGGGGTTCCAACCAGACGTGGTCCGATACCATCCAGAAGCTCATGTGCCATCTCTTCAAGCTGCGAGCTGCGGTTGATTTCATTCACGAAATTTTCGATAACAGGATTAAGCTTTTCTTTTGAATTTACCGGTCCCTGAGCCCAGGAAAATTGAGTGGCCAGTAATACTGCAGGTACTGCAAAAAAAGTATTTATCTTCATAATTCAATTTGATTGCTTTAAAGATAAAGGAATTCGGGAAAACAGGAAAGAATACCCCATGAAATCGGGCAATTTCCCATAATAAAAATAAAAACCGTGCAGCTTAAGCTACCGGTTATCTATTCACTGCTATGCCAGCAGCATGTAAGACATAAAAAAACCGGTTTCCTAAGAAACCGGTTTAGAATAATTATTTTTTTGCTTCTTCAACGGAAACTTTTCTGAATTCCTTGAACAGTTTGCTTAATTCCAAAGCTGACTTACGAGCTCTTGTTCCAGCTGCTTTGTTACCTTTTTCTGCTTGTTGCCCTGCTTCAGTTGAAAATGCTTCAAATTCCGCGTTGATTTTTTCAATTAGTTCTTTCATTTATTTTAAAATTTAGGGTGCAAATATAGGTTTTATGGTGATTCCAGCCTAACTACAAAGAAAAAAGTTTGCATAAAAATATCATTTTTTTCGCATTTCATTTAAAACCAATATATTTCGTGTGATTATAATAACTAATATGGTACTTTCTATAATTAATTACACCCTATTAACCCTAATTAATTGCTGAATAATTACATTATTATTGTAATATTTATTTTTATTCCAAATTTCTATTTTTGTGATATATTCTCTATCATCACAGCTTCCAAAACTTCTTTTAAGACATTTAACATTTTTAAAGTTGATTGCTATTTTAATTGAAGCTCTTTTACTTTTTTTCCTGCATTTTCTAATAAAATATAGCTTTCTGAAGTCATCCGGTCTGCAAAGACAATCCTGAAATGATGACTGTACTGATCAGACAGTGAAAAGGTATTTCCCGGAGTAAATAAGATCAGGTTCTTCTCACAATATTCATAAAAGGCTTTAATATCTGTTCCTTTCGGCAGCTGCCCCCAAATACTGTACCCACCTTCTGGTCTGTGGAAGTAAGAACCATCCGGAAAAGCTTTTCTTACCACATCCAACACCTGAAACGCCTGCTGGTTCAATTTTTTACGGAATGACCGCAAATGCCGTTCATAAGCTGTTCCCTGAAGGAGTTTCAGCATCAGTTCCTGATAAATTGGTGAAACTGTTCTTCCAAACCCAAATCTTATTTTTTCTGCCTGAGCGTAAAATTTCCCTGCATAGAGCCAGCCCAACCGTATTCCCGGAGCAAGAGTTTTTGAAAATGAAGAAAAAGTCATTACCAACCCCGTCTCATCAAAACTTTTAATACAGCTAGGCCTTTTTTCTCCAAAGTAAAGATCTCCGTAGATATCATTTTCTATAACCGGGATTTGATAAGACAATGCCGTTTTCAGCAGTTCTTTTTTTGCGTGGTCACTCATGACAATTCCTGTAGGATTATGAAAATTGGGTGTTAGTACTAAAGCCCGGACATCATTCTCCTTACAAACCTGATCAAAATATGCTGTATCAAACCCATTACGGTAATGAACCGGAATTTCAATCACTTTAAGTCCAAGATTTGCGACTGCTTCCAATACTGAAAAAACACACGGGCTTTCAACGGCAACAATATCTCCCGGATTTGTTACCGTTCCCAGTGCAATTGTCAGCGACTGCAAGGCACCATCTGTAATAATCAGTTCATCAGGATTTATATAACAGCCATATACTCCCATATGCTTTGCAATTTCAATTCTCAGCTCCTGAAGGCCATTTGAAGGATAGTAACGTAACAATGAAGTTCCTTTTTCACGAATAACTTCCTGCAGGGTTCTAAGGATAAGTTTTTGCGGTACCAGCAGATCTCCGGGTGTTGCTGCATTAAAAGAACTGGATTCTGAAGATTTTATTCTTGCGGAAGTGAGCATGACATTATGGGTGAATGCAGCGTCTTTCACGACCGGAAGAAGAACTGTTTTCATATCCGGAATATCCTCTCCTTGAATAGCTTCGACGAAATGTCCTGAACCGGGAACACTGGCAACCAATCCTCTGATCATGAGATGCTCATATCCGCTTTGAACAGAACTTGTACTCAGATGAAACTTTTTTTTGAGCTCCCGAATGGATGGCAGCCGGTCACCAGACTGTAAAACACCTTCTTTAATCTGCTTTTCAATCTCCGCTGTGAAAAGTTCATACCTATATGTCTGCATATTATTCTGTTAAAATTGTACCGGACAAATTTACAAAATATACAACTGTACCGATTAAAATTTAACCAGCTGTACTCCTTTTGTATGGAATAACTTCCTAATTTTGAAGAAAAATCGCATGAATATTGTTTCAAAATTCACCGTAGGTTCTGATGAAGGGATCGATAATCTTTTTGATGTAATCAGACCTTCTGTAAGCAGTCTGTATAAAGATCTGGTTCCGAAAGATGATATTAAAAATTACATCCAGCATCTGGACCGAAGAAAAATAATCAATGAGCTCAATGATCTTTCTAACCAGCTTATTATGACTTATCAGGATGAAAAGCCTATCGGATACAGTATTTTGAAAAGCGGCTCCCGCTATCCTGAATTATCGGAAGAAAAAAAAGCTACAGAAATAAGCTTTGTTATTCTTCAGGAATACAATTCTCCTGAAGCAAGACAATCTCACTGGAAAAAATGCAGGGCTGCCGTTACCTTTACCGATGTTATATGGATTAATATGCTCACCCATGATCCACTGCTGGACTTTCTGAAGGAGTCCGGATTTTCTATTGCGAAAGAAACTCATTCGGGACCTTTCCAGCTACCTTCTTATCTCTTAACGATGGACATTACGAAAGGGTAAAAAAGGTTGACTATGCCTGTTCTGTTTTTTATCTGCTCTCATTACAATCAATTTACTTATCTTTGATTTTTATAATTTTAAACGATGAGTGATCAGCTGGAAACCATAGAAGATTATTACAAACGCATCCGGGAAAATAAAGTAAGAATGTTTGATTCGGATGACTTTGAGACTGGAAAATCGCATTTTAATATTTCTATGCGGAAATACTGCAGTTTCAAAAGCCCTTACAACCGCCGTGACTATTATAAAATCAGCTTTATTTTAGGAAAGGGAACATTTCAGTATGGCCATCAGAAATTGTATATCGACCGTCCTGCACTGTTTTTTCCTTCACCGAATATTCCTTATTCATGGGAGTGTGACGGCGATCTTCAGGAGGGGTATTTCTGTTTGTTTAATCAGGAGTTTTTTAATGGAAATTCAGAATTTAAGGTATTCAAAAAGACGTCACTTTTTAAAGAATGGAGTGTGCCTCTTGTATTTTTAACGGAAGAGCAAACCCAGCTGGCCAATCTTTATTTTGAACAGATGTACAAACTGAACAATTCTGCGTATCCTTTCCGATGCAGCAGTATTAAAAGCCATTTGGCTTCTGTTCTGCATCTTGCCTTAGAAAATAAGGTTGAGGATATAGACCTCAATGAGCTTCCGGCGAGCATCCGTCTTTACCGTTTGTTTGATGAACTGCTGAACAAACAGTTTCCTCTGGATTCTCCGGCTTATCCGCTGGCTTTGAAAACGGCTTCAGACTTTGCCGAACACCTTAACGTTCACGTCAATCATTTGAATTCTTCTGTAAAATCGGTCACCAACCTTACGACTACCCAGATCATTAAAGAAAGGATGTTTGAAGAGTCTAAAAACCTGTTAAAGTATACGAACTGGGATATTGCCGAGATTGGTTATACGCTTGGATTTGAGCAACCTTCCCATTTCAATAACTTTTTTAAAAAACACGCCAGCACTTCTCCGCTTAAATTTAAGCATAGTTTTTAATTCTTTGAATTTTGTAATTTTTACTTTGTCTTTTAAAATTCATTATTCTGATTCTTATCTTACTTTTGTACCGTAAAAAAAGAATTATGTTGAAAGAAGCTTCTGAAAAAAGAATCAGATTAATAACCATTATGGCTTTCATATCGATCCCGCTATCGGGGTTCGTAACGGATATTTATCTGCCGTCGTTTCCTTCTATGGCTAAGGAAATGCAGGTTTCGGAAAAAGACATCCAGATCACGCTGACCTCTTATTTGCTGAGTTATGGAATCTGTCAGTTATTTGTGGGGGGTATTTTGGACAGTATCGGACGTTACCGGCCGAAACTGGCGGCTTTATTCCTTCTGGTAATCAGCAGTATTCTGATTACAATGACCGACAGTATCCTTTTGATATGTCTGCTCCGGATTCTTCAGGGAGCCGCCGTTTCTGTTCTGGTAGTAGCTACCCGGGCTATTTTTGTGGACATTTATGATTCGGAGAAGGTGAAACATTATCTGAGCTATTTTACAATTGTCTGGTCTTTGGGGCCAATCCTGGCACCTTTTCTGGGCGGTTATCTTGAGAAACTGTTTAACTGGCACGCCAATTTTTATTTCCTGGCATTTTATGCCGGAGGAATTTTTCTGTTTGAATGGTTTTTTAGTGGTGAAAGTCTGCCGGAGAAAAAGAAACTTAATTTTTCAGAGAATATAAGCCTATATAAGATGATGCTGAAAAACAGAATTTTCATGCTTGGAATTTTTATTCTGGGACTGAGTTATTCTATTGTGATGCTGTTTAATATCACAGGCCCTTTTATTATTGAAAATACCTTCCATTTTACTCCGGTAGTGATTGGATATTGTACTTTGATTTTAGGTTTTTCCTGGATGATTGGCGGATTTATCGGAAAACGCAGAATCACCCTGGATTTTAGAGCCCGGATTATCCAGCCTATCATTTTACAGCTTTTTATGATTAGTTGCCTGATTGCAGTAAGTTATTTTGCACAGAGCCTGTTTATCATGATTCCCTTTGCTTTCTTTATCCATATCTGCTCTGGGATTCTTTTTACTTCGTTTTTCACGACCAGTATGTTGTATTTCCCTAAGAATGCAGGAACAGCAGGTGGATTAATGGGTGGACTAGTATATATCATTACTTCTCTTACAAGTTTTATTATTTCTGTAAGCGGAAATGTAACCGAACAGAAAGATCTCGCCTGGCGCTATTTGATTATTGCTCTTTTACTTCTAGGCATCATCATCATTATGAATAAGGTGTTAAGAAAAGAAAAAGCAGAGAATTAATCTCTGCTTTTTTATGCTCATCTCTTTCGTTTTCTTACAATTTCAGGATGTAGTAAGCCCGTATTTTTGCTTCATCAATATTTAAAATTGTATTATGAAAAAGATTTTTTTAAGCATTTTCGGACTGATCACCGCATTAATCCTTACAGTAAGCCTACTGGAATTGACAAGCTCATACAGCGTATCGGAAGCGATCAATAGCAATGCTCCCGTAAAGACGAGACAACAGATCATCATTCATGCTTCTCCGGAAAAAATTTATGCTATTATGAGTGATGTTAATCATTGGTCATCGTGGAATACAGACATTCAGTATCCCAATATGAAACAGCCTTTTCAAAAAGGCGGCAGCTTCGACTGGAAAAGTGGCGGATTAACGATCCACTCAACAATCCACACTGCCATTCCTTTTCGAAAGATCGGATGGTCAGGGCCAGCATTCGGATCTTTTGCCATCCATAACTGGACTATGATTCCTAATCATGGTTATACTACCGTACTGGTCGATGAAAGCATGGAAGGCTGGTTGGTCTCCATGATGCAGAATACCTTTCAGACAGGATTGGAAAAGTCTTTACAGTCATGGCTTACTGATTTAAAAGCTGAAGCAGAGAAATAATATTAATTAAAAAACACATTTGTACAAAGGGGTAAAAATTACATATTATATTTGTAGGCATATTAGCCATACAAGATATCATTATAAGGTATTTTATTAATCTTAGTATATTCATATGAACGAAGACCAGAAAAAAGAAAAACCTACACTTCCCAAGAAGGACGTGGATGGACTTAAAACTTCTCAAAAAGGAGGAACACGTGGCGGGAAAACTACCACTAATAAACCTGAGGAAACCGATAGCTAAATACAATCATTAGCAAAAATCGATAATAGCCCTGCTATAGCCCGATTTCAATAGAAAAATATATTGGTCAATGATCGGCCCTGAGGTATTTCAGGGCTTTTTTTATTATCTTACAAAAAATTAAGAAGGAGATTATGAATATTGAATACCGAAACCTTTTACCTCACGAAAGCAGTATCTATAGAGTCATCCGTTTAGAAAGTCTGGAAAAATTTCCGGCTTCTTTTGGAGCTCGATATCAGGAAGCGGTACAAATTGAAAAGTTCAGATTGGAGAGTGATATAGAGCATCAAACTCCGGACAGATTTGTTATCGGAGCCTTTGATGATCAGCAGTTAGTGGGAATTTGTGTTTTTGTAAAAGAGGAAAATACTTCCGGAAGTATTTATCAGATGTATGTCAGAGAAAATTACCAAGGAAAGAATATTGGGGCCGGGCTGATCCAGGCGACCATCGATGAAGCCACGCACAGGTTTAGTCCGGTTGATATTTTTTTAGAAGTAACTCCTCACAATGTAAAAGCCTATGAACTCTACAAGAAAATAGGATTTGAAGCCGTCACCAGCGAAATTGAAGATGTGGATACCAATATTATGATGAGGTATGCTACGCTTAATTAAGTGATGCACATTCTAAAACCAAGCGATAACTATAATGAAATGGCGCGAGCGTTCCGCTCGCGCCATTTCAAGAAATCAATTTGTCCAGAATTAACCATTTTAATTGACTTATTCTTTAGTATAGTTTAATTTTTCACTCTTTGTAAATCTAAGTCCTGAAAATCAAAGCTAAAATCGATATTCGGTGGATAGCAAATCTATGGATTAAAAAATTAGGATCAACTTTAAAACAACCTCTAAAGTCCCGTTCCTAAACAATTTTCATTTATTTTGTTTATCTTTCTTTAAACAATTTGAATATCCTATAATATGAAATTGTTCTATTTAATTTGTTGCTTATGATAGATTCTACCAATATGTATTGTAAAGAGCATTTCTTAGTTATTGAAAATTCTTTCATGCTGGAAAAGATGGATATAAGATCTTTTGATAATATAATTGTCTCTCACGAATTTCCTACCCGGAAATATAAATTCTATCTCTTTTTCACACAGCCTGTACAGTATGAGCCCAGTAAAGGCTGGATTAATAAAATTATTTGCGCCATTTTCAATCATAATAATAACCCTTATGAGATAAAAAGGACTTACTATGATCATGATGCTGAAAAATTACTTTCCATGATTAAGCAATGCCTGCCTGAAGCCAGCATTCCGGAAATAAAAAACAGTGTATTTTGGAGAACAGAGGATAAGAAAAACAACATCAGCGTTCCCAGAACAATTCTTGTGTACAGTAAGGATCATCTTTCTCTAACTGAAGTATTTAAAAAACATAAGATGGGTAAATAGTATTGCTACAAATTATATTAAAATAATAGGCAGCAATACATAGCAATATTTTAGCTGATGAATAGTTTTTTTATCAGTTACATAGTATCTTTTTGCCCTTCTTATCATAGCAGCATGATTCATTGACATAGCATGGATGGTACGGATATATCTTCCTTATAAATGAAATATCAGTAGATGATAAATTAGAATTCCAGGGCGTTGAATATCCTCCTACGGTTAATGAAGCAGGAATTGCATAATGCATAATGGATGTAGGATCGTAAGCTGTATAGTTTGTTGTACTGATACTGTATCTGTAAAATATGTTGTGATCTACCATTTCCTTAGTCCATGAAGGAGTTTGAGTATCTTTATAATAGGCATAAACCAAATCCTTTTCCCATGGTATGTCTGCTGTTGGATTTTGATGCTCATGAATAAATCCCAAAGCATGGCCAAATTCATGCAGAATTACCTGTTGAATAGATTCTTCCGGTTCATTTTCGTCAATCCATCCAAAGAACATCGTTGGCTGATTCTGCGGTACATTCTTGCAGTCTAGCCCAATATAAGATGAAGATCCACCTTCCCGGAAAGCAATTCTGATATCGGCATTACCACCGCTTGTTGAAGCATCATTAGGGATGAATTTAAAATTAATCTTTTTCTTTTCATGAAATTTATAATCAACGCCGTTTGCCGAGGCTTCGGTCCATAATGCTGCATATTGTCTTACTTTGGCTTTCTGAAAATCGCTTCCATTCATAAATTTTACAGTAATCCATAAGGGAAAATTAACTGAATGGGTCCATAAATTTTCTTTCATAACAGCGGCTTTAGTGTCAGATGGCATTTCTTTATAATCAGAATACAGTTCTGTACATAGCCTCGGCTGATGATCATTTTTTCTATCCTTGTAGCTCATCATGGTAAAAAGAACCAAAAATATTATTATTGTTTTCATGGTTTCTGAGTTTTAAATTATTCCGTTTAGCTTAAAAATTATAACCAGCAATAAGATTAATGCCTCCCCTTTCTATTACATTACTTTCACTATCAAGCTGATTAAAAACATCATTGAACTGATACAATACTCCCAGTACAATATTAGAAGGAGCATCTTTCTCACCTAAAATAATTCCTAGTCCGGCATCATTTTTCCGATTTGTCCCCGTGAGCTTACTTCTTACATAACCACCCACTCCGAATCGTCCTCCGAATAACTGTGGAAACAAATATCCGTCAAGATTCACACGCAATGCCGTCTCTGTATAATACAAGCCTTCAAAACCTTGTTTCTTGTCTTTCTGCAAAGTTGTAACGGTAGAGCCAGAAATGACATCGGAAGTGGTAAATGTCTGAACAGATTTTAAATCATCTAAATTATTTACGCTTCCAAAATTGGCAGATCCACCCCATAGAAAACTTGAATCTACCCCATCTTTAGGAACTAAAAAATGAACTGCAGTTAAATTATTATATCCAACTGTGAAAGTATATCCGGTAAATGTTTTGGAATCAAATGTATTGGAATTATCATTTTTAAGCAGGTTATATTTTGTATTAACCAGTTTAAAAGCATAGAAGAAAAACTGATACTGATAATCTTTAGCTTTCAAATAATTACCTCCGTAAATCGTAAAACCGACTTCAGGATTAAATTTGTATCCATCCAGAAGATTCGCAACTCCATCAGTTGATTTAAATTTGGCGCTTCCTCCTATAAACCACTTTGGTTTATTAAATGACATCGACAGCAGAACATTGGCATCTCCTGCATTAATTGAAATTGATTTTTTATCATGCATTACCAAACTGGTTTCTCCTCCCTTATCCTGAAGCAGAGAGGTCTGAGCATATAAAAAAGAACTCATGATGAGACATAAAAAAATTACATTTGTTTTCATGACTGGTGTATTTAATAATGTACAGAAGCTATTCTTTCTGAGAAATTTGAAATCCTTGCCCCGTCTCTGGATTCAAGAGCTTCTCCGGTTCTCCCTTCATTTTCGTATTTCGTTGCACCATTTTTTTCCTTTACATAGAAGCTCCATCCCGTTCCTGTCATTGCTTTACAAGACATATATATTTCAAGATTTCCATTGATGTCCAGTATAACATTTTTATTTTCCCATGTCAAACCGCCGTCAATTGACCATATATTGATCAAGATTCCTTCAAGTTTAACGATTGGTTCGTGCAGTTGTGACTTTCCTTCTAATTTCACATGTAAAATTTTTGTTGCCATGATTTTAGTTTTTTGTTAATAGTTTAAATTAGCTTTATACTTACAAAGCTAGATCATAGCTTCCTGTACATTCAATAACCCGTTCGGGTGATTTTATGGTAGCTGATACAGAAAAAGCTGCCCTAGGGCAACTTTTGTGATATACGTATGTGAAGGGAAAACTGAAGTGTTATTGCATAAAAAAGGCCAAAGAACTCAGAATTCTTGGCCTTTTTTAGGAATTTTTAAATATTAATCAATGGGTACTACCATACAGTATCCACTTGGACCTCCGGCTTGCGATATAGGTCTGCAAGCCCCTGCAATACAGCACCAGTCATTACCACATTCAAGATTCTCGGGACATTTCATGTATCCTCCGTTAATTGATTTCAGTTCGCTTCTGTCCAGCGATTTTAGGCCTTTCATTGTTGTTTTCATATGAATTGTTTTTTTGATGTATAACAAATGTACTTATTTATTCAACACGCGGTGATTTTATTCTAACATATTATGAATTACATATTTAAAAAAAATACACATCCAATAATCTTCCGAAAATCAATAACAATCTTAACGAAAAAAAGGAGACGGGCTGCAGCCTTTGGCTGA
>Ga0308164_10000657_pt1 | contig 50380 bp, 45 predicted proteins | sample PhyTR2_FD_201031 | JGI IMG/M metagenome (GOLD analysis project Ga0308164, IMG submission 201031) | Phyllosphere microbial communities from UC Gill Tract Community Farm, Albany, California, United States - DLSLT.R2 | ecosystem: Host-associated > Plants > Phyllosphere > Unclassified | place: USA...
CTGGACCGACGCCCGCCGGGGTGCCGGTCATGATCAAGTCACCCGGCTGCAGCGTAAAGTAACCGGAAAGATAGGCAATCATTTCCTCAATACTCCAGATCAGTTTGTCGACTGTGCTGTGCTGACGCGTTTCGTTGTTCACGCGCAAGGTAATCGTACGATTTCCGGCAGGACCGACATCGGCAGCAGGATGGATCGGACCGACCGGTGCGGACTGCTCGAACGCCTTGCCCGTATCCCACGGACGGCGCAAGCTTTTGGCTTCCGACTGCAGATCACGGCGGGTCATATCTAAGCCGATCGCATAACCCCAGACATGGTCTAGTGCATCTTCAGCCTTGATATCCACGCCACCTTTGCCGATTGCCACCACCAGTTCCAGTTCGTATTGATAATCCTGAGTCTTGTCAGGGTAAGGCAGTTGTGCCTCCTGTTCGTATGCCACGGGGAATACCGTACTTGCCGGCTTCATGAAGAAAAATGGCGGCTCGCGACCCGTTGCGCCCATTTCGATTGCATGATCGACGTAATTACGACCGACGCAATAAACCCGGTGCACAGGAAAAAGGGCATCGGTACCAACAACGGGCAAGGTCGGCTGCGCGACGGCTGGGATGACAAATGACATGAATACTCCTGATGAATCGTGACCAGAGTCATTATGCCATCTCATGCAAACAGATCTTTCGCATTTGCCATCCATCTGCACATTCCATACGGATCGTATAATCCGGATTGACCGGCATGCAAAATGCTTGTCCATTTTCCTTATTTGAACAACGATAAACAGAAGACCAAACAAGGCTGGACAATGATCACCGAAGAACAAATCAAGGCACTGCAGTCCGAAATGGAAGGCAATGGAGAAAACCAGGCGCAAATGGCGTACCGCATCCTGGAAGAAATGATCGTGACCTTGAAACTGCCGCCGGGCAGCAAGATTTCTGAAAAAGCCCTGAACCGCTCGCTCGGATTCGGACGCACGCCGTTGCGTGAAGCGCTGCAGCGCCTGGCAATCGAGGGCAACGTCAAGATTCTGCCGCGCTCGGGCGTGATCGTGTCCGAGATCGACCTGGCCGATCAGATCAACATGATCGAGGTGCGGCGCGAACTGGAAAAGATCATTGCCGGTCGTGCAGCACGTTTGGCGATGGAAGACCAGCGCAAGGTATTCCTGCAATTGGCAGAAGGTTTTGATCGTGCCGCACAGGAAAACGACGGCAGTATCTTTATCGAGACCGATCGCGACTTCAACAGTCTCTGCATCGAAACTGCACAAAACAAGTACGTGTCGTATGCCATCGGCCCGATCGAGGCACAAACCCGACGCTTCTGGTACCTGCACTTCAAACGTTTTGGCGACCTGGCACGCGTGTCGCAACTGCATGCAGCCATCGCCCGCGCGATTGCTGTCAATGACGAGGCCGGCGCACGCGATGCATCGGACCGCCTGATTGATTACGTCGAGGAATACACGCGCAAGACGCTGCAGTTCATGGGCGGGCTTTGATCATCAACAAAAAGGCGCTTCTTGAAGCGCCTTTTTGTTTTAGTAACCTGCAACAACGCCATTGCTGCGCGGATCGGCGCCACCCTCGAACAAGCCATCTGCCTTGCGCACAATCGCACCGGCATGTCCGACCATTTCATCGAACGCACCGATGACATCCACCTCATGCCCAAGCGCTTCCAGCCCAGCGACGAGGTCGGGCGAAAAGCGACTCTCCAGCTTGAGCGAATCCGAACTCTGCCCCCATGTACGTCCGAGCAACCAGCGTGGTGCACTTACCGCCTGCTGCACATGTTGACCAAACACCGCATAACGCGTGAAGACCGCCGCTTGGGTCTGCGGCTGTCCATCGCCCCCCATCGTGCCGTACACCATGGTGCGGCCATCCTTGAAACGCGCCAGTGCAGGATTGAGCGTATGGAAAGGCTTCTTGCCCGGCAACAGTGCATTCAAATGCCCTGCATCGAGCGAGAAAGAGCAACCGCGGTTTTGCCAGTTGATCCCTGTGCGCGGTAGCACCACGCCGCTGCCAAACTCGTGATAAATGCTCTGGATGAAGGAAACTGCACGTCCTTCATTGTCGATCACGCCCATCCAGATCGTATCGCCCGGTCCCTTGCCCTGGCCCCATGGCAAGGCTTTATCCACGCAGATCGCATCGACATAAGGCTGCAGGAACGCATCGGTCAGGCACTCCTGCGGATCGATGGTCATATGATCAGGATCGGTGATATAGCGGTCGCGTACCGCAAACGCCTGCTTGGTCGCCTCGACCACCAGATGCACGTATTCGAGACTGTCCTCCTTGTACTGACCGATGTTGAGCCGATCCAGAATACCGAGAATGATCAGCGAGACTAGCCCCTGCGTCGGTGGTGCCATGTTGTACACATCGCCCAGACTATGTTCGAGATGCACGGGCGCGACGGTTCGGGCGCGATAGTTGTTTAGATCCTGCAGGGTGATCGGACTACCGACATCTTCCAGATCCTGCGCGATCTCTTTCGCCAGAGCGCCACGGTAAAAACTATCCAGTCCCTGTGAAGCCAGCGCGCGCAGCGTGTTGCCCATGCGTTTCTGAATGAAGCGACTTCCGGCTTCCGGCGCCGCACCATTTTTCAAAAACGTCTCTGCAAATCCCGGCTGATTGACTAGTTCATTCAATTTCGCAGAGGTACTGGCAAATTGCGACGGCGTGACCGGAATGCCGACTTCAGCATAGTAGATGGCGTCAGCAAGAAGGCGCGACAAAGGCAACTGACCATTCCAGCTCTGGCTGATGTCGAGCGCCTGTTGCCAGCCGCCCACTGTGCCGGCCAGCGTATTGGCTGCCAGCGGACCGCGTACGGGAATCGCTTCCAGCTTGCGCTGTACATAGAAATCGGTGGACACGGCCGCACCAGCCACGCCGCAGGCTTCGATCGCGAGTACCGGCTTGCCCGGCTCCGACAGTACCCAGAAACCATCGCCACCGATACCGTTCATGTGCGGATACACAATCGCGATCGTCGATGCGGCAGCAACCATGGCCTCGATCGCATTGCCGCCTTCGCGCAGTACCGACAAGGCGGCCTGTGCCGCAAGGGAGTGTGGCGCCACAGCCATGCCACGGGTGGAGTAAATCGTATTAAGCATCGTATCTTTCTAATTCCTATCCGTTCAGCAAAGACTTTTTGATTCTGGCCTTCATCTGCGCCATGAATGCATGCGTAGTTACAACAATAGAAACAAATGTTTTTTACTGACATGTCAGTTTTAAGCGAAGTTAGACCCAGTAATTAGCTTTGTCAAGGCCTCGCTGCACCCTCAGGATAAAGATGCTTGGTCGCTATTTTTAAATAGCGACTTTAGAAAACTAGCAAACTTGATGCCAATTTGATTCAATCACGTTTAAAACGCAGTTGATGACTAACATGTCACTTAATGGGGAGATTTGGATGAATGCTGGCCTACCCTTCCCTTTTGGAGGGAGGATCACGCCAGTTTTTGGTGCGATGTAGCGATTTTGTTAAATTAGCCTTCGCCGAGATAGGCTTGGCGAACGCGAGGGTCATCGAGCATGGCACGCGCATCGCCACTCATTGTCACCAAACCTGATTCCATGACGTAGCCACGATGTGCTGCCTGCAACGCCAGCCGTGCATTCTGCTCGACCAACAGAATGGTGATGCCTTGTGCCGATACCGATCGAATCACCTCAAAGATTTTCTCGACCATGATTGGCGCCAGTCCCATGGATGGTTCGTCCAACAACAGAAGGCGAGGATGACTCATCAGCGCACGCGCCATCGCCAGCATCTGCTGCTCGCCACCCGACAGGGTGCCGGCCATTTGCGCAGAACGTTCCTTCAGTCTGGGGAAAACACCAAACCACTTCTCAATGTCCTGCTCGATCCCTCCCTTGTCCGAACGCGTATAAGCGCCCATCAGCAGATTCTCGTGAATCGACATACGCGTGAATACGCCCCGCCCTTCGGGCACCATGGCCAACCCGCGCTGCACGAGTTCAAAGGAGCGCAGTCCCTTCATCGGCTTACCGTCGTAATCGATATGTCCATCGACACGGCAATCCGGCAAGGTGCCGGTAATCGCCTTGAGCGTGGTGGTCTTGCCCGCACCATTGGCACCAATCAAGGTAATCAGTTCGCCTTCATTGACTTCAAGATCGATACCCTTGACAGCCTGAATGCCGCCATAGGCCACGCGCAAGCCGGATACCTTCAATACATTCTTCGCCATCAGTGCCCGCTCCCGAGATAGGCTTCCACCACCGCAGGATTGCTTTGCACGTCAGCCGGAATACCTTCGGCAATCGGCTTGCCATAATCCAGCACCGTAATGCGGTCGCACAAACCCATGACGAGTTTGACATCGTGCTCGATCAACAGAATAGTCTTGCCCTCTGCCTTGATCTTGACCAGCAGCTCACGCAAGCCGAGTTTTTCCGTCGCATTCATGCCGGCAGCCGGCTCGTCGAGTGCCAATAGCAGAGGGTCGGTTGCAAGTGCGCGTGCGATCTCCAGTCGTCGTTGATCGCCATAGGACAGGTTACGGGCGGTGCGCGTGGCAAACGGCGCAATACCGACAAAATCCAGCAGTTCCATCGCGCGGGTACGAATTGCAGCCTCCTCCTTGCGTGCTGCCTTGTGATGAAACACGGCACCGAACAAACCCTGATGCGTACGCACATGTCGACCGACCATGACGTTTTCCAGCGCGGTCATCTCGCCGAACAAACGAATGTTCTGAAACGTGCGTGCAATGCCTGCCTTGGCCACTTCATGCGGCGCAGAAGGCGAATACGGTTTGCCGTCCAGATGAAAGCTGCCGCTGTCGGGTTGATACAAGCCGGTGATCACATTAAAAAAGGTGGTCTTGCCTGCCCCGTTCGGGCCGATCAAGCCATAGATCTGTCCGCGCTGAATCTGCACATTCACATCTGACAACGCCTGCAGGCCGCCGAAACGCTTGTTCACGCCAGCGATATCAAGAAGGATGTCGTTATTGTTTGCTGTCATTACCATGCCTACACCGCCACCACATCGGTCGATTTCTTGCCGGCGTCGCCGTCAGCCGTCGGTCGGTCTTCACTACGCGGTGCCGGCCACAAACCGGCTGGGCGTGTCAGCATGATCAGCACCATCGCCAGTCCGTACAGCAATTGACGCAAGACTTCGGCATCGACGATCACATGACCGAACAGTGTGCGTTGCAAAGGTTCGACGCCATGCCGCAACACTTCCGGCAAGGCTGCCAGCAACAGGCCACCAAGCACCACGCCGGGAATGTGCCCCATGCCGCCCAGCACCACCATGGCCAATACGGCGATCGATTCTGTCAGTGAAAACGATTCGGGAGAAACGAAACCCTGAAACGACGCAAACATCGAACCCGCAACGCCGCCGAATGAAGCACCCATGGCAAACGCCAGCAGCTTGACGTTGCGCGTGTTGATACCCATTGCCTTGGCGGCAATTTCATCTTCACGGATCGCGACGAAAGCACGACCCAGCCGCGAGTTTTGCAGGCGGATTGAAATAAAGATGATCGCGATACACAGCACCAGGAACAGGAAGTAATGCGCATTGACTGAAGGCATCGCATAACTGCCGATCATGACGTTACCACCTGACTCGCCAGCGAGCGAAACACCAAACACGCGGATCGGATCGATCATGTTGATGCCCTGCGGTCCGTTGGTGATGTTGACCGGACCGTTGAGATTGTTCATGAAAATGCGGATGATCTCGCCAAAACCGAGCGTAACGATTGCAAGATAATCGCCGCGTAACTTGAGCGTCGGTGCACCGAGCAAGGCACCAAAAATGCCAGCCACCAGCGCAGCGATCGGCACAATGATCCAGAGCGACAGATGAATTCCATCCTGTGCGATCTCCGGACCGAACAGCGTAATCAGTGAGTCACCAATGATCGGATATTGATTGACGAAGGATTCCAGCACGACGGCAAACTGCGGTGACGCCAGCAATGCCGTCAGATACGCACCGATGGCATAGAAAGCGATGTAGCCGAGATCCAGCAAGCCGGCAAAACCGACCACCACATTCAAACCCAGCGCCAGCATGATGTAGAGCAGAGCCAGATCGATGATGCGCACCCAGGAGTTACCGAAATGCTGCGCAATGAAGGGAAAGATCAGCGCGACGATCAGCAGCGCGATCAGACTGCCGTATGCCTTGCGTGGATTGGCTGCGGTATCAAAGTAATTGGCCATGACGTTCCTCAGGCCCGATCCGGCACGCGTTCACCCATGATGCCCGACGGCCGCAGGGTCAGGACGATAATCAGCACCACGAAGGCGAAGATGTCCTGATAGTGACTACCGAGAAGACCGCCAGTCAGATCACCGATGTAACCGGCACCCAGGCTTTCGATGACACCGAGCAAAATACCGCCGATCATCGCGCCATAGATATTGCCAATGCCGCCCAGCACCGCAGCAGAAAATGCTTTCAGCCCCGGTAAGAAGCCCATCGCAAATTGCGCGGAGGAATAATTGGCAGCCCACATCACGCCCGCAATCGCCGCAAGCGTCGCACCGATTGCAAAGGTCATCACAATCACGCGATTGGAATCAATGCCCATCAGGCCAGCGACGCGTGGATTCTCCGCCGTCGCTCGCATCGCGCGACCAAGTTTGGTTTTTTCGATCAGCAACGCCAGCAAACCCATCGCAACCGCAGCCAGGATCAGCAGCATGATCTGCGTCGGCGAAATCAACGCACCAGCGATATGCAGGGGTTCGGATGGCATGACTTGCGGGAATGGAATCGGGCTGCGTCCCCAGATCATCATGGCAATCGTCTGCAGCAGGATCGAGATGCCGATTGCCGTAATTAGCGGTGCCAGACGCGGCGCGTTACGCAAACGCCGATACGCCACGCGTTCGATGAAGACATTGACGATTACACACACCGGAATCGCACCGAGAATCGCAATCGCCAGTTGCAACATCCCGGGTAAGCCCGGCGCCACGGATTCAAGCACATTCAGAATGGTCAAGCCCGCCATCGCACCGATCATCAGCACATCACCGTGCGCAAAGTTGATCAGGTTAAGCACGCCGTACACCATGGTGTAACCGAGCGCCACCAGCGCATACATGCTGCCAAGGACCAGGCCGTTAATCAGTTGCTGGACGAAAATATCCATCGTTTGCTTTCCTCGCGATCGTTTGGGACTACATCAAGACAGAGCCCGACGCATCCCTTCCAACCGCAATAATCGTTCCACCCAACAAAAACGGCACCTTGACGAGAATCAAGGTGCCGCTGGAAATGAAGTGCTACCTGCGCCCGCTAAAGACGATGGGGACGATGGCCAACATCGGGGCGATTCGTATCATCGTCATGCGCAGACTCTCCATTGTTTTATCGCTAAATCGTGTGTCATTCAGTGCGCGGAATTATACCCAAGGCATGTGCGTCACCAGGCATGCAAATCGCGTTTTTCGGCCACCACCAAAAACGTGCCGAAACTATTTACGCGTGCCCAATCCCTTCGGCAATGGGAAGACCACATTTTCTTCCACACCTTCGAGCGGACGCACGCTCTTGGCGCCATATTCCTTGAGCTTGTCGATCACGGCCTGCACCAGTACTTCAGGCGCCGATGCACCTGCGGTCAGACCAATACGTTTCTTGCCTTCGATCCAGGCCGGATCGATCAGCGTCGCATTGTCCACCATATACGCGGGCACGTCCTTCTTGCGCGCAACTTCGCGCAAGCGGTTGGAATTGGAGCTGTTAGGGCTGCCCACCACGATCACGACATCGACCTGAGGCGCCATGAACTTGACGGCTTCCTGACGATTGGTCGTGGCGTAGCAGATATCTGCTTTTTTCGGTTCCGAGATATTCGGAAACTTTGCCTTCAGTGCCGCAATGACATCCGCGGTATCGTCGATCGACAGCGTCGTTTGGGTCACATAGGACACCAGATCGGGATTGGCGACCTGCAGGCGCTCTACATCATCGACGGTTTCGACCAGATGCATACCGTCTTCAGTCTGCCCCATGGTGCCTTCGACTTCCGGATGGCCTTCGTGACCGATCATGATGATCTCGCGGCCATCGCGACGCATCTTTTCGACCTCGATGTGCACCTTGGTCACCAGCGGGCAGGTCGCGTCAAAGATACGTAGACCGCGCATCTTGGCTTCTTCCTGCACAGCCTTGGACACGCCGTGCGCCGAAAACACAACCGTATTACCGGTTGGAACATCTTCCAGCTCTTCGATAAAGATCGCACCCTTGTTGCGCAGGTCCGAAACCACGTAGGCGTTATGCACGATCTCGTGCCGCACATAGATCGGTGCGCCGAACTCGACCAGAGCGCGTTCGACAATTTCAATCGCACGGTCGACCCCGGCACAAAAGCCGCGCGGTTGCGCCAGCAGAATTTCACTTTCCATCTGTTTCCATCCTTGTAGGCCTGCGCATGTGCAGACCGGTATTCCATGACATTACAGTATGCCGATGATCTTTACTTCAAACCGCACGGGCTGACCGGCCAGTGGATGATTGAAGTCGAACAAGACCGTTTCTTCATCAATCTCACGCAAGACACCGGCAAATTGCCCGCCACCCGGCGCGGCAAACTCAACCAGATCGCCAATCACATACGCTTCGCCGGGGCCGGAGTTGCGATCTAGCATATCGCGCGACAGTCGGCGCAACAGTTCAGGATTGCGCGGGCCGAATGCCTGCTCCGGCGCCAGGGCAAACGTCTTGTGTGTCCCCTCTTCCAGCCCGAGCAGACAGACTTCCAGAAACGGTGCCAACTGCCCGGTGCCGAGTTGCAGGGTCGCAGGATTGCCGGCAAAGGTGCTGACGATATCCTCACCGGATTCGGATGCGAGGCGATAATGCAACGTCAGATGGGTATCTTCGGTCACCACAGCTTGTGATAAATTCGGCATTCGATTTCCGGTTAGCGAGACTGGCGCTATTTTAAGCCAGCTTAAGGAGGCGCGTCCTCCTGCAACCATCAAGAGAAAAAAGAAGCGTGACTTGAAAGCGCTCACAGCCGCCGCTTTCCTTGCAATACAGGAAACTTCATGGCAATTACCGATTGGCCCGAAGATCAGCGTCCGCGCGAACGATTGATCAAACACGGTGCCGCCGCTTTATCCGATGCAGAATTACTGGCCGTTTTCCTGCGAGTAGGCGTCGCCGGGAAAAGCGCCGTCGATCTTGGACGCGAGATGGTCGCGCACTTTGGTTCACTCAACGGCCTGTTTTCCACCTCACTCAGCGACTTCGCCAAAATCAACGGTCTGGGACCGGCCAAGTACGCGCAACTGCAGGCGGTGCTCGAACTCGCACGCCGGGCATTGACGGAAGAGATGGAGCAAGGGGTGACGCTCAGCTCGCCTCAAACAGTGACGCAGTATTTAAAGCTGTTATTGGGAAATCGTCACCACGAGTCGTTTGCCGTGCTGTTCCTCGATGTGAAGAACAGACTGATTCTTTGCGAAGAACTGTTTCGCGGCACCCTGACCAGCGCCAGCGTGTATCCGCGCGAAGTCGTCAAGGCAGCGCTGGCCCACAATGCCGCCAGCGTCATTCTGGCGCACAATCACCCTTCCGGCACACCGGACCCAAGCCAGGCGGATCATGCGGTAACCCAATCGCTGAAGCAGGCATTGGCACTGGTGGACGTGCGCGTGCTCGATCACATCGTGGTTGCCGGCACACGCGTCCATTCGTTTGCCGAGCATGGCGAGCTTTGATAAATCGCTCCTCGGCAAATGTGACACAAGCGACGGTTAAATTGTTAAATACATTGATTTAATCAAGACACAATTAATTTACGCAAGTCATTGAATAATCTAATTTTTTTCGCTATACTCTCGTTTTTTCCAGTTTCGGAAATCTTTTAGGGAGTAAAACCATGGCACGTGTATGCCAAGTCACCGGGAAGGGGCCGATGGTCGGCAACAACGTTTCCCATGCAAACAACAAAACGAAACGTCGTTTTTTGCCTAACCTGCAAAATCGTCGCATTTTCGTTGAGTCGGAAAATCGCTGGGTTTCCCTGCGTCTGTCCAACGCCGGTCTGCGTGTAATCGACAAGATCGGCATCGATGCCGTGCTGGTCGACATGCGCGCTCGTGGCGAAAAAGTCTAACTAGCAGAATAAAGAGGAACCATCATGGCGAAATCTGGCCGCGACAAAATCAAACTGGAGTCGACCGCAGGTACGGGTCACTTCTACACCACCACCAAGAACAAGCGCACCATGCCTGAAAAAATGGCGATCATTAAATTTGATCCAAAGGTACGCAAGCACGTGGAATACAAAGAAACCAAGATCAAGTAATCGATCGTTCGAATCTTTGTTGGAAAAAAGCCGCTCATTGAGCGGCTTTTTTATTTCCAGCTTTAGCTGCCGCCACAAAGGCCCCTGCTCTTCAATCGCACTGCTCAAATAAAAATGCCGCCCGGTTGAATCGGACGGCATTGACATGCAACTGTCATGGCGCACTATGCGTCATGCGATCACTCCTTGATGAAATGCTCGCGGTAGTAACGCAGCTCTTCGATCGATTCGATGATATCTGCCAGCGCAGTGTGCTTCTGGTGTTTCTTGAAGCCGCTTGCCAGTTCAGGCTTCCAGCGTTTGCACAGCTCTTTCAATGTCGACACGTCCAGATTGCGATAGTGGAAGAACGCTTCGAGCTTTGGCATGCCGCGCGCCATAAAGCGACGATCCTGACAGATCGTATTGCCGCACATCGGCGATTTGCCAGCCGGCACGTACTTTTTCAAAAATTCGATCAGCGCGACTTCCGCATCGGCTTCCGAAAAAGTCGACGTCTTGACGCGCTCAATCAAACCGGAGCGGCCATGGGTACCCTTGTTCCAGGCATCCATGCCATCCATGATTTCGTCAGGCTGATGAATCGCGAAAACCGGACCTTCGCCAATGATGTTGAGCTCGGAATCAGTCACTACGACAGCAACTTCGATAATGCGGTCATTGTCGGGATCGAGCCCCGTCATTTCCATATCGACCCAAACCAGGTTGAATTCATTGGGACGCAATGGCGTGATGGATGCTGATTCATTCGCTTGTGACATAATTGATTTCCGTAAGTCAGTATTCGCTATTCAAGCCGCCATTTTCTCACAGGAAAAGAATGACATCATTTGCTTTTACCGTTTTGTTCGTCGGCTTCCTGCTTCTCAGCATTGTGATTCGTTTCTGGCTGGCCTCGCGACACATTCGCCACATTCAGGAAAACCGCGCGGCGGTCCCGGCCCAGTTTGCCGGTCGCATCCCGCTGGAAGCGCATCAGCGCGCAGCCGATTACACCGTCGCAAAAACAAAATTCGCCCTGTTTGTTGTCCTGTTGAATGCTGCCGTGCTGGTCGGCTTTACGCTGATGGGCGGTCTGCAATGGCTGGCTACGGTTTCGCTGGATATCTTCGGTCCGGGCATTCGCTTTCAACTCGCGCTGGTGCTGGCATTCGCCCTGATCTCAGGTCTGATCGAACTGCCATTCGACTATTTCCGCCAATTCCGGCTGGAGGCGGCATTCGGATTTAACCGCATGTCGCCGCGCCTGTTCTTTACCGACCTGGTCAAGAGCACGATGATTTCGCTGGCATTGGGTCTTGGCCTGGTATGGATCACGCTGTTCCTGATGGAAAAAGCAGGCGCACTGTGGTGGCTGTATGCTTGGTTTGTCTGGTGCGGTTTTCAGTTGCTGATGCTGGTACTGGTGCCGCTGTTCATCGCGCCTCTCTTTAACAAGTTCAAGCCACTGGAAGATGAAAGTCTCAAGGAACGCATCGAGAATCTGATGAAACGCACGGGCTTTTCGGCCAGCGGCCTGTTCGTGATGGATGGCTCGCGTCGCAGCGCACACGGCAATGCGTATTTCTCCGGTTTCGGCGCAGCCAAGCGCATCGTCTTTTTCGATACCTTGCTTGAGCGTCTGGCACCACAGGAAATCGAAGCCGTCCTCGCGCATGAACTCGGACACTTCAAACTCAAGCACATCGTCAAGCGCATCGTGATGATCTTTGCAGCGTCACTGGCATTCCTCGCATTGCTTGGTTATCTGAAAACGCAAACCTGGTTTTACACCGGTCTCGGCGTAGAACCAATGCTGACAGCCAGCAACGATGCAATGGCATTGCTGCTGTTCGCGCTGGTGCTGCCAGTCTTCGCCTTCCTGTTGTCGCCATTGACGTCGCTGGGTTCGCGCAAGCATGAATTCGAGGCCGATGCCTTCGCTGCGCAGCATACGAACTCGCAGGATCTGGTGGCAGCACTAGTCAAGCTTTATGAAGACAATGCCTCGACGCTGACGCCGGATCCGCTACATTCTGCGTTCTATGACTCGCATCCGCCGGCGAGTGTGCGCATCAATCGCCTGCTGACAGGCAGTCCGGCGTGACGACTGCAGCGACGCTTCGCAATCGGCAGTGCGCGCCACAAAAGGATGCACTGCCGGCAACAAAAGTCACGGAGCTGCTGTCTTTGCTAGATAACTGGCAGCAAGACGGTGGCAGTATCATCCGGACTTTTTCCTTTTCTGATTACGTCGCCACATTGGCGTTCGTCAACGCGATTGCCCCCATGATTCACGAGCAGGACCATCATCCCGAACTGACCGTCACATACAACCGTTGCGTCGTGCGCTACAACACGCATTCCGTCAACGAGGGCAAAGGCGGTTTGTCAGACAACGATTTCATCTGTGCCGCACGCATTGATGCCATTTACAGGCAAGCGGTCTAATGGCAACCATGCAGGGAATCGTCATTGCGGCACACGGTCGCCATTATTTGGTACAGGCAGGACAAGAGAAATGGCAATGCGTCACACGCGGCAAGAAAACGGATGTCGCCGTCGGTGATCGCGTCGAGCTCAAGCAAACGTCCAATAATCAGGGCGTGATCGAATCGATCGTCGAACGTGAAACGCTGCTCTATCGCTCTGACCAGTATCGCTCCAAACTGCTGGCAGCCAACGTCGACCAGCTTTTCATCGTGGTCGCAACCGAACCGAGTTTTACTGACGATCTGGTCTCGCGCTCGCTGGTGGCGGCCGAAGCCGCAGGCGTTCAGGCGCATCTGATTCTGAACAAGATCGACGTAACAGAAACGCTGGCGCGCACACGCGAACGCGTCGCCCTGTATGCCAGCCTCGGTTATCCGGTGCACGAGGTTTCGGCACAAGAGCACCCGGACCAGACGCGTGATGCCTTAACCCCACTGTTGCATGGCCATCGCACGATCCTGATCGGGCAATCCGGCATGGGCAAGTCATCCATCATCAATCTGATCGTGCCGGATGCCGATATTGCCGTGCGTGAAATTTCTGCTGCGCTCGATACAGGCAAACACACCACGACTTTCACACGTCTGTATCAGATCGATGAAGATACGGCCATCATCGATTCGCCCGGCTTCCAGGAATTCGGGCTTTATCATTTGACCGAAGGTATGCTGGAACGTGCGTTTCCCGAATTCCGCCCGCGTCTTGGCGGCTGCAAGTTCTATAACTGTCATCACGTCAGCGAACCGGATTGCGCGGTACGGAGCGCCGTAAAGAACGGCGAGATCAGCCCGATGCGACATGCCCTGTACCTGCAGCTTCTGCACGAATCCTCGCAAAAACTCTATTGATAGCGGAGCAGACCACGCGGTCCAGACAGAGTAAATGTCGGGATTTGGCTGGCTTTCAGTGAAAAATCCCTTATAATTTAAGTAGTTATCACAACCGGCGGCAGGCGCCAACCTAGCCGCCGTTTTTAATTATGGCAATCAAACATTTTCTGCAGTTTTCCGATCTGACGCTGGAAGAACTTGAGTACGTCATCGCACGCACGCACGTCATCAAACGAAAATTCAAGAACTACGAACCGCATCACACACTGGCCGACCGCACGCTGGTCATGGTGTTCGAAAAAAATTCGACCCGTACCCGCTTGTCCTTCGAAGCCGGCATGCATCAGATGGGCGGCGCAGCCATCTACCTGAACACGCGTGACAGCCAGCTCGGCCGCGGTGAACCGGTGGAAGATGCGGCACAGGTAATGTCCCGCATGTGCGACGTGATCATGATCCGTACCTTCGGGCAGGAGATCATCGAACGTTTCGCTGCCAATTCTCGCGTACCGGTAATCAATGGCCTGACCAACGAACATCATCCGTGTCAGGTACTGGCCGATGTCTTCACCTTCATTGAGCATCGCGGCTCGATCAAGGGCAAGACCGTAGCCTGGGTTGGCGACGCCAACAACATGTTGTACTCGTGGCTGCAGGCTGCGCAGGTGTTCGACTTCCACGTCAATGTCTCGACCCCAAAACGCTACGCGATCGATCCAACACTCGTGGCGGAAGACAACACGAACTACACGCTTTTCGATTCGCCCTCCGATGCCTGCGCCGGTGCACATCTGGTTACGACCGATGTGTGGACCAGCATGGGATTCGAGGAAGAGAACGCAGCACGCCTGAAAGCCTTCAAGGGCTGGATCGTCGATGCCGAAAAAATGCAACGCGCCCAACCCGATGCCCTGTTCATGCACTGCCTGCCCGCGCATCGCGGCGAGGAAGTTTCGGCCGAAGTTATCGATGGTCCGCAATCGGTCGTCTGGGAAGAAGCAGAAAACCGCCTGCACGTCCAAAAGGCGCTGCTCGAATATCTCGTTCTGGGCAAACTCAACTAAATCATCGACCGGGCATTGAATGCCCGATCTCTCCAAACCATTACATCAGCACGCGAAGCAGAAACCATGTCGACAATTCTCCAATCCGTTCCCGTCAATCAAAAAGTGGGCATCGCCTTTTCCGGCGGTCTCGATACCAGCGCCGCGTTGCACTGGATGCGTCAGAAAGGCGCCATTCCTTACGCCTACACGGCCAATCTGGGTCAGCCTGACGAAACGGATTACGAAGCCATTCCCACCAAGGCACGCGCCTACGGCGCCGAACTGGCACGCCTGATCGACTGCCGCGAGCAACTGGTCGCCGAAGGTATCGCCGCCTTGCAAAGCGGTGCGTTCCATATCTCGACCGCTGGCGTCACCTACTTCAACACCACCCCGCTGGGTCGCGCCGTCACCGGTACCATGCTGGTGGCCGCCATGAAGGAAGACAACGTCGACATCTGGGGCGACGGCAGCACCTTCAAGGGCAATGACATTGAGCGCTTCTATCGCTATGGTCTGTTAATGAACCCTGCTCTGCGCATCTACAAACCATGGCTGGATGACACGTTCATCAATGAGCTCGGCGGCCGCAAGGAAATGTCGGAGTTCCTGATCAAGTCCGGTTTCGATTACAAGATGTCGACCGAGAAGGCCTATTCGACCGACTCCAATATTCTCGGCGCCACGCATGAAGCCAAGGATCTGGAATTCCTGAACAGTGGCATCAAAATCGTCGAACCGATCATGGGCGTTGCATTCTGGCGTGACGATGTTGAAGTCAAACGCGAAGAAGTCAGCGTGCGCTTTGAAGAAGGCCGTCCTGTCGCACTGAACGGTGTGGTCTATGCTGATCCGGTTGAACTGATGCTGGAAGCCAACCGCATCGGCGGTCGTCACGGCCTCGGCATGAGCGATCAGATCGAAAACCGCATCATCGAAGCCAAGAGCCGCGGCATCTACGAAGCACCCGGTCTGGCCCTGCTGTTCATCGCCTATGAACGTCTGGTCACCGGCATCCATAACGAAGATACCATCGAGCAATACCGCGAAAGCGGTCGCAAGCTCGGTCGTCTGCTGTACCAGGGTCGCTGGTTCGACCCACAGGCAATCATGCTGCGTGAAGCCGCACAACGCTGGGTCGCACGCGCAATCACCGGCGAAGTCACGATCGAACTGCGTCGCGGTAACGATTACTCGATCATCAACACCGAATCGACCAACCTGACCTACGCGCCAGAACGCCTGTCGATGGAAAAAGTGGAAGACGCACCGTTCTCGCCAGCCGACCGTATTGGTCAGTTGACCATGCGCAATCTGGACATCACCGACACGCGTCACAAGCTGGCCATTTACAGCGATGTCGGCCTGCTGACCGGTAACACCTCGGTCGCGCTGCCACGCATTGCCAAAGACGAAAAGAAGTAATTTCCAACTACTCCAACAACAGACATCATCATGACTACTCAATTCGATAACGTTTCCGTCGTCAAGAAAGCCAACATCTACTTCGATGGCAAATGCGTCTCGCACAGCGTTCTGTTTGCAGACGGCACCAAGAAAACCATCGGCGTGATCTTTCCATCCAAGCTGAAATTCAACACCGGCGCGGCAGAAGTCATGGAACTGAATGCAGGCAAATGCCGCATCCTGCTGGCTGGCGAAAGCGAATGGAAAACCTACGAAGGCGGCCAGCAGTTCGACGTGCCTGCCAATTCCAGCTTCGATATCGAAACCATCGAAACCCTGGACTACGTCTGTCACTTCGTCTGATTACAACTTGTCTGATCGAACAGAAAGCCCGGTGTCCAAGCCGGGCTTTTTTCATGTGCAGCGTAGAAAAACGCTGGCGGCTTGGTGCTATACTGCCCGCCATGCAAAGCGGAATTCCATTCTCAGATTGTCATTGGTGGCGCGCCTGACCCAGGCGGCCCGTTTTCACACAGTTTCATAAAACGTGATGCCGCCAGTCCATGGCGGCATTGTTTTTTGATGTCAGACCGGACTGGTGGCGTTCCGAATACCACGGAGTAACCATGTCCTTGAATGCTTCAACGTCGAGCGCCCCTTCCCGTCCTATCGTCCTGACCGGCGACCGTCCGACCGGCCCATTGCACCTTGGCCATTACATCGGCTCGCTGAAGTCGCGTGTCGACCTACAGCACACTGCGCAACAGTTCATCCTGCTGGCCGATACGCAAGCCATGACCGACAACGTTGGCCGCCATCAGCGTGTGACCGAGAACGTGATGGAAGTCGCACTCGACTATCTGGCGGTCGGCATCGATCCCGAAAAATCCACCATCTTTATCCAGTCGCAGATCAGTGAACTGTATGAGCTGTCGATGGTATTGCTCAATCTCGTGACCGTCTCGCGTCTCGAACGCAACCCAACCATCAAGGAAGAGATTCGCCTTCGGGGCTTCGAGCGCGATATTCCGGCCGGCTTCCTCACCTACCCTGTCAGCCAGGCTGCGGACATCACCGCATTCAAGGCAACGCTGGTGCCGGTTGGTAACGACCAGTTGCCAATGATCGAGCAAACCAATGAACTGGTACGCCGCTTCAACAATGTGGTCGGCAAGGACATCCTGGTTGAATGCAAGGAAATGCTGTCTGCGACCAGCCGCCTGCCAGGCATCGATGGCAAGGCCAAGATGAGCAAGTCGCTCGGCAACTCGATCCCACTTGGCGCGACTGCGGCCGAGATCAAGAAGGCGGTCAACAATATGTACACGGATCCAAATCACTTGCGCGTCGAAGATCCGGGGCAGGTTGAAGGCAACGTCGTCTTCTCGTTCCTCGATGCCTTCGATCCGAACAAGGATGAACTGGAAGAGCTGAAAGCGCATTACCGCCGTGGCGGTCTGGGTGACAGCGTGGTCAAGCGTCGCCTGGAAGCACAACTGCAAGCCATGATCGAACCGATCCGTACACGTCGCGAAGAGTTTGCCAAGGACAAGGGCGAAGTGCTGGCCATGCTCAAGCGTGGCACCGAGCGTGCACGCGGCGTGGCAGCGCAAACGCTGTCGGAAGTAAATGCAGCGATGGGGCTTAACTACTTCGGATGAGTTAAACCAAGTAAAAAAACGGCGACAGAGTTTCTCTGTCGCCGTTTTTTATTGGTGACGCGAAACGACGTCAGTGTCCTGCAAACAGTAATGCACGTACATGCGCACCGTACGAAGAGAACAACCAGATCACGCCCGTCAGATGCAGCAAGACAGTCGCCTTGTACACCGTTTGAAAAGAGGATTTGCTGGATTTATGGCGCAGTCGCTTTTGTGCAAACAAGCCCGCCGGCCAGCCACCCATTAACCCCAGAAAATGCAAACGTCCTTCAGGCGTGCGCCACGCATCGTTGCGTGCAGCTTTTTTGTCCAGCGCATAGGCCAGGTAGGTCAGCAGGTTAATCGTTGCGATGTAACCCAGCACCGTCCATGGCAGGCTGCGCATCATGACAGCGATACACAACAGCGTCAGGTACAGCGAAGCCAGCCAGATCCACAAGGAACCATTCTCCGACTTGCCGAAGGGCTTGCGGGCAGTGGCACCGACCGCAGCCGCATACGCCACATCCTGTGCGCTTTCGCGACCGTTTTCGATGGCGATACGATAAGTGATGACATCGCCCAGTACCGGACGTCGCGCGCGCCTGGTAAAACTCTTTACGTGTATGAATACGCGCTTGCCATCGCCGTTCTGCGATACAAAGCCAAAGCCCTGTTCGTCGCGCCATTCAGTAATTTTTCCCTGGAATCGCATCGTTACAGAAACACCGGTTCCGGTTCCAGCGTGACGCCAAAGCGGTCATGCACATCGGACTGGATTGCATGGGCCAGCGCCACAATATCCGCACCGCTCGCACCGCCATGATTGACCAGTACCAGCGCCTGATTGGCATGCACGCCTGCGGCACCTGCCTGACGCCCTTTCCAGCCACATTGATCGATCATCCAGCCGGCAGCCAGTTTGAAACTGCCATCGGCCTGCGGGTAGTTGACGATATCAGGGTAAATATCCTGAAGTGCCGCACGCTCATGCGACGAAACCACGGGATTCTTGAAGAAGCTGCCGGCGTTGCCGATCCGGCGCGGGTCCGGCAACTTGCTTGAACGAATCGCGATAACTGCTTCGGCGATCTGTCTGCAAGAAACATCCGCATTGCCATCATCCGCGGACTTCAGTGCCTCGGCCAGTTCACGATACGTTGTCACAGGTTGCCACTGTGCCGGATGCGGGCACAGAAAGGTGACGGACAATACCAGCCAACGCCCCGGATGACGTTTGAATAAACTTTCACGATAAGCAAAGTGACATTCTTCTGCCGACAAGTGGCTGATGGTGCCGGCCTGCCAATCCAGCACTTCAACCGAGTCGATGCGCTCGCAGACTTCCAGCCCGTATGCACCGATGTTCTGAATCGGCGCCGCACCGACGGTGCCGGGAATCAGCGCCAGATTTTCCAGCCCCGGCACATCCTGATTCACCAGCGTCATGACGAATGCGTGCCAGTTCTCTCCCGCTGCTGCCGTCACGCGGATGCCATCATCGTGGTCACGATCAATTTCAACCCCGCGCAGATCAACCTGAATCGTCAGTCCCGCAACATCCTGTGTCAGCAGAATATTGCTGCCGCCACCGAGAAAAAAGGCACCGCCATGCTCCTGGCATTGTGCAATCAGATCGGGAATCTGTTCACGTGTGCTGAGGACAGCAAATTGCTCGGCGCACGCCGCAATCCCGAAGGTATTCAGGGATGCCAGCGATTTGGCCGATTCGAAGGAGAGTTTCATAGCCCGTTATTATAGGCCGCGTCTGCATTGCTGTGGCTTGCCCGCTTCCGCCTGGCTGTTTTACGTCCATCGGATATCCATGAGCATAGCCAACAGGCTAAAATGCGCGTTGAACAAAGTTATTCTGGAGAACAGCATGCCCTCATTTGATACCGTATCCGAAGCCAACATGGTCGAGGTTAAAAACGCCGTCGATCAGGCCGGCAAGGAAATCACCACCCGTTTCGATTTCAAGGGAAGCGATGCCCGCGTCGAGCAAAAAGATCGTGATCTTACCGCCTACGCAGATTCGGAATTTCAGTTGAATCAGGTACTCGATGTGCTGACCGGCAAACTCGTCAAGCGCAACGTGGACGTTCGTTTTCTGGATCGCGGCAAGATCGAAAAGATCGGCGGCGACAAGGTCAAGCAAGTCATCAAGATCAAGAACGGTATCGAAACCGAGGCGGCCAAGAAGATCGTGCGCGTCATCAAGGACAGCAAGATGAAAGTGCAAGCCAGCATCCAGGGCGATGCAGTCCGGGTCACTGGTGCCAAGCGCGATGACCTGCAGGCTGCCATGGCCATGCTGCGCAAGGAAGTGTCCGATCTGCCGCTGGAATTCAACAACTTCCGCGACTGACCGATCATTGCAGGCGCAGTAGTTTCAACGCTGTGGATTCATCGCTGTACATCCTTATTCGCAACCGGTATTCGAACGCGGCCATCCTGTCCGCCTACTGACCAAACTCTGCCGATCCATGATGAAACTGCCGCTTGCCACCGCACTTCTACTCCTGTGCACGCCAGTCCTGCACGCTGCCGATATCAGCGTGATCGGGCTGTTTCCCGGCAAGGCGGTATTGGTGGTCGATGGCAAGTCGCCCAAGACGTATGCTGTCGGCGCCAGTATCTCGCCGGATGTCAAACTGGTAGAGGTCAACCAGACCACCGCAACCTTCGATGCCAATGGCAAACGTCAGCGCATCGATATCGGCTCACATGTTAATCGCGTTGCGCCGTCAGCCAGCGCCAGTGTGACGCTCAAGGCCGATACACGTGGGCAGTTCGTCGCTCAGGGACAGATCAACGGCGGCACCATGCGCATGCTGGTCGATACCGGAGCCTCGCTGATTGCCATGCCGGCAAGCGATGCGCAGCGGCTTGGCATCGACTATCGCAAAGGTAAGACGTTATCCGTCAATACCGCCAACGGCATCACCACCGCATATCACGTGGTGCTGGATACGGTGAAAGTGGGCGACATCACCGTGAACCAGGTGGATGCGATGGTTCAAGAGGTAGGCTTGCCGTTTACCCTGCTTGGCATGTCATTCCTGAAGCGGATGGAAATGCGCCGTGATGGCGATCAGATGACGCTGACGAAACGCTATTGACTCTAGCCTGATTTAGGCTGCCTGCTCCAATGCCCGCATTGACGATGCGACCAAAATAAAAAAGCCGATACATTCAGTATCGGCTTTTTTGTTGCGCGGTGCGCTCTGCACCATCAGCTTTGCATCAAGCGTAACTACGTAGACGCAGCGAGAAGTCACGCAATGCGGCGATACCCGAAGATTCTGCACGTGCGCACCAGTCCTGCAATTGCTGCAACAACTGGTCGCGGCTGGCATGTGAACGCTCCCACAGACCGCCAAGCTCAACACGCATTTCATGCATGGTTTTGAGTTGTGCGCTGTGCTGGAACAAGGTCGTCAGTTGCTCCTTGTGCGGCGCTTCCAGCTTGCTTGGTTCACGATGCAACAGTTTGCGGGTCGAACGCAGGAAACGCGATTCCAGCTTGGCCTTGTCCTTCAGATGCTGCAGCTCTTCGCTCCAGATGCGTCGCACTGATTTTGCATAGGTTGCGGTGACATCGTAGCGATTGGAAATGACAGATTGCAAGGTATCGAAATCCAGGTGCAGCTTGTTGGGATCGAACTTTGGTTCAGGCGCCACTTTCTTGACCTTGGCCAGACCCACTGCCGACATCATGCAGATATACATCCAGCCTATATCGATCTCGTACCACTTGGTGGAAAACTTGGCAGACGTACCGTAGGTGTGATGGTTGTTATGCAGCTCTTCGCCACCGATGATGATACCGATCGGGAAGACGTTGGTCGCCGCATCGTTGCACTCGTAGTTGCGATAGCCCCAATAGTGACCGATACCATTGACCACACCTGCTGCCCAGAATGGAATCCATGCCATTTGCACTGCCCATACCGCCAGACCAACAACGCCGAACATCAGCACGTTCAGGATCAACATGAGGGAAACACCCAAGGCGCTGTGCTTGGTGTAGAGGTTGCGTTCGATCCAGTCATCCGGCGTACCGTAGCCGTACTTCTGCATCGTTTCCTTGTTCTTGGCTTCGGAGCGATAGAGTTCAGCGCCTTCGAAGAAGACCTTCTTGATGCCCTTGACGACTGGGCTATGCGGATCTTCTTCCGTTTCGCACTTGGCGTGATGCTTGCGGTGAATGGCGACCCATTCCTTGGTGACCATACCCGTGGTCATCCACAGCCAGAACCGGAAGAAATGGCTGGCGATCGGATGCAGATCGAGGCCGCGGTGCGTGGCACTGCGGTGCAGGTAAATGGTGACGCCAGCGATCGTGATATGCGTCACGATCAGCGTGAAAAAGAAAACTTCCCAACCGCTAAAGCGGGTCAGTCCATTTGAAAGAAAATCGATTACTGCGTCCAAGATCATATCTCTCCGTGCGAATGCCAAAATCGGCATGGTCCATATCTGGTGCCGTTATCGCAAATTACGAGAGGCACAAGTGTAAAAGTTACAGGCAGATTGTAACGCCTTTATGTCTGCAAGTCCTTGTTTGCAAAGGATTGTTGCGTATTTATGTGGTTACGGACTTCATTGTATTGTTCATCCATTAACCTTATTTCTCTTCTTGCCGCCGGAACCTGAATACCGTTTGCCTGAAATACTTGCCATATTGTACGGTTCACATCCGATAAGGCACCGCCTCTGTGGTCCGGCGAATCAACAAAGAAACCAAGCTGCAACTCGATGCCATCCGGCGTAAACGAGAGCATGGTTGCGCCTGGCACGCGATCCGGCCCTTTGCGAACGCGCTCGACGCTACGTGCCGCCTCTTCCAACAGACGCAGAGCCAGCTCTGCATCCGAGCGGTAATCGATGATGATGCGGGTGGTTGCTTGCACAACATTGTCGGTCAACGTCATGTTTTGCACAGCGGCCGATACCAGCATGTCATTCGGAAGCACCGTGTCTGTACCATCACCGCCGCGCAAAACGGTATAGCGCGTGTTGATCTGCGCAACCTTGCCGCTGAATTTATCAACCGTGACCGCATCGCCTATGGACAGACTGCGTTCAAGCAGAATCACAAATCCGGATACATAACTGCTGGCGAGTTTTTGCAAACCCAGCCCCAATCCGACGCCCAAGGCACCACTGAATACCGAAAGCACCGTCAGGTCGATACCGACCATCGACAGGCTGAACAACAAGGCCACCAGAATCAGCAAACCCTTGCCCATACGAGACAGAACGGCACGCATCGACGAATGCATGCTGCTCAGCTTCATCAAACGTTCTTCCAACAGCGCCGACGCCCACAGTGCCAGTAGCATTGTCACAGTAACCGACACCAGCGCCTGTAATACCGTCATCAGCGAAACGCGATTACGCCCCAGCGGCACGTAACTCGATTCCAGCGCATGGACAATCTCGGGCAACAGACCGGTGATGTGCAAGGCGACGATGATCCAGACCAGCGTGGCAAACGTGCGCTCGAACAGAATCACCGCGCCGCCGACGCGGCCGCCACGTGCGAACACACGATGCAGCAGGTAAAAACCCATTCTGATCAGGGCAAACGAGCCGAATAGCGGCATTGCCAGTCGCAGCAAGTCCACGCTGTACCAGCGCTGCAAAATCGCTGCAGACAGCATTAACAACACCAGTGTCAGCAACGGCCATAGAATCCGGCCTACTGCCTCGGCTGCCACCCGACGGCGTGCAGAATTCCCCTCACTTTCATGCTTCGTTATGGCATTGCGTACGAGTCGCGCCAGCATCCAGCCGAGCGTAACGCTGATCGCAATCGTCAGTAGCTGCCAGCGCAGTCCCGGATTACCGAGATCCGTCGACAATTCAAGCCATAACGAGGAAAGCAGGTTGTTTTGCATTACTTTTTGCGTTCAAAAACAGCGGCAAAGAAGCCATCGGTTTGGTGCTTGTGCGGCAACAGCTTCAGATAATCGTCCATCTCGAGTGCGACTTTTTGTTCTGCCAATACATCCCGCATCGGCACCAGCGTAAAGTCGTCGCGTGCAGCAAGGAACTGTGCAGCGATGGCATCGTTTTCTTCATCCAGAATGCTGCAAGTCGCATAGACCAGACGGCCGCCCGGTTTGACCAGACGTGCGGCTGCGCCAAGGATGGAAATCTGCTTTTCGTTCAGTTCAATCAATGCCTGCGGCGTCTGACGCCATTTGACATCCGGATTGCGACGCAAGGTTCCCAGACCACTGCACGGCGCATCGACCAGCACGCGATCGATCTTGCCGGCCAGACGTTTGACCTTGGCATCGTTCTCATGCGCGATCAATACGGGATGCACGTTGGACAATCCACTGCGCGCCAGACGCGGCTTCAGTTTGGCAAGGCGTTTGTCCGAAATATCGAAGGCGTACAAACGGCCAGTGTTGCGCATGGTCGCACCCAGCGCCAACGTTTTACCGCCGGCACCTGCACAGAAATCCACCACCATCTCGCCACGCTTGGCGCCGACGATCTGCGACAACAATTGGCTGCCTTCGTCCTGTACTTCAATCGAGCCATTCTTGAACAATGGCAGATTCTGCAAGGCCGGTTTCTTGATGACGCGAATACCCAGAGCCGCATAAGGCATGGACTCACACAGAATCGGTGCTTGTGCCAGTTCTGCTACGACCGCATCGCGATCTGCCTTGATGGCATTGACGCGCAAATCCAGCGGTGCCGGCTGGTTCATCGCTTGAGCGAGCTCCAGGGTAGCGGCTTCGCCATTGCGCTCGACCAGCTTGGTGAACAGCCATTCCGGCAGATTGGCGCGCAAGGCCGCAGGCAGATTGGCACGGTCGATCTGCATCACGCGATCGAGCCAGATACGTTCTTCTTCCGACAAACCACCGAGGGAATCGACACCGGCGGCATCCGCCAGTCCGAGCAAGGTCATGCGGCGCATGATCGGACCCGTACCGGATTCTGCAAAATTGGTATAAACGGATTTGTTGCGCAGAAGGCCATAAACTGCCTCGGCAATCACGCCACGCTCACGTCCGCCGAGCTTGGGATGCTCACGAAAAAAACGTGACAGCGTGCCGTCGGCAGGCGCCGTAAAACGCAAGACCTCGCGCAGTACTTCTTCTGTACTACCAATGATCGCGGGAGGCAATCTCATGACTATTCCTTCTACTTAACAAGTGGATGCCTGCAAACAGGCAGTGTAATGGTGAAATCCGGATAGCGTGCTAGACCGTGGTTGTTTCGGCTATGTGCACGATGCCATCAACGATCGTCAGACGATCCTCGCAAAACCAGCGTACAGCTTGCGGATAGATTTGATGCTCTTGCTCGAGGACCCGTGCCGCCAGCGTCTGTTCCGTGTCAGCCGGCAAAACCGGCACGGCAACCTGCGCCACGATCGGACCGTGATCGAGTTGCGGCGTAACGAAATGGACCGTCGCGCCATGAATACGTACGCCAGCCAGCAAGGCCTGCTTATGCGTGGCGAGTCCGACAAAGCTGGGCAACAGGGACGGATGAATATTCAACATACGCCCTTGATAGTGCGTCACAAACGCATCCGTCAAAATCCGCATGAAACCAGCCAGCACCACCAGATCCGGTGCATAAGCATCGATCCGCGTCTGCAAAACGGCATCAAATGCCTGCCGGCTCGCAAAATCGCTACTGGAAATGACTACAGTGGGAATACCATGCTGTGCGGCGAACGCGAGGCCAGGCGCGTCTGCGCGATTGCTGATGACTGCCGCAATCTGCACCGGCCATTGCTCATCTTGTGCGGCGCGAAGGATGGCTTGCATATTGCTGCCCCGCCCCGAAATCAAAATGACGATCTTTTTCATGGCGCGCATTGTACCGCAGCGCACCTATCCCAGCCCAGAAACAACAACGGCCACCTCTCGGCGGCCGTACGAAAAAGGGCAGCCGATGAGGCGTCCCGTTAAGCGAAATTACTGGAAAGAGTAAAAAACGCGGAATGCCACTTTTTTGTCCGCCCAGAAATCGGCCGCATCGCGAAACACATCCAGCAGCGTTTCCCGCGCTTCCTTGTCGAACTTGGGCGTATTGGGCAGTTGTTCAATTACCACCAGAAAACCAGGTTGCGGGCCAGCCTTGTGCGCGAGACTGGTCAGACAATCAGACAGGGCATCGAAATTCTTGCCGAAATGTTTTGGAAATTGAAATGCTTCCGCGATGGTGGCCAGCACCTGCTGTTTGGTCGTCGCATGCGCGCAGTGCGCATAGAGAAAGTGCTGCCCGAGTGTCGCGGCTTCGGTCTGCAAATCAGTGACGCGAAATGCACGTATCGATTGCACGACATTCGGCGGGACGGTTTTGAACAAACTCATGTAATCCTATCTCCAGCAAATAAACCCGACTGCCTACTCGCTCACCCGACGAAACGTACGGTAATGATCGGCCGTGTAATAAATCTCTGCGGTCGTTCGCGGCTCGCCGCCAGAAACCAGACGTCTGGCACCACGATGACGCGCATACGGTGTTTTTACAGTGAACTCGCGATAATACCCGCGCTTGCGTTGTGGTAAAACCTTTTCGTAGTTTCCAAACACCGATCCGTCTTTTTCATACGGAAAAGGTCCACCCTGCCGAATCAGTTGCAAGGTTTCCCGTGCTTCGACGGGCAACTCACGGTAAGTGATGGTGCTGGAAACGCCGGTTTCAAACGAAAAAGCATTAAAAGAAAGTAATAATGTAGCGAAAAACAGCCAAAACCGTGGAATTAATTTATTGCTCATTTTCATTTTTGTTGCTTTTCAAGTAATTTTTAATTCGACCTCTTTGATCGCTCATTGAGTATTTTTTCAGCGCTATTGGTCAATTAGTTCCTAATCCATGGCCGATCATTAGAGCGATCCGCGCACATTACGTGACCGATCGCTTTCGCCCTCCACCCAGCGCTTCGCCTCTTCTGTTTCCGTGTCGCAGTCGAAAAAACGCAAAATTTCATGCTTGTGCGCCAAGGCATCCTTGCGCCCCAAGGCCATCAACTCGTTTGTATAGGTGCTTTCGAACAGCAAATACGATGCCAGTGCGGCGCCCCGCAACTCGGTAGCACCGATGGCGCTGAGAAGCATCCGCACCGGGCGCGGCAGGCTGCCGATATGCTGGCTGGCAATCGTGTCGAGTCGTTCAGACGGTACGATCGCCAGCATTTCCACCGGCCTGAGGGAAGTCTGGGCACGTTGCTCCGGTGTCAGGACAGATAGCGTCTGGTTTACGCGGTTAAGACGTTCGATATCGCCCGAAATACTGTCAAGGAAGATACTCGACATCGCATGACCGGCAATCTGCGCCAGACTCGGATATTGCGCATGCATGCCGGGATCGATCGCTGGCTCCAGCAGCCGACCGGCACCAATCACGAGTACCTTGTCTGCACCCAGATGAATCGCAGGTGAAATGGGTGCAATCTGCCGCATCGATCCATCACCGAAATATTCGCGTCGCCCTTCGCAATACAGCGGCGTGGCAGGAAAGATCAGAGGAATCGCCGAAGACGCCAGCAAATGATCGATGCCGATCTGGCCGCGTACTGCCACGCGCTGCGTGCGTACCCAAGGCTTGATATCGGCTTCGGTCTGATAGAACGTGATGTGACGTCCCGCCGTATAAGACGATGCCGTGATCGCCAACGCATGTAGCTTGCCATCTGCCAGCGCAGCATCGAGACGCGGCAGATTGAGCATGCGGTTGAGCAGACTGACCAGCGGCGTATTATCGAGCAGGGAGACCGGCGGATTGGCTTTCCACGATCGCAACAACCAACCGAACGAAAACAGAGTTAGCCAGCGCGCGCCAGAGCGCAACACACCCAGCGAGTCGGCACGATAAACCTGTTCGGCCGTGATGTGTTCCCAGGCACTGACAATGCTGAGCAAACCCTTGGTGAAGTCGTCCGCATGACAGGCCAGCGCCGTGGCATTGATGGCGCCGGCTGAGGTGCCGCAGATGATGTCGTACGGATTACGCTCAGGCTGCCATCCAGACTCAAGCAGGATGTCGTTGATGGCATGCAGAACGCCGACCTGATAGGCCGCACGCGCGCCGCCGCCCGTCAGTACCAGACCGATTTTTTTGCTGTCTCCCATACGTCTCATTATTCAAGCGTTTGGGTTTCGGAGCAAGCCTTCAAGAGGGCGATCAAGATACCGGCGCTTCGCAGGCAGTTACTCGCCAGCTGCAATCCCCTCGCGGCGCGGATCGGCACCACCGAACCAGACATCCTCACCATGAATGCTCATGCGCATGATGCCGTGCAATCCGGAGGTCTGCTCTTCCACCACCACCGCATGACCACGTGCCTTGAGCGCGGCAATCAACTCGGGTGAAACCCGCCCGAGCTCCAGTTCCGTCGGGCCATTGCGACTGCCAATGTTGGGCAGGCTGATTGCTTCCTGCACGTTCAGCCGCCAGTCCATGGTACCGACCAAGGTCTTGGCGACATAATTGATGATGGCCGATCCACCAGGCGAGCCAAGCGCCATGACCAGCTTCCCGCTGGATTTTTCGAATACCAGTGTCGGCGCCATCGAACTGCGTGGTCGCTTGCCCCCTTCGACGCGATTGGCAATCGGTCCGTCTTTATCCGATGGCACGCTCGAAAAATCGGTCAACTGATTGTTCAACAGAAAACCGCCCACCATCTGGCGCGCACCAAAACCATTTTCGATCGTGCTCGTCATTGCAAGCACATTGCCATGCGCATCGGCAATCGACATATGCGACGTGGATGGTCGCTCGATTGCACGGTCCGCTCCCAACGCAAGCTGATGATCAAATGGCTTGCCCGCTTCCGCCTCCCCCATTGATCGCTCGCCAATCAGTGCAGCGCGCTGCGCAAGATAACTCTTGTCCAGCATCGGCATGCCGCCACCGGGCAGTGGGACAAAGTCCGGATCCGCAAGATAACGATTGCGATCGGCATAAGCGAGACGCCCCGCTTCACTAAACAGATGCACGGCTTGCGGCTGCAAGGCGGTTCCCTCAGGCGGATAATTTTGTATATCGGTATGCGCCAAGATGCCTAGCATCTGCGCAATCGTGATGGCGCCGGACGACGGTGGCGGCATGCCGCACAATCGCCATAATTTGTACTCGCTGCACAGTGGCTCACGCAGCTTTGCACGATAAGCGGCCAGATCGGCTGTCGTCATCAAACCCGGATTGGCAGGATGCAAACGTACCTTATCCACAATCTCTTCTGCCATACTGCCTTTGTAAAAGGCATCGGCGCCGCCCGCTGCAATCGTACGCAGCGTCGCAGCCAATGCCGGATTTTTCAGCAGATAGCCGACGGGCCTAGGCTTGCCCTCTGCATCATAAAAATAGGCTGCAGCGACCGGATCTTTCAGTAACGCCTGCTCCTTGCTCAGCAAGGTCGCCAGACGCGGACTGACATGAAAACCCTCATCGGCCAGTCGAATTGCCGGCTCGAACAGCGTCGCCCAAGGCAGCTTGCCATGTATGCGGTGCGCATCTTCCAGCATGCGCAACACACCGGGTACGCCGACCGAACGACCGCCAATCACGGCTTCATAAAACGACATCGGTGTGCCATCTGGCTTCAGAAAAAGATTTTGATCTGCAGCCGCTGGCGCTGTCTCGCGTCCATCGAATGCCTGCACGACCTTGCCGTCGAAATGCATGAGGAATGCACCGCCGCCAATACCGGACGATTGCGGCTCCACCAATGTCAGCACCATCTGCACGGCGATCGCGGCATCGACGGCAGAACCGCCCTGCTTGAGTATGCGATCACCCGCCTCTGCCGCCAGTGGATTGGCTGCGACCACCATGTGCTTTTTGGTGAACCAGCCCTGTTTTTCCTGATAGCCGCTCGCGCCCTCAGGCGACAGCATGGTCGTTTCGGCCTGGCGTTCGGCGACAGGTGTACATGCGGACAGCAAGACTACGCATGACAGGATGGATGAAGCAAAAGATGAAGAAGAAATAGGTCGGAGGGGAGAAAACGGCATCACGACTCCTGCAAATTAGACAACACCTGCAGTGTAACGTGTCTGGTGCGCGGTACAGACAGACGACTGCCGGAATGAAAAAAGCGGACACAAGGTCCGCTTTTCAGGAGGAAGACTTCATTCAGCCTTCGAGTGCCGCAAATGCGCTGTCGCGAATTTGATCGACTGGGCCAACGCCCGCGATCTTGCGATACTTCGGCGCGCCGGCATCACCGGAAGCAGCCCACTGGTTGTAGTAACCGACCAGTACTTCAGTCTGGTTATGGTAGACCGACAAACGTTTCTTGACGGTTTCTTCCTTGTCGTCATCACGCTGGATCAACTCGTCACCGGTCACGTCATCGCGACCTTCCGTTTTAGGCGGATTGAACTTGACGTGATAGGTACGACCGGATGCAGGATGCACGCGACGACCGCTCATGCGTTCGATGATGGCACTGTCCGGCACATCGATCTCGAGCACGTAGTCAATGGCAACGCCGGCTTCCTTCATCGCATCCGCTTGTGGAATCGTGCGTGGAAAACCATCGAACAGATAACCGTTGGCGCAATCGTCCTGTTTCAGGCGATCCTTGACCAGACCGATGATGATGTCGTCAGAAACAAGACCACCCTCGTCCATAATCTTCTTGGCGGCCAGACCGAGCGGCGTGCCTTCCTTGACCGCAGCGCGCAGCATGTCGCCGGTCGAGATTTGCGGGATATTGTATTTGTCCTTGATAAAACCAGCTTGCGTGCCCTTACCGGCACCAGGCGCTCCCAAAAGGATCAGGCGCATGAAATAATTCCTAAATGATTTGAATCGATGACTGCAGGGCCGTGACGGCCCGGAGGAAAGTCTGAATCACGGATTGGCTTGTCAGCAGAGCACGGAATTTACCATAAAAAGGCTGAAAAACCCGCTTTTCATAGCAAAAGGACAACCCAAGAAGCACCGTAAAGAAGCGAAAACCTGCTGCCAAATTACGCGTAGTGACGACGTACGCGCTCCAGATCTTCCGGTGTATCGACACCTGCGGCTGGGGCTTCATCGGTGACATGTACGGCAATCAGAATCCCGTGCCAAAGCACACGCAACTGTTCCAGCGCCTCGATCTGTTCGATGGGTGAAATGCTCAGTTTGGGATAAGCCTGGAGAAAATCATTGCGATAGGCATACAGGCCGATATGACGCAGCGGCACATAGCCAGCTGGCAGCATTGCCTTCGATTGCGCAAAACCATCGCGATGCCATGGAATCGTCGCGCGCGAAAAGTACAACGCTCGGTTGGTGCGATCCAGCACGACTTTCACAACATTGGGATTGAAGGTCTCGGCAACATCGTGGATCGGATGTGCCGCAGTCGCCATGGGCACATCGGTGCTGATCAGCTTTGCCGTCGCAGCAATCAAGGCTGGGTCGATCAAGGGCTCATCGCCCTGCACATTCACCACTACAGCATCCGTCGGCAATCCCATCGCTGCCGCCACTTCCGCGATGCGATCCGTGCCGGATGGATGATCGTTACGCGTCATGCTGACCGCAATACCATGCGACTCGCAGGCAGCAACGATGTCGGCATGATCGGTTGCCACAATGATGCGATCTGCACCGGATTGCGCAGCACGCTCTGCCACGCGCACGATCATTGGCTTGCCGCCCAGATCAGCGAGTGGTTTGTTCGGCAGACGGGTGGAAGCCAGGCGGGCGGGAATAATGACGGTAAAGGACATGCAAGCTTCCGAAAGGCGAAATGGAATCAGTCGGCAGTCGGCGCAACCTGCAGATCGCGCGCCTGATCAGCCCACATGATCGGAATACCATCACGAATCGGATAGGCCAGACGATCTGCCTTGCAAATCAGTTCCTGCGCTTTTTTGTCATGGTCGAGCGGACCTTTGCAGATCGGGCAAACCAGAATATCAAGCAATCGAGTGTCCACGGAGTTTCTCCACTATGCGTTCGGCGAAGGCGCGATCAATCTGCGCCGTCACGGGCACGACCCAGATGCGCGGGTCGTTTTTCAATGTTTCATGTTGCCGACATTTTACTGCATCCTTCTCCGTAATCAGGATGATCTCGGCAGCCGAATCTGCAAACGGATTTTCCGCAAAGTCATGATGATCCGGCAGGGCCAGCCTCTCGAACTGCAAGCCAGCGTCACGCAGCGTCGTAAAGAATCGCGCCGGATTGCCAATACCGGCAGCAGCCAATATGGGTGCGACACCGTTGAATGACGATAAGGGACTACGCTGCGCCGGATCACGCAACTGCTCCGCGCTGTCTGCGCACAACTGCATTTGAAAAGCATCCGGAGATACACCCGGTGCAGGCAGACTGCCATTGACGACAGTAAAGTCGCGCTGCCGCGAGGCAGTTTCGCGCAGCGGCCCAGCCGGCAGCAGCCAGCCATTGCCGACGCCACGATTGTCAAATAGAACGATTTCGATATCGCGCGCCAAACGGTAATGCTGCAATCCGTCATCAGACACGATCACATTGACTTCCGGATGAGCCTCCAGCAAGGCAGTCGCTGCCGCTACACGATCACGCCCAACCACCAGCGGACATTGCGCACGCTGCGCAATCAGCAAAGGCTCATCACCGACATCCAGTGGTGAGGACAGCACAGTGACCGACTTGACCACACTATTGTCTGCACCGTAACCGCGTGAAATCACGCCAGGATGAAAGCCCGCATCGCGCAAAGCCTGTACCAGCCAAATCGTCAGTGGCGTCTTGCCTGTACCACCGACAAAGATATTGCCGACCACAATGACCGGCACCGGAACACGCTGGATTTTTTCGGGATGATCAAGATAGGCACGACGACGTGCAGCCGCGATGCGACCGAACAGGCACGACAGCGGCAACATTGCATATGCAAACAAGCCGCGCCGCATCCAGTTGCGTGTCAAAAAATCTTCGAGTCGGGAATGTTGGCGTGCCAAGTCACAGTCCGTGCAATGAAACGATCAAGGGAAGCCTAGAAAAGGAAGTCTGCAATCTGTGAGGGAAACATTAGCAAGACCCATCTAAGACGACCTGCCTACTTTTTGCCGCGCGTCTGCGCCACGAACGTGACCTTGGCATAACCGGCGATGCGTGCCGCATCCAGCACATTCACCACGGTCTGGTGGGTGGCCGTGGCATCGGCTGCAATCGCAATCACCGGGTCCGCATTCTTGCGACCCGACGCATTGACCGCAGCCACCAGTTCTGCCGCCAGTGCTTCGGGATTCTGCACGGGCACACGGTTGTTATTGATGGTGTAACGGTTTTGCGAATCGATCCCGACATTGATCTGCAGCGGCTGCTCCTGCGCTTTTTCGGCATCGGCCGAAGGCAGTGTGATCTGCAATGCGGTGAATCTGCTGAAGGTCGTCGTCACCATCAGGAAGATCAGGATCACGAGCAGGACGTCGATGAACGGGATCAGATTGATCTCCGGATCTTCGCGGCCATGGCGTTTGCGGAAGTTCATGTATGCATCCGACCTTACTTGCGGTTGCCGTGCACGATGTCGACAAACTTGACTGCCTGCTGCTCCATCTCGACCACGAACGTATCAACCAGTGCGCGGAAGTGACGATAGAACACCAGTGCCGGCATCGCAATCGCAATACCGAATCCCGTGTTGTACAAGGCGATCGATATACCGTGCGCCAGTTGGCCGGGATTGGAACCGGTACCGGATGCATTCTGCGAACCGAAGATCTCGATCATGCCAACAATCGTGCCGAACAATCCCATCAGCGGCGCCAGCGAGGCAATCGTACCGAGCGTAGTCAGAAAGCGTTCCAGCTCATGCGCAGTGGCCTGCCCTGCCTCCTCGATCGATTCCTTCATGATCTCGCGTGGCGAATCGACGTTGCGCAAACCGGCAGCAAGTACGCGACCCAACGGCGAATTCTGTTCCAGCGTGGCCACGACATTCGCATCGATCTTGCCGTTCTGGTAGACACGAATCACTTCCTGCAACAGCGTCGGCGGCAGGATGCGATTGCGGCGGAGATAAAGCAGGCGTTCAACGATCAACGTCATGGCAATGACGGAAGCCAGCAGCAGAAAATAGATCGGCCAACCTGCCGCGTGAATGATGGCGAGCAAAATAAGCTCCTTCGTTGAATCGGATATGTGGAGGGATACGGATGAAGAATGTAACGTTTTGAAGGGGCCGAAGCAAGGACAAAGCCGCTTGCTGCATGTAAATAGTCATTGCTGGCAACAGGATGGCCGCCAAAAACATCCCTTCAACAAGTTATTCACGGTTATGCAGAATTTCTGTGGATAACACTGTGAGCAACCGCTTGGTGATCGACCAAACGCGTTGATTACAAAGAAGTTTTTTGTGCTGCTCAAAAATAGCGCGGGTGGACAACTACGCGCGGCCAGTAATCAGAGCGCAAAATCAGAGGCCGATCGCAAGCACCTTGATCCGATAATTCAACTGCCGCAATGTCAGGCCCAGATGCTGCGCAGTACGCGACTTGTTGCCGCCACATTCCTCCAGGGCTTCGACGATGCTTGCGCGTTCATCTTCTCTCACAGGCCTGATCGAACGCGATTGCGGACTATCCGTCGGCATGCCGGCAATCATCGTATCAACCGTGCGCTCGGATTGCAGTACTGAACGTACATCTGCCACCTCGATCTCCTGACGTTCGGCCAGCAACACCAGGCGCTCAATGATGTTTTGCAGTTGCCGGATGTTGCCGGGCCAGGGAAAACGCACGAGCTGATCAAGCGCACCCGCGCCGAGAATCGCCTGACGCTGGAAAGTGCCGTTCGCCAATGCGAGGAAATGGCGCGCCAATGCAGGAATATCTTCGGGACGCGCGCGCAATGCCGGCAAATGCACGGGCACCACATTCAGGCGGTAAAACAGATCGAGCCGGAAGCGCCCGCTTGCCACCAGCTTTTGCAGATCGCGATTGGTGGCAGCAACAATGCGTACATTGACCGGAATCTCCTTGCGGCCACCGACCCGTTGCACTTGCTGCTCCTGCAAGGCTCGCAACAACTTGACTTGCATCAGCAAGGGAAGATCGCCGACTTCGTCGAGGAACAGCGTGCCGCCGTCTGCGTCTTCGAATCGTCCTGGCTTGGCTGCATGTGCGCCGGTAAATGATCCTTTCTCGTGCCCAAACAACTCGGACTCGAACAGGTTTTCTGGAATTGCACCGCAATTCACTTTGACGAAGGGCGCGTCACGACGATCGCTGGCAGTGTGCAAGGCGCGTGCAAACAATTCCTTGCCAGTCCCCGATTCACCCAGCAAGAGCACGGTAGCGACCGTGCGGGCAACCTGCATGATCTGATGCAGCGCCGCGCGCGACGCCATCGATTCACCAATGATCCCGCCTGCCTGCGCCTGCTGGCCGAGCGCCTTTTTCAGTTCGAGATTTTCGACAGTCAGCGCAGCCGTGCGCCGCTCGACCTGCTCGTTGACCAAATGCTCGATGCGCATCAATTGCGCGATCTGTGCGGCGACAAGCCGTACCGTGACCAGATCGTCACTGAGTGGTCGATGCAAGCCACGAAAACGATTTACCGCCAGCACACCGCGCACCGTGCCGTCGACAATGATCGGCAATGCAAACATTGAAATCACGCCCTTCGGCAAGCGATCACGATCAACGGTCCGCGCCAGATAATTGGGTTCGGCATCGATGTCCTGAATGATCGCGACCTCACCGGATTGAAAGACTTTGCCCGTGATGCCTTCGCCTGGTCGGAAAACGCCGCGTGCGACTTCCTCGTCCGACAGACCGTAGGAATAGCGAATCACAAGACGCTGCTTCTGCGCATCGAACAGAAACAAGCGACCGCGATTCAAGCCAAGGAACTCCGACAACAACTGCAGCATGTTGCTGATAGCAAAAGCCGGGTCGAGGCTTTTGCCAATCAGTTTGGAAATCTCCTGCGTGACAAACAGTTGCGCCTGCGACCAGTCGACAATGCCGTGAACATTGCGCTGCAACTCTGCCTTGGCGGTGGATCGCTGCGTGAGCGGTCGCCGTCCATCCTGCCTTGCCTGCACCGCCATTTGCTTCTCCTTGGTAATACAGATCAATGTAAGCAATGTCCCTGCCAAGGTTTACATCAACGACCTGGCCAAATCTGCACTGGAGACGTGCAGAACGGCGCTTTCCCACCTGCGAAACGGCATATGTGCATCAGTTTGTTCGCAAAAACGCATTGCATCAGACGAACAAAGGACACTGGTTGTTAACAATATTGTTAACAAGAATGGATAACTCAGGCCATGTTGGCGCAGTAAATCCATTTCATTTACACAACAAAATCACCTTCAACCGAAATTATTTTCACGGACCAATCAACCACGTTTTTTGGTCATCGCACCGCTGAAACCCGCATGGAATAAGAAAAACGTCTGCTAGACGTAATCGCTTTTCCAATCCTTTGCCACAAAAAATGCCGCGGGTTCTTTTTGATTGGCACATCAATTGCGTTGGAGGCATAGGAAACGATCACACGCAATGCCAGAAATTTCCGCATTGCTTAATCGAACAGCATGTCTTCAGGAAAGTGAATCATGAATCTAGTCGTCGATTTATCAGGACGCCATTACCCCCGCAGCGAAGAAAGCGTGGTTGAAACGCCAACGGTCGCTGCACGTCCTCATATCACCGTGCGCGGCCTCAGCAAATCGTTTGGCGGCGTGCCGGTTTATTCCAATTTCGACCTGGACTTCCCAAAAGGAAAAGTCACCTGTGTGTTCGGTCCCAATGGCTGCGGCAAATCCACGCTGATCAACATGATCGCCGGACTGATTCCGTACGACGACGGCGACATTCTGTTCGATGGCAAGACATTGAAGCAGACCACGATCGGCTACGTATTCCAGAACTACCGTGAAGCGCTGTTCCCATGGATGCGCGCCATCGACAACATCAAATATCCGCTCGAGATCATGGGCATGAGCAAGGCCGATTGTGATGCGCGCGTGGAAGAACTGATCGCTTCATTCGACGTCAAGTTTGACCTGCAACGCTACCCGTACGAATTCTCCGGCGGTCAACAGCAACTGATCTCGATCATGCGTGCGCTGGCACCGCATCCTGAAGTGCTGTTCCTCGATGAACCGTTCTCGGCACTCGATTACGAGATGACCTTGTTCATCCGTGAAAAACTGCAGGAAATCTTTCACGCAACCGGCGTCACCATGATCGTCGTCTCGCACGATCTGGAAGAAGCGGTCTATCTGGCTGATCACATCCTGTTGCTGACCAAGCGTCCAACGCGGGTAGCCGACAACGTGTGCTTCGATGCTGCACGACCACGTGATTTGTCGACGCTGTCGAGCGACGCCTTTGTACAGACCAAGGCGCGCTGCCTTGAAATTTTCCAGAGAGAGGTACGCAAATGAAATCTTCCACGTTGTCATTTGCGCCAGGCATCACACGCGTTGCACGTGCACTGATCGGTCCGGCTGCGCTGATCCTGATTTGGTGGATCGCCAACGATTCGGCATGGGTCAGCAACAAGCTGCTGCCCAACCCTTTCGATACCTTTGGCTCACTCTGGAGCAGCCTGCTGTCCGGTTCGATGACAGTCGATCTGGGCGCGACGCTGTATCGCACGCTGTATGCGTTTGCAATGGCGGCGGCGTTTGGCATTCCGGTCGGGATTGCGCTCGGTTCGAATGAACGCATCTATCGCTCGGTCGAGTTTCTCGTGGACTTTTTCCGCTCGACGCCTGCAACGGCGATGTTTCCCTTGTTCCTGCTGATCTTCGGCATCGGCGATTTCGCCAAAATTGCTGTTGCCGGCTTCTCAGCCTGGCTGGTCGTGGTGTTCAACGTTGCCTACGGCGTCATGAACTCGCGCAAGACGCGCATTCTGGCCGCACGTGTGATGGGTGCATCGCACTGGCGCGTGTTCAAGGATGTGCTGTTTTTTGAATCGCTGCCGCAGACCTTCGTCGGCCTGCGCATGGCGGTATCACTCGCGCTGGTCGTGATCATCGTTGCCGAGATGTTCATCGGCTCCACCAATGGCATGGGTCATCGCATCATCGATGCACAGCAAGTCTTTGATCTGCAGCAAATGTATGCGTCGATTCTGATGACCGGTGGCGTTGGTTATGGATTCAACGTCTTATTCATCGCACTGGAAAAATGGATAGTGCACTGGGCTGGCCGATGACGACTGGTCGTAGGTTCGTCGTTGGTTTGTCGTTTTTTATTTTCTTGGAGAATGGTATGAAAAAGCTCGTTTTGGCATCAATCGTGTCCGGCCTGTTATTAAGCGCTGGTAGCGCATCCGCGCAGAAGATGGAGAAAGTCACTGCATCGTGGCTGCCGATCATGCAAACCATGGCGTACTACGTGGCACTGGAAGAAAAACTGTTCGAGAAAGTCGGCATCGAAATCAATTCGGTCAAGTTCCAGAATCCGAACCAGATCATCGACTCGCTCGTCTCCGGTCAGGCCGACTTCGGGCCGCCAGGTGCAGCAGCAGGCATCACTGCGATTGCGGAAGCACGTTATCCAGGCACCTTCAAGGTATTCGGCCTGCAAGGTGGTGGCATCAAGGTCAACATGATCAATGACGGCCTGATCGTCACCAATGCATCGACCATCTCGTCGTTCAAGGATTTGAAAGGCAAGAGCATTGCCACCCTGCCCGGCATCCAGTGGAAAACCATTACGCGTTACATCATTCGTCAGAATGGTCTGGACCCAGACAAGGATGTGACCATCAACGAGATTGCGGTGCCGATGCATATTCCATCGCTGCTGGCTGGATCAGTCGATGCCACGCTGTCGCTGGAACCGGTCGGATCGATTGCGGTTGCGTCCAAGGAAGCCAAGCGTGCCATGACCAATCCCGTCGCCATGTTCATTGCCGATCCGTTTTACTCGGGTGCATCCGTGCTTTCCACCAAGTTCATGAAAGAACGTCCGGAGGTCGCAAAGAAAGTGGTGGAAGTACTGGATCAGGCCACCAGGATGACCAATGAAAATTTCGAAAAGTATCGCCCGATCATCGCCAAATACACGGCTATCCGCCCTGATCAGGCTTCACTGGTGGCACAACCTTACCTGCGTGCCAACAGTGAGTTGAATGCGACCGATATCAAGTCGTATCAGGCGCTGGTCAATGTCTTTGAAAAAGAAGGCGTGTTGAAAGAACACGTCGATGTACAGAAACTGATGCTGAAGCCGAGCGACTTCAACTGAGGCCGAATCGAACATAGAGCGCCGGCTGGCACGGCGCTCGATCTTTACCCCACTGAGGGGAATCCAATCATCAATGTATGCAATGCAAGGGCACGAGCCCTTGCCGGGCCGCTGCATTGCCTATTTAAAATGAAGGAGTAACACCATGGCAACCCAACCATTTCGCGCCGCCGTCGTGCAAACGCTGGCAACGCTCGGCGATCTTGATATCAACATCGGCCTGCTGCGCCAGTACACCGAAGAAGCCGTACGCCAAGGCGCACGTCTGATCGTCTTCCCCGAATGCATGAATACCGGCTATCTGTTCGATTCCGCCGACCACTGCGCCGAACTGGCAGAACCGGTCAACGGCCGCTTCGTGCAGGCTATGGCCGATCTGTGCCGCGAACACAATGTCTTTATCGCCAGCGGCTTTACGGAAAAGGACGAGACCAAGAACAAGATCTTCAACACCGGTCTGCTGCTCGATCCAAAAGGCGACATCATCGTCCACTATCACAAACAGTTTTTAGCGACACATGATCAAAACTGGTTTGAACTCGGCGAAAACGGCTGCCCTGTCGTCGATACCGAACTTGGCCGCATCGGCCTGCTGATCTGCTTCGATGGCCGCATCCCGGAGATCACACGCAGCCTCGCCATGCAAGGCGCAGAAATCATCGTCGACATGGCCAACTTCTTTGCGATGGACCAGGCCGACATGTGGGTACCAGCACGCGCGTACGAAAACGGATTGTGGTTCGTCGCCGCCACCAAGGCGGGCGTGGAGCGCAGCATCTATTATCCGGGCGGCAGCATGATCGTTGCGCCAACCGGCGATGTGGTTGCAAAAATTCCTTACGATACGCATGGCGTTGCCACTGCGGAAATCGATGTGACACGCGCGCGCAACAAGGGCTGGCACCATGAAGGCAATCGCTTTAGCGATCGTCAACCATCCTTGTACGGTCTGATCGGCAAGCCGGTCGCCGAAACACCGCTGGCGGCAATCCTGGAACAACCGCTGATCCCGGAACAGAGTGTGGCAAAGGCCGCTGCGGTACAAGCGCATGCCACGTCAGAGACCGGCAGTCTGGAAGCCGCGTTCGACATGATCGACCACACTGCGAAGCTGGGCGTGAAAGTCATCGTCGTTCCACAATTTTTTGGCAGCACAACCTGGCTGCCCACACTGGCGGAGGCCCATGCCGAAGCACAACGGTCGGCTTCGCATATCAGCAAGGTCTCGGCCATAGCCAAGCAATACGGCTGTGTGATCGTGCTGCCTGTACTGGAGGAAAAAGGCGCCAAGATCGCGAGTGTCGCCGTGGTCATTGGCACTGATGGCAAGGAACTGGGGCGTTATCAGCAATCTCACATCGAGCCTGAAATGAAAAGCTGGTGCATTGCCGGTAACGAGCTGCCGGTCTTCGAAACGCCCTTTGGCCGACTCGGCGTATTGCTTGGCTACGATGGCATGTTTCCGGAAACCAGCCGCGTGCTCGCCCTGCAGGGTGCCGACATGATCGCGTGGTGCAGTGCATGGCGCAATCCACTGGATCGGAAATTGCTGACTGTGCCGAAAGCCGAAGACAATCGCATTTTCCTGATCGCAGCCAATCGCACGGATTCACCGTATCCGGGCGGATCGTTCATCGTGCCGCCTAACGGCTTTCCACAATGGGATCTTGATGTTGCTGCACCACCGACCAAGCGTCATGGTGCTGTGATGCCAGCCTTCATGAATCTGGCGTTGAGCCGTCAGAAGTTCATGATCCCGAAAGTGAATATGCTACGTAATCGTATTGTGGCGAGCTACGATCCGATCACGGCAGAAGAACCCGCGATCTAATTTCAGCCGTCATTCTCTCCATTTAAAAAAGCCCTGCATCAGCAACGATGCAGGGCTTTTCTGCTCTTGAAGAATCAGCGAATACCGCGGAATACTGCGCACTGCCGGAAGGCCTCTTCCGACAACGGTATCTGCTTGCTCTTGCAGAACTTGGACGTGAGCTTAAGCAATTCCTTGACGTCACGACCACTGCACTTCGCGTAGACATCGCTCAGGCGATCAATCAGTTCGTCCGACAGATTGGCATTGAACTGCGTCGATAAGGACTTCCAAAGACGCAAGGCATCTTCCTTCGGCGGTACCTCGTACTGAATGGTCGCGATGCAACGTGACAGAATCGCATCGTCCACATCGCCGATACGATTGGTCGTCATGAACAACAGACCTTTGAAGTATTCGAGCGTCCGCAAAAATTCGGCGACGATGGCATTGTGCTGCAAGTCATTGTCGCGGCAACGAATGTAGACGTCCGCTTCATCGAGCAACAGAATCGAATCCCAGCGTGCGGCACGACGCAGGATGGACGACAGATTGCGCTCCACCGATTCTGCCGTAATGCCGAGTTGCCCAGAATGGACGCGATACAGCGGCTTGCGCACGACCTCCGAATAGACTTCAGCAGTCAGCGTCTTGCCAAGACCCGGCGCACCCTGGCAGAGAATCGTGGTGCCGCCCGATTTGCCTTCGACGATATCTTCCATCAGCACGTTCATATCGGCAGTCAGGATATCGATCAGGTCGCGATGTTGCGGCGGCAGGATCAGCTTTTCACGCAGTTCCGGTTTGTATTGATACTCGCTGACGTTCTGTATGTGGACCCAGATATTCTGATGCAGCTCCAGATGGAACAGATGCAGGTAGCAATGCATCGGAATCCGCTCGAAGCCCTCATTGAAATCCGCATCGCGCCAGAATTCGGCATCGGTCATCATCTCGAAACGACGATCGAGAATCTCTTCATCATTGACGCATTTGGTCGACATGCCCTCACGCAGCATGATCATCGAGACTTTTTCTTTCTCGTCGATGGTAAAGGCTGCGTTACGTGCGACAAACTGCTTGCCGAAACGCGGCTGGAACTGGAGGAAACGTTTGGCGTGCAGTTCGTATTCCTGCTTGAACTCCGGGCACTCCTTGAAGTAGCCCATTTCGCCCAGCAGTTCGGGAATCGTGCGATTGACGATGTCATGACGATTGATGACGATTGCATTGGTCATGCCGGTGCGACGCAGGCGCATGTCGCTCGCCTCTTCCTTGGCGGCAGCCTGCATGGTGTTGGCCAGCAGATCGACCACGACATACGGCGCGCCCTGATCCGGCACCATGTAACGCAGACGATGGATCAGCCACGGCAGCAACACGCCGTCCTTGTTGCGTTTGTAGATCCAGCCATCGATGACATCGCGCGCCAGATAGGCTGCCAGCCCCGGCACCACCTGATCGAGATCGGGAATCTTGCGCGCCTGTGGCGCATTGCGAATGTTGTCGAGCGCCAGCATCTGGAACATCAATGCGCGGTCTTCATTCGACTTGGCGAGGTTGTACAGCGTATTGAGCGATTTGCCGTCAAACAGTCTGCTCGCCACGATCATGTGACCATGACAGACACCATGTTCGGCCAGACGTTTGGCCAGCGGCGACTGCGGCTCGATCATGCCGAGCAGCACGTTAATCATCGATTCTGGTATTTCAAAATCCATCACAGCTCCTGCTATTGTCGTGCTCGAACACGATTCGAATGGTTTCCATATGGCGTGTGTGCATGCAGCGGTATTCTGCGCGGCGCCGTCTATCAGTCCTGCGTTCACCGTTGCATGTCTTGAAAGCAAAACGGCCTCCATCACTGGAAGCCGCGGCCTGACAAGCGTCGGCCGGAATTCCTCGTCTGCAGAGGACGCCTCGCTCTCGTCAACAACGAGGCATCATAAAGCAATCCGGCATGACTGTGAAGCCGTGCCCTCCCCTGCAAAGGGACATCATACCGTGCAAATCCGGCCATATCGGGATCACATTCCGGGCATATGGCAACCGATGTCTTTCCGGTCAGCCGCTGCGGCAAAGCAAATGCGAGCGCCGGCCTGTATACTGGCGCGTTCTCAACGGCTTGACATGGGACTGCTGTGACCAAAGGTATTGTGTTTTCTGTCATCGGCTCGATCCTGTTCGCCGTGCTTTACTACTACGCCACACTGTTGACGCCGCTGGATGGCGAACAGATTTTTGGCTGGCGAACGCTGCTGACCTTTCCCTTTCTGACGGCCTTTATCTGGATGACGCGGCAGCAGCACATGGTCATCACCCTGGCAAAACGTCTGGCAGCCAACCCACTCCTGATCGTTTTTGCGATTGCCACCTCGATCATGCTCGGCATTCAGCTTTGGCTGTTCATGTGGGCACCTTTGCACGGCCGCGCACTCAATGTCTCGCTCGGCTACTTTCTGTTGCCGCTGACCATGCTGCTGACCGGACGCATTGTGTATGGTGAGCGGTTAACGCGCTGGCAGAATCTGGCCGCCGGCTTTGCGGCGGTCGGCGTGCTCAACGAGTTCTACCAGGTCGGCACGCTATCCTGGGAAACCTTGCTCGTTGCATTCGGTTATCCCGGCTATTTCGTTCTGCGAAAAAAAATACAAGCCGCCAATCTTGGCGGACTGTGGTTCGACATGGCGCTGCTGTTACCTGCCGGCCTGTGGTTCATCATGACGGGCAATGTAGGCTTCGATATGATCGGTAATTACCAGGCCTTGTACGGACTGATTCCGCTACTCGGGATTCTGAGTTCGATGGCGCTCGTGTTTTACATGCTGGCCAGCCAGATGCTGCCACTCAGCCTGTTTGGTTTGCTCGGCTATGTGGAACCCGTGTTGCTGGTCTTTGTCGCGCTGATTCTTGGTGAAACTATTAGCGGTGCGCAATGGATGACTTACATCCCTGTATGGATCGCGGTCAGTCTGTTGATTATCGAAGGTGCAATCGGCCTGCGCCGCATGCGGGCAAGTCAGCTCAAATAAAAAAACCGCAGCACATGGCTGCGGTTTTTTATGCGTGCTTAAAATAAAATCAGAGCGCGCTAAACGCCTTACCCAATCCATCCAGCGACACATCGATCACCACGACCTTCTCGGAGCCCAGAGGACGGAATCCCACCTTCATCTGCTTGCCACTTTTCAGTTGCGTCGCAATGCTATCGGTCAGGACCGTGCTGACCAGACAGCCGCCTGGTACGCAGGTAAGAAACGGTAACGTTGCTTCTGCCGCACCATCGATCTGATAAACCATACCGGGACGCAGATCGATACCAAACGGCAGCTCGAAACTGAGGACAATGCCTTCCTGTTGCTTCTGCAAGGTTAGCCGCAACAACCGCTGACCGGTGCTCTTGCCGTCTTTTTCGTTTCTGGTTTCTAGTGCCTGCACGACCTGACAGACTTCTTTCTTCTCCGGTTTGGCACAGATGACTTCCCAACTTCCATGGGTAGCCTTCTGTTTCCAGACGGGTGCGACAGGTGCTTTGTCGGATGCGGCTGGCGCTGCAGTTTGCGCTGTCGCTAAACCCGCAGCAACCAGACCAAACGACAAAGCAATGCACGTCACCGTTCTATGAAGAATAGAATTTTTCATGATCACTGCGCACCTCCCATGCTGTCCTCAGCACCACGGACACCACCATTGACCGTCACCACATAGGTGGTCGAACGCGAGCTTTCGTCATCCACAATCTCATTGACAGCCTGATTGACAGATGCTTCACCCACACTCATTCCACTGGTACCGCCCGGGATCGTTGCGGTCAGATCCACAACTTGCAGCGCACCAACCGACAGCTGCTTCGATCCGGCATTCCCCAGCAACGCGACCGATACAGGCTGATGGACATCGGTCAAGTTAGGACGTGTGCCAGTTTGCTGATTAGCCATGGTGAAGAGCGTCGGCAAGTAGTTCTTGATGTTATCCACCGGACGGCCGTACTGAATACGTCCGCCAGCCGTTACATCCAGCAAAGATTTTCCGACACGTGCGTCGCCGTAGAAAAGCGCATCCACGCCGACATTCACCTTGGTTGCGCCATACACACGCACAGGTTCTTCAAAAATCAGGGAACCCGTCAAGGAAATCGATGGGCCCATGATGTTGATGGAACCGGCACCGGTACCACCGTACAGGTTTTTCAATGGTGCATCGTGACCAATCGCGCCGCCAAACGTCGTTACGCCTGGCGTTCTGACGGTGACGTCATGCGGGCCATCCAGTGTGCCGTTGAAGGTAATCGGGCCGTTGGATGTGAATACAGTATTGGCACCAACCGTTACACCATCGTTGAAGGTTTGTGCGCCGCTGGTACGGATCAAACCACCGCTGATCAATACTTCGCCGCCGGCATCGGTTGTCAGACTTGCCAATGCAGATGTACCACCCACCGCGCCATTGAAGGCAGTCGTGCCATCCGTTTCAATAGACAATGCATATGGACCATTCAAGGTGCTATTAAACGAAACATCACCTTGATTGCTGCTGTTCAGCACCGTGTTTGCTGCGAGAACAACCGCATTGTCATAGGTCTGATCACCAGTGGTATGAATGCTGCCACCACTAATATTGACCGTACCAGTACCGCCAGTAGAGAGCGCAGCCAGTGCAGTACCGCCACCGACAACATCCTCGAAACGTGTCGTACCACCGGTAGTCACTGTCAGTTCATGGGGCCCGTCCACAGTACCCGCAAAGACGATATTCCCATTTGCAGTGCTTTCGAGCTCGGCATCATGACCCAATGTCACAGCATCCCCGTAAGTTTGGCCACCAGTTGTCTTCACGCCAGTACCGTTGATGACCACACTACCGCCAGCATCCGTTGCCAGACTTGCCAATGCTGTTGTGCCTCCAACCTGCTTATCAAAGGTCGTTACACCCGCAGTATTCACTTTCACGCTAGCAGGACCATCCAAGGTATCGCGGAAGGTAATATCACCGTCATTCGTGCTAGTCAGCACCGTATTCGTAGCGACTTCCACCGCATCACCATAGATCTGATCACCCGTGGTAGTAATACCGCTACCGTTGATCACGACGTTACCGCCGACATCCGTTGTCAGACTTGCCAGCGCCGTCGTACCACCAACCACACCATCAAAACGTGTCTCACCATTGGTATCGATCGCCAGTTGATACGCGCCATCCAGCGTGCCACTAAAACCAATAGTGCCACTATTTGTGCTCGACAAAGTTGTATCAGCACCAAGCGTGACTGCATCACCATAAGACTGCGCGCCAACCGTACGGACACTACCGCCATTGATTTCCACACTGCCTTCGGAATCGGTTGTCAGGCTAGCCAGCGCTGTCGTACCACCCACCGCACCTTCAAAACGTGTCACGCCAGCAGTATTAACTTCTAGAGATCCAGAACCATCAACTGTGTCATTGAAAGCAACGTCACCGCCTTCGGTACTAATGAGCACCGCATTCGAAGTCACTTGCACCGCATCGTTATAGATTTGTGTACCCGTCGTACGTACACCGGGACCGCTGATCGTCGTCGATCCTGGGCCGTCAGTAGTCAGGCTGGTAAGCGCCGTCGTGCCACCAATTGCACCAGCCAGATCAGTCGTGCCTGCGGTATTAATATTCAGACTGTACGCACCATCTACCGTGCCGCTCAGCGTAATATCACCATTCACACCAGTACCTGTGCTCTTCAGTACAGAATCCGAAGCAAGCACAACATTGCTGATGTAGTTTTGAGTACCGCTGGTCTCAATCGTGCCACTTACATTGGTCACGCCGGCACCGTCACTGGTGAGATTGCGTACACCGACAAACTTCTCGCCTTCCAGATCCGTCGGGCCGGAGAAACGCAAGGTCAAATCGTTGCTATTACCATCAACGCCAACATCAAATGTGCCTGTCGTACCAGTCAGAACGGCATCGTTACCTAATGCAACTTGTTGACGATAAACCTGTGTGCCACTGGTGTTGATACCGCCGCCATTGATGCGGACTGTGCCATCAATGCTCTGGCCGGCATCAAAGCTCGCCAAACGTTGGTTATGATCTCCAACTTGGTCGTTGAAAATGATGTCACCCGAGGTATCGACTGTCAGTGATTGCACACCATCCTGTGCTGCGCGAACAGGTCCGTTGAAGGTGATATCACCCTGTCCAAGGCTCTTGAGCAATGTATTGGAGCCAAGAATCGCCAGCTCACCATAAGTCTGATCGCCATAGGTAATCACCGTGCCTTGCCCAAAGGTAACCGTGTTGCCTGGCGTAGTAGCCGAGCCATCCGTATAGATACTCCACAACGGACGATACGTACCAATCGCACCGCCAAAGACGGTCGCTCCTTGCGTCAAAACATCCAGCGAAGCAATCGTACAAATGGCCGCATCAACATCACCACTTAATGTAATCGCACCCGCTCCCGTGCTTTGCAAGGTTGTATCACCACCCAGAATGATTTTGCCGCTGTTATAGGTTTGTGCACCTGTTGTCTTGAACGAACCGCCATTCATCAACAACATACCTTGCTGCTCCGCCACCACGATGCTCGATAGCGCGCGACTTACACCGACAGCACCATTGAATGTCGTGGTGCCACTCGTATCGACCGTCATTGCATAGTTACCAGTTGACGCACTATTGACAGTACCTGCAAAGGCAATCGCTTCACCATCTTCGCTGGTGAAAACAGTATCGGCGCCCAGTTGGACGTTATCCGCATACGTCTGGCTGCCACTGGTTGTGACTACGCCGCCGTTGAATACAGTAGTACCACCTGCATTTGTCGACAAACTGGCCAAAGCAGCCGAATTACCAATAGCACCATTAAAGGTCGTTGTACCACCGGTATTGACTGTCAAATCGTGTGCACCATTGACCGTATCAGAGAAGGTAATGTTTCCATTACCAGTGCCGATCACCGTTGCGTCACCTGCCAACGTCACTGCATCACCGTAGTTCTGCGCGCCATTGGTAGTGATCGTGGCGCCATTTTGCAGAATCGTGCTCCCCCCTGCATTCGTAGCCAGACTTCGAGCCGTCACCTCAACCGGCAAGGTCACATCTGCAGTAGTGTTAATCACAAGATTGCCAACTGCGCGAGTATGACCAATATCACCACCAAACGTGATAGCTCCGCTACCCGCATTGAGCGTGACCGTGTTGAAGTCATTACTCAGGTTGCTATCGAGTGTGCCCCCAAACGAGATATTGCCCGCTCCCGTTCCGGTATCAAGCTTCATCGTGCCGGCGAATTCGACTGGGGAAGCAAAACTGATATTGGTGCTCGTGGTATTGATGTCACCAGCCAGCACACTCTTGCCGACACCATTTTGCGTGAAGCCGCCAGCAACCGTAAGATCGCCATTACTACCCGTCGTGAACTGCCCTGCATTCGTCACGGTGGCGTTAGCAGCAATCAGCGCCTGATTAACTGTCAGCGCATTGCCGGTAAAAACGAAGGAACCATCAAGCGTCGTCGCACCACCAATTGTGCTCGTACCAGCAATATCAGTTTGCGTAAACGACGTAGCGCGGAACGTGTTGGATGTCGTAACGTTATTGGCCGAATTGATAGTGACCACATCCAGCTTAGACGTATTACCAACCTGATTGCTAAAGACCACGTTGCCGTTGGTACCAGCAGTAATTGTCAGATCACGTGCGCCACCGCTCGAATTAAGCGTATTACGGAACTCGACGTTGCCACCTGTCTCAACGGCCCCATTGCCAGTGGTATCGATTGCCAGATCGGATGCCAGCGTGGTGGCAGATCGGAAAATAATGCCCGAGCCGTTCGTCTGCATCAATGCACCCGACAGCGTGATGCCGCCGTCCGCGGTCAGGTCAATGTTACCACTCGAATTAAAGGCAGAGGTATTCGTGAGCGTCAGGCTACCTTTGGTGGCAAGCACGACATGGCCGTTGTTCGTCGTGGTGTAACCCACGCCTCCAGCGGCGGAAATAGCGCTGCTGTTGATGTTGATACCGCCGGCACCGTTCGTATTGAGGTTACCGCTGAGCGTTGTCGCTCCTTGGTTGCTGATCACCACACCCGCAGCACGCACACTTTGCAGCGTAGCGTTTTGCACGTTGGTCAATGTCAGATTACCGATGGCGCTACCAGCGCCCACCGATTGCTGGAAGAACACACTGCCATAAGTTGGTGTTGTAGTAGTCGATTTACTGGATGTAACAGTCAGATTATTTCCGACACTGGTTCCACCTTCCACTGTGGAATTGAAAGTCACACTACCACCACCGGCATTGATGGTTGTTGTCCGTGCGGTCGTACTGCCGGTCAATGAAGCAAGTCGCACCGCATCGTTGAACACAAGATTATTACCATTTCCTTGCGCACCATTAAGTCCACCGCCACCAGTCAGATTGATCGTGGTGCCATCCAGCGTGATGGTTCCACCAACGGCAGTCGCATCGATGGATACCGAACCAGCACCACCACCAGTTCCGCCCGAATTATAGGAACCGTTACTATTGATCGCAAATTGACCAATCTCAACGTTCTGGCCATTCAATGAAATGGCTCCACCTTGCTGCGGACTGGCGCTGGCATAAGCGTATCCGTTAGACGTAATATTCGCCAGAATGGTCAACGTGCCGCCGGTCGCATCCAGCCTGAGTGCGCCGCCAATTGCATTCGCGTTTGATACGCCAGAAGTCGCATTGAGCTCGCCGGTAACACGCAGATTACTGCCTGTTCTTACATCAATGGACTGGCCGTTGCTTGTCACGCCCTTGACCTCAAGATCGCCGGTATTTCTCAGGCTCACTGCACCCGTCGTACTCGCCTTAAAGCTGTCAATATCATTACCAGCATTGTTGAGTGTTATGGCCCCACTGTTGAGGGAAACGTCAAGCGCGCCTACTTTCAACGCTCCCGTCTGCGAGATCGCGCCAGAATAGCTACGCAACTCAAGTGCGTTGATATGCGTGTTCGTCAGGTCGGCACCGGCTAACGTGATCGCACCACTTGTCGCATAGGTTTGGCTATTGCGGCCGATGATCAAATTCGCTGCCTCGATCCTTTCCAGTTCTGCTTGCGTGATCGATAAGCTGCCAGCTGCTTCGGATGCCCCACCGATCTGAATCGTACGGCCAGATGTAACTTCCGCACGCGTATCGATGGAAATCGTTCCATTACCTTGTTGCGCACTCAATTTGCTGCCAGAGCCGAGGACAAGATCATCGGCCGAAATACTGATATTTCCCGTGCTGGAGATCGTTCCTTGCGTAACAGTCAACGAGCCGCCATTGCCATCAGCCCGCAAGCCAACTTCTCCCGTAGCGGCCAAGGATGCAGTCCCATTGAAGGCAATACTGCTTCCGGCACGCAAGTTCGTCGTACCGCTTGCAATGGCAACACCATCTCCAACCGTCACATTGCCTGATGATGCGTATACATTAAGTGAGCCGCCCTTCAGATCGGAGCTGGCGTTAATCGTTGTAGCCGCATTACCAGTGAAGCTGACGTTTACACCACTCGCACCGGTGGCATTTGCACTGATGGCATAACTACCGCTACCGCCGTTGATCGCATAGTTAAGACCGCCTCCCAAAATCCGATAAGTCTGACTTGCACCACCGGAA
>Ga0308164_10000658_pt1 | contig 50369 bp, 41 predicted proteins | sample PhyTR2_FD_201031 | JGI IMG/M metagenome (GOLD analysis project Ga0308164, IMG submission 201031) | Phyllosphere microbial communities from UC Gill Tract Community Farm, Albany, California, United States - DLSLT.R2 | ecosystem: Host-associated > Plants > Phyllosphere > Unclassified | place: USA...
AAAACCCGAGTGCTGGTGCACCGTATCGCCTGGTTGATCCAGGTCGAGAACGCATCGCCGCACTCCATCCTGTCGGTGACGTTCACCAACAAGGCCGCCGCCGAGATGCGCCATCGCATCGAGCAGCTGATGGGCATCAGCCCGGCCGGTATGTGGGTCGGCACCTTCCACGGCCTGGCGCATCGCCTGTTGCGTGCCCACTGGCAGGAAGCGGGCCTGAGCCAGACCTTCCAGATTCTGGACAGCGACGACCAGCAACGCCTGGTCAAGCGCGTGATTCGCGAGTTGGGCCTCGATGAACAACGCTGGCCCGCGCGTCAGGCCCAGTGGTTTATCAACGGCCAGAAAGACGAAGGGCTGCGCCCGCAACATATTCAGGCCAGTGGCGACCTGTTCCTGGCCACCATGCGCAGCATTTATGAAGCCTACGAGGCTGCTTGCGTACGCGCCGGCGTGATCGACTTCTCCGAATTGCTGCTGCGCGCCCTTGACCTGTGGCGCGACAACCCGGGCTTGCTGGCCCATTACCAGAAGCGCTTCCGGCACATTCTGGTGGACGAGTTCCAGGACACTAACGCCGTGCAGTACGCGTGGTTGCGCCTGCTGGCCAAGGGCGGCGACAGCCTGATGGTGGTGGGCGACGACGATCAGTCGATCTACGGCTGGCGCGGCGCGAAAATCGAGAACATCTATCAGTATTCCGAGGATTTCCCGGACGCGGTCACTATCCGCCTGGAGCAGAACTACCGCTCCACTGCCGGCATTCTCAAGGCTGCCAACGCCTTGATCGCCAACAACACCGGGCGTCTGGGCAAGGAATTGTGGACCGACGGCGGCGAAGGCGAAGCGATCAACCTGTACGCCGCATTCAACGAACACGATGAAGCGCGCTATGTGGTCGAAACCATCGAAAGCGCCCTGAAAACCGGCATCGCCCGCAGCGATATCGCCATTCTGTACCGCTCCAACGCCCAATCGCGGGTGCTGGAAGAAGCCTTGTTGCGCGAGCGCATCCCCTACCGCATTTATGGCGGCCAGCGCTTCTTCGAACGTGCGGAGATCAAGAACGCCATGGCCTACCTGCGCTTGCTGGAAGGCCGTGGTAACGACGCGGCGTTGGAGCGGGTGATCAATATCCCGGCCCGTGGCATTGGTGAGAAAACCGTTGAAGCGATCCGCGAGCATGCCCGCCACGCCGATGTGTCGATGTGGGAGGCCATGCGCCTGCTGATCGCCAACAAGGGTTTGACCGGTCGCGCAGCCGGGGCGCTGGGCGTGTTTGTCGAACTGATCGAGAACCTCGCGGCCAAGTGCGCGGAAATGCCCCTGCACTTGATGACCCAGACCGTAATCGAGCAGTCCGGATTGATCGCCTATCACGAAGCGGAAAAAGGCGAGAAAGGCCAGGCCCGGGTGGAAAACCTTGAGGAACTGGTCAGCGCGGCTCGTGCATTCGAGAACACTGAGGAAGACGAAGAACTGACCCCGCTCGCCGCATTCCTCGGCCATGCGTCCCTGGAAGCCGGCGATACCCAGGCCGACGAGCACGAAGACAGCATTCAGCTGATGACGCTGCACAGCGCCAAGGGCCTGGAATTCCCGTACGTGTTCCTGGTGGGCATGGAAGAAGGCCTGTTCCCACACAAGATGAGCCTGGAAGAACCCGGCCGCCTTGAGGAAGAACGCCGCCTGGCCTATGTGGGCATTACCCGGGCCATGCAGAACCTGGTGATGACCTACGCCGAGACCCGACGGCTTTACGGCAGCGAAACCTACAACAAGGTGTCGCGCTTCGTACGCGAAGTGCCAAAGGGTCTGATCCAGGAAGTGCGCTTGTCCAACAGCGTCAGTCGCCCATTCGGCGGTGGCCAGCAGCAGAACTCCAGCAACATGTTCGCCGGTTCTGAGATTCCGGAAACGCCGTTCAGCCTTGGCCAGCAGGTCAAGCATGCGATCTTCGGCGAAGGCGTGATCCTCAACTTCGAAGGCGCCGGTGCCCAGGCCCGCGTGCAGGTGAACTTCGCCGAAGGCAGCAAGTGGCTGATGATGGGTTACGCCAAACTCGAAGCGATCTGAACTGCGGGCTTGCCGCTCGTTATCCTTGTTTTTAACGAGCGCGGGCCCATATCTGTAATTAGTCCTACAGATCTTTCGGATTCAGTCCTACGCAAAAGCCCGAAACATTATGTCGCTAGCCACTGTCATTACACCTGTGCAACATGGCGCGCGTGCAATCCACAAATGGGAATTCCCTTTATGAAACGTTTTCTTAGCATCGCCATGGCGTTGTGCATCGGCCTGACGATGAGCCTCGACGCCAACGCCAAACGCTTCGGTGGCGGCAAAAGTTCGGGCGCAGCCCCCACTCACCAGACCAGCCAAATGGCCCCATCCGCCGGTGCGGGCGGTGCAGCAGCCACCGCAGGCGCGGCCGGTGCAGCAGGCGCTGCGGCCAAGGCCGGCGGCGCTTCGCGCTGGTTGGGCCCTCTGGCCGGTATCGCAGCCGGTGGCCTGCTGGCGTCCATGTTCATGGGTGGCGGCTTCCAGGGCATGCAGATCTTCGACATCCTGATCCTCGCGGTCATCGCCTTCGTGATCTTCCGCTTTATCGCCGCCCGTCGCCGCAAGCAGCAGGAGCACCTGGCTCCGGCCGGCGCGCCGATGCAGCGTGAAGTGTTCGAGCAGAAGCCGGCCATGGGCTCGATCTTCGGTGGTTCGGCAGCGCCTGCCGCCCGTCCGGTGATCAATGCACCGGCCTGGTTTAACGAAGAGCGTTTTATCGAAGCGGCCCGCAGCCACTTCCAGTCCCTGCAGCAGCACTGGGACGCCAACGAAATGGACAAGATCGCCGAGTTCGTGACCCCGCAACTGCTGGAGTTCCTCAAGCGCGAACGCGCCGATTTGGGCGACGGTTTCCAGTCGACCTATATCGACGACCTGCGCGTCCAGCTTGACGGTGTGGATGATCGCGCCGACAAGACCATCGCCACCCTGACTTTCAGCGGTGTGTCGAAAACCTCGCGTTTCGACCAGGGCGAAGCGTTCAGCGAAAGCTGGAACATGGAACGCGCCCAGGGCGATAACCAGCCTTGGCTGGTCGCCGGTATCCGCCAGAACGGCTGATCCCCGCTCGCTTGAGCCCGCAACAACGAAACCCCGGACCTGTCCGGGGTTTTCTATTTCACGGTTGCACTTATAGCGAGCTACTGTATAAAACGCCCCTATCAACCCGCGCCATCAGCAAGAGGATCCCGGCCGTGGAAGAAATCATCGAACAACTGCGTGAAGCCAACGAACCGGTTCCGGTTCCGCTGGAACTGCCTGACGAAGACCTGCTGGTGGAAATCGAAGAACAGCTGTTCATCGATATCCCCTTTGTCTTCCGCGAATTTCTGCTGACCGTCAGCGACGTGGTCTACGGCAGCCTGGAGCCGGTGACCGTCACCGACCCTCAATCTCATACCTACCTGCCGGACGTGGCCGCCAATGCCTGGGATGCCGGTGTGGAGCGTAGCCTGATCCCGATCTGCCAGGACGGCGACGACTACTACTGCGTTGAGGAAGACGGCACTGTGGTGCTGTGGTCAGCCGAAGAGGAACTTGTCCAGGAAGAAACCTGGGAATCGGTCTGGCACTGGGCGCGGGACGTCTGGCTGGAAAGCTGAGTCCCGTACTCGGCGCTTTAGTGCTCCGGCGTATCGTTATGGTTGTCCAGCGTTTCCAACAACGCGACCTGCATCCGCGTATGCACGCGGATGAACCAGCGCCAGAGCACCGCCGCCACCGCCGCCGCAACCACCGCGATCAGCACCAGCAACTTGTTGGTCGGCAGGATACTGGCCGACAACGCGGCCAAAAGCAGAAAGATCACCAACAGCGACAGAATCGGAATCAGCTCGGCAATCACCCGCCGCACACGCTGGGTATGCCGTCCGGCCATTTCCGGCTTGACGCTCATCTCCGCCAGCAACATCGACAGGGCTTTGAGCTTGCGGTACGCCGCGATCAAAAACGGCAGCGACAACAGCAGCGCCCCGCCCCAGATCAATGCCTTTTGCCAGCTGGGATCGCTGATCCAACCTTCCAGATACCCGCCGATACGTGCGGCGAAATAGCTGCAAGCAAAGAAGATCGCCACCACCAACGCCAGGTTCACCCCCACTTGCAGGACGATTTTGCGGATCATCGCCGCCAGCATCGCGCCCTCTCCCTGAGGCTGAATGCTGCGCAGCCACTCACCGTACATGCCGAACACCCGGCTCATGCGCCGAGGCATCACCGCCGCCATCTTCAATGACAATGGGTCGGCCCCACGAATCAGATAGGGGGTGAGCAAAGTGGTAATGGCCGAGACCGCCACCGCCACCGGATACAGAAAGTCGCTGGTCACCTGCAACGTCATCCCTAACGCCGCGATGATGAAGGAAAACTCGCCTATCTGTGACAGGCCCATGCCGACCCGCAATGACGTACGCCCATCGTTACCCGCGATAAACGCCCCCAGGCCACAGGAGAGCATCTTGCCCAGCACCACCGCGACGGTGATCACAGCGATAGGCCAGGCGTACTGAAGCAGGATCCGAGGGTCGATCATCAGACCGATGGCGACAAAGAAAATCGCACTGAACATGTCGCGAACCGGCTCGATCAGGCGCTCAATCTTAAGCAACTGCCGCGACTCGGCCATGATCGCGCCAATCAGGAACGCGCCCAGCACCATGCTGTATTCCAGCTTCACCACCAGCAGGCAGAACCCGAAGCACAGGCCCAACACGGTAATCAGCAACATCTCGTTGCTTTCGAACTTGGCCACATAGGCCAGCAGGCGCGGCACCAGCAGAATACCGATCACCAGCGCGACGACCATGAACAGCGAGAGCTTGCCGACCGTGGAAAACACCTCGCCGGAGCTGACCGTGCCGCTGACGGCGATGCTCGACAACAGCGCGATGATGCCGATCCCGAGGATGTCTTCCACGATCAGCACGCCGAAAATCAGTTGGGCGAAGCGCTGGTCTTTCATCTTCAGGTCATTGAGGGCTTTGACGATGATGGTGGTGGAAGAGATGGCCAGGATCGCGCCGAGGAACAGCGAGTCCATGGTGCTCCAGTCGAACCAGCGGCCGATTTCGTAGCCGATCCAGATCATCAGGATGATTTCCAGGAACGCCGCGATAAACGCAGTGGCACCCACCTTGAACAACTTGCGTAGGCTGAACTCCAGGCCCAGGCAGAACATCAGGAAGATCACCCCCAGCTCGGCCAGTGTCTTGATGGTGTCTTCGTCGTGGATCAGCCCGAAGGGCGGCGTGTGGGGGCCGATGATAAAGCCGGCGACGATATACCCCAGCACCACAGGCTGCTTAAGCCGATGAAACAGGATGGTAACCACCCCTGCCACCAACATGATCACAGCCAAGTCCTGGATAAAGCTGATGGCGTGCATGGCGAGGGGCTCCTTGAGGGTACCGGCGCTTTTCCCACTTCAGCTCGCAGCGTTAACTGGCCTTAAAAAGCTGAAGGAAAAGTCCACCTAAATCGTAAGAAATGCCCTGAGACGGGCTTTTGAAGGTTAACACCGCGACTTCCGGCGAAAAGCCGGTGCAATATATGGAAACAGATCGGCCCACGCGTGACGGCAAGCCGCCCGCCGGCGTCCCGTTAGGGCTAGCGCAGTAAAGAGTCCAGCACCCGCAGAGGTGCTTTCCCCACCAATGCCTATAACCCGTGAGTGAGCTATGGAACCCGGAAACGCCCAGCTGTCGATGACGGTCTTGATGACCCCTGATATGGCCAACTTCTCAGGCAATGTCCATGGCGGCACCTTGCTCAAGTACCTCGACGAAGTGGCCTACGCCTGCGCCAGCCGTTACGCCGGGCGCTATGTGGTGACGTTATCGGTGGACCAGGTGATTTTCCGCGAGCCGATCCATGTCGGCGAGCTGGTGACCTTTCTCGCTTCGGTCAATTACACCGGCAATACCTCCATGGAAGTGGGCATCAAGGTGGTGACCGAGAACATTCGCGAGCGCTCGGTGCGGCATACCAACAGCTGCTTCTTTACCATGGTGGCGGTGGACGACCAGCGCAAACCGGCTGCCGTCCCGCCGTTGCAACCGCATAACAGTGAAAGCAAGCGGCGCTTTGTGCAGGCTCAACAACGTCGGCAGATTCGCCAGGAGCTGGAAAAGCGCTATCAGGAAATCAAGGCCGACGCGCCGTAAGGTTGAGGCCGTAAACCCAACAACAATGTGGGAGCGGGCTTGCTCCCACATTGGGTCAGGTGTGCTTACAGAGTGATGGGTGTCGCTTCGAAGCGAACGCGAGGATGGGCGATACGGTCCTGGGCGCGCACCAGCTCCAATTCATAACTGGCGCAAGCCTGGGTCTCCAGCAGTACTTCGTGGACGGCCGCAGCGGTGAACTCAAAGGCCGCCAGTAAGCTGTCCCCCAACAACACACGCGCCAGGAACAACCCGGATGTCAGGTCACCCACCCCCACCGGCTGGCGCGGGAAGGCCAGCAACGGCCGGCGCAGGTGCCAACTGGCGTCGGCGGTTACCAGCAGCATCTCGAAGCCGTCCGGCAACTTGCCCGGGTAATCCAAATGCTTGACCAGAACCGCCTTGGGCCCACGGGCTAGCAACGCCTTGGCCATGGCCAGGCAATCGAACAGCGAGCGCGGTTTGCGCCCGGCAAAACTGTCCAGTTCCAGTTGGTTGGGGCACAGGAAGTCGGCCATGGCCGCGGCTTCATCAAGCAGGAAATCGCTGACTTCCTGGGGCACGATGCAGCCTTTTTCCGGATGCCCCATTACCGGGTCGCATAAGTAAAGCGCCTTGGGATTGACTGCCTTGATGCGCGCCACGCCGCTGAGGATCGCCCGGCCCTGGTCCGCACTGCCCAGGTAACCGGACAGGATGGCGTCGCAGTTACCCAGCTCGCCGATGGCGGCAATGCCTTCCACCAACGCAGGAATTTGCTGCGGCGCCAACACTTCTCCCGCCCACTGTCCATACTGGGTGTGGTTGGAGAACTGCACCGTGTTGAGCGGCCAGACGTTTACCCCGACCCGCTGCATGGGGAACACGGCGGCGCTGTTTCCGGCGTGGCCAAAGACCACATGAGACTGGATCGCAAGCAGATGAGGGGTGCGTTTCATGCAGGGGATTTCCGTAAAGCCGTTTGGATTCTGGCCGCGCAGTATGCGACTAAACGCAGCCTGTACGACAGACCGGCGACACAGTTAAGCTGCTCTCACTTTGTTGGAGTTCATCGCATGCTGACCCTGGGAAACATGTTTGTGTTGATGCTGCTGGCGACCGGTGCCGCCTGGGTGTGGCACAACCACGGCTTGCGCGAGCGCGCGTTGGAGCGGGTCAAGCAGCATTGCGCCAAGCTCGACATCGAGCTGCTGGACGGCGCGGTAGCGCTCAAGCGCATCGGCTTTGTAAAGGATGCCAATGGACGGCGGCGTTTGGCGCGGGTCTACAATTTCGAGTTCACCGTGACCGGCGAAACCCGCCACCCCGGCACCATCACTCAGTTCGGCGCCCATAGCGCGCAGATTGAACTGGCGCCCTACCCGTTCGAGATCAAGACACCTTTGCCTAGCGCCGAGATCATCGAGCTGAGCCAATGGCGCCAGGACCACAGCACCAAGCACCGTCAATAACGGCAGGCCGCCAACCCGGCCTGCAATGCCGCCACGTCCTTTGGCGTGCTGAAGATCAATTCAAGACGAGAATCACGGCGCCATTCGCTGGGCAGCCACGCGAGCGAGCGGTTATCCAGAGCATTGGCGCTGACCCAACCGTCGCGGCTGTGGATAACCAGCTTGGCGCGCCGCCACGCGAGGTCTGCCAGCCACGCCGCCACGCGTTGAGTGTCGAATTGCTGGCTAGGATGCCAACGCCAACCCACACTCCAGCCGCCGTCCTGGGCGTGGCTCAGGCAAATCGGCACGGCCGGATCGCTCCAGATCGCTGGTATATGCGCCAAGCCTGGGGCCTCATGACCGTTATCCACAGCCTCGCCCGCGTGCTGATCCAACCCCGGCAGCAGGGCCAATGGCAGATGCGCCTGATGGGTCCAGTAACGCGGGCAATCGGGTAACCGGGCCTCAATCGCCTGACGCTGCACCGCGTCCAGCCCCTCCTCCTTGTTCAAGACCAGCAGCCCAGCATTGGTCAGCGTTTCCTGCTGTGCCGGCGGCAAGGGGTTGCCTCTGGCCAGGGCCTGGGCATCCAGGACCAGCACACAAGGCTGGACCGTCAACACGCCCTGCCACGGCACTTGGCGCAACTGCTTGAGCAACTGCGCCGGATGGCCCAACCCCGATGGCTCGATAAACAAACGATGCGGCTTGGCCTTACGCAACAAACGGCCAAGACCTACCTGGAACGGTGCGCCGTTCACACAACACAGGCAGCCACCGGCGACCTCGCCCAAGGCAATACCGTCGTCATCCTGGGTCAGCAGCGCGGCGTCCAGGCCGATCTGGCCGAACTCATTGATCAATACTGCCCAGCGCTCATCTTTCGGGCGTTGGGCCAACAGTTGCTTGATCAGGCTGGTCTTGCCGGCACCTAATGGCCCGGCTATCACATGAGTGGGAATGTTCTGCAGCATGGAGGGCATCATTCAGGCCGTGTAGAGCGCTTGATCCTACGCGGTTATGCCAGCCAATCCAGCGTCAGGATCAATCGGCGCTCGCCTTCTTTGAGCGCCGGCGAACGATGGATCAAACCGTGGCCTTCGTTACCGTGCCACTTGCTGCCTTTGAGCAAGGCCACTTCGCCACAATGGATCTGCTCAACACGTGCGGTGGGTTCGGCTTCGGGTTGTCCCAAGTGACGCCGGTCCATGACCCCCTCCCGCAACCACTGGCTGCCGATCCCGGCATAGGTGGTGATCAGCCGCACCGGTACGTGGTCGACGTGAAACCGTGGGCACATGGCTTTATCCAGCAAGCGCAGGCGCACGCCAATGCGTCGGGCGCCGAGCAGGCAGGCAAAGGCGCTGGTCAACCAGGACACATCGGCAATAAATCCCTCATAGCCTTCAAGATCGCGGCAATTGCCCGCCAATCCCCGCAAATTCGGCACCGCCTCATCACTGCCCAGTTCCGCCACCAACGAATCGGCTACGGGCTCGTTGAGCGAAACCAGCAAGGCGCCGAATTCGGCAATGTGCAGGGGTAATTGCCGCTGCCACAGCGCCAGATTTACGCCATCTTCGAGGATTTCAGACAGCGCCAACGGGGTTTCGCCGCGGGTTTGGCGAATCAGCGGGCGCAAGGGCGGCAGTGCAGCGAGCATCAGGCCACCTCGTCGTACCAAGGGCCAAAAGGATCGGCCAGCAAGCGCCATCCATCGACACCCAGGGCCATTTCTGCATCGGTGAGCAAGCACGCATCCAACTCGGCGCGTAGCTGGGCAAAGTCGATGTGTTGCCCGATAAACACCAGTTCCTGACGGCAATCGCCGTTGCTCAGTTGCCAATTGCCCATGATTGCCGCGACGCTTTCTTCATCCTGCGGCCACTGGTTTTTCGGCACGAAACGCCACCAGCGCCCGGCGAATCCATGGCGCATCAAGCCTCCGGCCTGGGACCAACTGCCCGCATCCTGATGCTTGCTGGCCAGCCAGAAAAAGCCTTTGGAACGCAGCAATTTGCCGTTGACCCAGGGGCGGTCAATAAAGTCGTAGAAACGCTGCGGATGGAACGGGCGCCGCGCACGATAAGCGGTGGACGCGATACCGTACTCTTCGGTTTCCGGCACATGCTCGCCGCGCAATTCCTGCAACCAGCCGGGCGCCTGGGCGGCGCGCTCGAAGTCGAAGCGGCCGGTGTTGAGGATCTGGTCCAGAGGCACCTCGCCCATCACCATCGGGATGATCTTGGCGTGAGCGTTGAGGCGCTCAAGGATCGCCATCAACTCCTCGCGCTCGTGCTGGCTGATCAGGTCGATCTTGCTGATCAGAATCACGTCGGCGAACTCGATCTGCTCGATCAGCAGGTCGGTGATCGAGCGCTCGTCCTCTTCACCCAACGTCTCACCGCGCGAGGCCAGGCTTTCGGCAGCTTGGTAGTCGAGCAGGAAGTTGATGCCGTCGACCACGGTGACCATGGTGTCCAAACGTGCGATATCGGCCAGGCTTTGCTGGTTTTCATCGCGGAAGGTGAAGGTTTCGGCCACCGGCAGAGGCTCGGAAATACCCGTGGATTCGATCAGCAGGTAATCGAAGCGCCCGTCCCTGGCGAGCTTGGCGACTTCTTCCAGCAGGTCTTCACGCAAGGTGCAGCAGATGCAGCCGTTGCTCATCTCCACCAGTTTTTCTTCGGCGCGGTTGAGCGTGACGTCGCGCTGCACTTCGCTGCCGTCGATGTTGATTTCACTCATGTCGTTGACGATCACCGCCACCCGCAGGTTGTCGCGGTTGCGCAGGATGTAGTTGAGCAGCGTACTTTTACCGGCGCCGAGGAAGCCGGACAGCACGGTAACGGGGAGTCGATTGGGCATCAGGTCATTCTCATCAGGCCGCCCGTTCGAATCGGGCTGTTGTTAATGTTATAGTATAACAACACAAATAAGCCAACCCCCGCTTGCTCAACGTGATGAAGACGGCAATGCTGGCGCCTGCTGATGTCGAGAACGCCCATGAACTATCTGCTGTATGGCCTGCTGCTGATTTTCGCGACCCAGGCCAATGCCCAAACACCGAGCCTGTTGGCCAACTGCACGCGCAGCGCCAACCTGCTGGCCTGCGTAGACCCGTTGGGCAACGCCTACAGCGTAGCGACGATTGGCAGCACCACATATTTGCGTGGCTTTGAGGTAATCGGTAAACGCTACTGGGCGCAGACCAACAGCCGTTACGGGCAATTGACGTTCTTTACCGGCCTGGCGTCGGACGGTGAAGCGTGGGTCGGTTACACACGCAGAGTCGGTTGGACCACGATCAACCGCTTCTCCAGTTCCGGGGGCGCCGGCGCCACCTTCACCTGCAGCCGTCTCACCGGCTGCTAAGCACGGGCGTTTTTCTGGTCTTGCACCCAGCCCATATAGCTGTTGATCGGCGGATTCTTCTGGAAATAATTTCTCAGGCCCTCGAATAATCCGTCAGCCACAGCCTGCTGGTGACGTGCAGTCACCAGCCGCTGCGCGTCCCGGGCATTGGAGATAAACCCGGTCTCCACCAGAATCGACGGCACATCCGGTGACTTGAGCACCGCAAACCCCGCCTGTTCCACACGCTTCTGATGCAACGACGTGATGCTCTGCAAGCTGCCCAGCACCGAACTGCCCAATTGCAGGCTGGAAGCGATGGTGGCGTTCATCGACATATCAAGAATCACCCCGGCCAGCATCGGGTCTTTGTCCTTGAGATTGAGCAGCGAGGTGGCGCCCAGCAGGTCCGCGCCGTTTTCACGCTGAGCCATAAAGCGCGCCGTGGCGGAAGTGGCGCCGCCTTCGGACAACGCATACACCGAAGCCCCCGACGCGGTCAGGCGTGGCGCGGCGTCGGCGTGTACGGAGATGAACATATCGGCTTTGTGTCGACGGGCGATGTCCACGCGCTTGCGCAGCGGCACGAAGAAGTCGTCGTTGCGCACCAGCTTCACATCAAAGCCCTTTTCGCGCTTCAAGCGCTTGGCCAGCAGTTGGGCGATGGACAACACCACATCTTTTTCGCGCTGGCCCTTGGAGCCAATGGCGCCGGGGTCTTTGCCGCCGTGACCGGGGTCGACCACTACGATGATGTCGCGCTTGGGATTGGCTTTGTCCACCGAAGCCACTAACGGTGCCGATTCAGCTGCGATTTGACGGGGCGCCTGAGTCGCGCGGGTCAGGTCCAGCACCAGACGGTGCCCTTGGCCATCCTGGGGCGGCAGCACAAAGCTGTTGAGCTGCATCGGCGCCGCCAGGTCCAGCACGATGCGCGTGTCGTTCTGGCCGAAATGTCCCGAGCGTATCGAAGTGATGCCGCTGTTTTTCAGCACCAGCTGCGAAAAATCCCCACTGAGCCCGGCGCCGCTCAGGTCGATGATCAAACGCTCCGGCGCGGTCAGCGAGAAGGTCTTGTACTGCACCGGGCCACTAAGGTCGAACACCAGCCGTAGCTTGTCGTCCGAACGCCATAAGCGCGCGTTGCGGATTTGCGTGGCGTGAACCGTGAACGGCAGGACGAAGAGTGGGCTGGCCAAGAGCAGGTTAAGAAGCTGACGTCTGTGCATGACAAATACCGCAAATAAAGGAGCGTCCCTGCTCGACATGGCTGAACAAAGGCGGGCGTAGAAAATTCATCGTCGATTTGATTGTTATACTATAACATGTCGAATTATTTCCAACGATGGACCTGCTTATGAACGCGCTGACCTTGCCGGACATTGCCGCGCAGGCTTCACGCCAAGCCTTGCCACTCGACTGGGTCGGCATGTGCGGCATTGCCCTGCCAATTCTGATAGACGGCCAGCGCCTGGCCGCCACCGCCGACGCGGGTGTCAGCCTCGACGACGGCACCGCACGCGGCATCCACATGTCACGCCTGTACCTGGCACTGGAGATGCTCGACCAGCAGCCCCTCACCCCTGCACTTCTGCGCACTGTACTGCAGCGTTTTCTCGACAGTCATGAAGGTTTATCTAAGAACGCTTACCTGCGCATCCACACTGATTTGCTGCTCAAGCGCCCAGCGTTGGTCAGCCCGCTGACCGGCTGGAAAAGCTATCCGGTCAGCATCGAAGCGCAGTTGGAAAACCAGATGTTCCACGTGGAACTAAAAATTGACGTCGCGTACTCCTCGACCTGCCCATGCTCGGCCGCGCTCGCCAGGCAGTTGATTCAGCAGCAATTTATCGATGATTTCGCCAACACAGCCTTGCAGCATCCAGATGTACTGACCTGGCTCGGCAGCGCCAAGGGGATTGTCGCCACACCACACAGCCAGCGCAGCAGCGCGCAACTACATGTGCACCTACAAGGTGAGCAGCTGCCCTTGGTCGAACTGATCAACGACGTCGAAGCCGCACTCGGCACCGCCGTGCAAACCGCGGTGAAACGCGCCGACGAGCAAGCCTTCGCCCTCGCCAACGGGCAGAACCTGATGTTCTGCGAAGACGCCGCCCGCCGCGTAAACCTCGCCTTGAAACGCTCGGACGCGATCAACGCCTTTCACCTCAAAGTGATCCACGCCGAAAGCCTGCACGCGCACGATGCCGTGGCTGAAAGCCGCTGGACGAGACACTCTGCATGATCACCTGCACCGCTTTGCGCTGGGGCGCGCCCGGCCAACCGCTGACGCCACCTGTGGATTTCACCCTTGAAAAAGGCAGCCTCACCAGCGTGATCGGCGCCAATGGCACCGGCAAGAGCAGCCTGCTCAAAGTCATTGCGGGCCTGCAAAAACCGTTGACCGGTAAGGTCAGCGTGAACGTGCCGCGACGTGGCGGCCTGGCATTCCTGCCGCAGCAACAGCACTTGGACCGGCAGTTTCCCATCAGCCTGCAAGAACTGGTCGCCGCCGGTTTCTGGGGTTTGCAGCTCAGCCCGCAACAGCGCAGCCAGCGCCTGCAAGCCGTACTTGAAGACTGGTGCCTCCGCGGCCTGGAACAGCGCCCGTTAATGGCCTTGTCCGGCGGCCAGTTGCAGCGTGCGCTGCTGGCACGCATGAGCCTGTCGGAGTCGCCGGTGCTGCTGCTCGACGAACCCCACGCCGCCCTTGATGAAGAGGGCCAGGCGCTGTGCTGGAAACACATCCATGCCTGGCACGCGTCGGGCCGCACCTTGGTGGTGGTCTGCCATGACCTGGCATCCGTGCGCCATCACACTCAAAACGTGTTGCAGATCAAAAGCACCGGCTGCTTGTTGGGCCCGAGCAAAGAGCTGATCCGACCCCACCCCCAAATGCAGGTGGCCTGATGCACTTCGCCGCCCACCTGTGGATGCCATTCTTTGACTTCGTGTTTATGCGCCGCGCACTGATTGGCGGGCTGGTGCTGGCGTGCAGCACCGCGCCGCTGGGCGTGTTCCTGATTCTGCGGCGCATGAGCCTGATCGGTGACGCCGTGGCCCACGGCATCCTGCCCGGCGCTGCTCTGGGGTTTTGGTTCGCCGGTTTGAGCCTGCCGGCGCTGACCCTCGGCGGACTCGGTGCCGGCCTGGGCATGGCCGGATTGTCGGCGTGGATCACCCGCCGCACCGGCCTGCGCGAGGACGCCAGCCTCGCCGCCATCTACCCCATTTCCCTCGCCGCCGGCGTGTTGATCCTCGGCATCGCCGGCAAACGCCTGGACCTGTTGCACCTGTTATTCGGTTCTGCCCTGGCGGTGGATGAAACCACCCTTACCGGCATGCTGTGGGTGTCAGGGTTCAGCCTGATCGCCATGGCGCTGATCTACAAACCGCTGCTGCTGGACACACTCGACCCACTGTTCCTGCAAACCGTCAGCCGCCTCGGCCCTCTGGCTCACGGGCTGTTTTTGACCCTGGTGGTGCTGAACCTGGTGATCGGTTTCCAGGCCATCGGCGCGCTGATGGTGGTGGGGTTGATGATGCTGCCGGCCATCGCTTCACGGTTCTGGAGCCGGCGCCTGCCGGTGTTGATCGCGGTATCGGCGGTGCTGGGATGCCTGTCGGTATGGCTTGGCTTGTTGCTGTCGTTCTACTACTCGTTGCCCAGCGGCCCAGCAATCGTGCTGGTGGCGGGCGCCGGGTACTTGTTGTCTGTGGTCTTCGGTCCGGTGCACGGCTTGCTGCGCCGCCCGCCCCTACTGTCATCCCAATGAGGTGTTTGCCGATGCGCGCTCTACTCGTGCTGTTCAGTTTGCTGCTACCGCTGTCGATGGCCCAGGCCGCCGACAAACTCAAAGTGGTCACCAGTTTCAGTATTCTCGATGACATCACCCACCAGATTGGTGGCGATCACATCCAGATCAGCAATATGGTCGGCCCCGACGCCGACGCCCATACCTACGAGCCCACCCCGGACGATGCCAAGGCGCTGCTTAAAGCCAAGCTGATTATCAAGAACGGCCTGGGCTTCGAGCCGTGGCTGGACCGCCTGGTGGCGAGTACCGAAACCCGGGCCACCGTGGTCACCGCCAGCAAAGGCGTGATCTCTCACACCATGGAAGAAGACGGCGAAACCATCCCCGACCCGCACGCCTGGCACAACCTGGCCAACGCCGAAATCTATGTGAACAACATCACCAAGGCGCTGATAGCCGCCGACCCGGCCAACCAAGCCGATTACCAGCGCAACAGCCAAGCCTATCTGAAACAAATCTACCGCCTTCTGGCCGAAGCCAAAGCCAAGTTCGGCGCGCTACCGCCGGGTAATCGCCGCATCGTCACCTCCCATGATGCCTTCGGTTACCTGGGCCAGGCCTATGGCATTCAGTTCCTCGCCCCCCAAGGTTTGTCCACCGAGCGGGAGCCTTCCGCAGCCGAAGTCGCCGCGCTGATTACGCAGATTCGCAAGGACAAGGTCAAAGCGGTGTTTATGGAGAACATCAAGGACGCACGCCTGCTCAAGCAGATCGCCGACGAAAGCGGCGCACAGATCGGCGGGACGCTGTACTCCGACGCCCTCGCCGCCGAAGGCCCGGCCAGCACCTTCATCGGGCTGTTCGAATACAACCTCAACACCCTGTGCAACACATTGGACAAGCCATGATCCGTAAGAACCCTTCAGGCGATCTGCCGGTGATTGCCGAATCGGCCTACGTGGATAAAACCGCGATCATCTGCGGCAAGGTGAACATCGGCGAGAACGTATTCGTCGGCCCTTACGCCGTGATCCGCGCCGATGAGGTCGACGCCAGCGGCGCCATGGACCCGATCACCATCGGCGCCAACTCCAATATCCAGGACGGGGTGGTGATCCACTCCAAGTCCGGCGCGGCGGTGACCATCGGCGAGTTCACCTCCATCGCCCACCGCTCCATCGTCCACGGGCCTTGCACCGTGGGCGACCGCGTGTTCATCGGCTTCAACAGCGTGTTGTTCAACTGCGCAGTGGGTGACGGCTGCGTGGTGCGGCATAACTCGGTGGTCGACGGCCGCGATTTACCGGACGCCTTCTACGTACCCTCCACCACCCGCATCGGCCCGCACACCGACCTGTCGCAGTTCCCGCCGGTCAGCATCAGTGCCTCGGAATTTTCCGAAGACGTGGCGCGCACCAATGTCGATCTGGTGCGCGGCTACAAAGCGCTGCAAAACGAGTTCTGAACCATGAGCCGGCTGCTGATTCGCAACGCACGCTTGGTCAACGAAGGCCAGATCCGAGACGCCGATGTGCTAGTCGCCAACGGCCGCATCGAAAAGATCGCCAACAGCATCACCGGCTGTAACGCCGCCGTGGCGATCGACGCGCAGGGCCAGTGGCTGCTGCCCGGCATGATCGATGACCAGGTGCATTTCCGTGACCCCGGTGCGCCGGACAAAGGTAGTTTCTACAGTGAATCGCGGGCGGCGGTGGCCGGGGGTATCACCAGCTTTATGGACATGCCCAACACCTCCCCCGCCACCTTGAACCTGGCGGCCCTGGCCGACAAAAAGCGCCGCGCGGGGCTGCATTCGGTGGCCAACTATGGCTTTCACTTTGGCGTCAGCCACGACAACCTCGATACGGTTGCCGCCCTCGACCCGCGCGAGGTCGCCGGGGTCAAAGTGTTTATGGGTGCCTCAACGGGCAATATGCTGGTGGACGACCCGCGGATTCTGGAGCGGCTGTTCGCAGAAGTGCCGACTCTTCTGCTCGCCCATTGCGAACACAGCCCCAGCATCCAGGCCAATGAGCAGCGCCTGCGCGCACGCTTCGGCGATGGGATCCCAGCGGTGGCGCACCCGCTGATCCGCGATGCCGAGGCGTGCTATCGCTCGTCGTCTTATGCGGTGGAGTTGGCCAGGCGGTACGGCACGCGGCTACATGTGCTGCACCTGACCAGCGCCCGAGAGCTGGCGTTGTTCGAAGACAAACCCCTGACGGAAAAACGCATCACCGCCGAAGTGTGCCTGCACCATCTGCTATTCGATGACCGCGACTATCACCGCCTCGGCCATCAGATCAAATGCAACCCAGCGATCAAGACTCGCGCCGACCGCGACGCACTGCGCCAGGCCTTACTCAGTGATCGTCTGGATGTGATTGGCAGTGACCATGCGCCGCATACCTGGGCACAAAAACAGTTGGGTTATCGCGAGGCGCCGGCGGGCTTGCCTCTGGTGCAGCATGCGCTGCCGGCGTTGATGGAATTGGTGGCCGATGGGCTATTGCCGTTAACCACGCTGGTGGCCAAAACCAGCCACCGAGTGGCCGATCTTTTCGCCATCCCGGATCGAGGCTATGTGCGCGAAGGCTATTGGGCCGACTTGGTGCTGATCAAACCTGAGCCACAAGGCAAGCCGGTCAGTGAGGAGCCGATCCTGGCCCGCTGCGGCTGGACGCCCTTCGCCGAGCGCCGCTTTCGCCACAGCGTCAGTACCACGTTAGTCTCCGGCCACCTGGCGTGGCACAACGGCCAGGTGGTCGACAGTTGCCAAGGCTTGCCGCTGTACTTCCAGCGTTAGGCGCGCGGCTTGACGGTGCCGCAGTCGTTGCCCAGCCATTGGGCATGGCTGTCCAGGCTGCCCTTTTGTTGCATGCCGGTGGCATTGAAAGTGCCATTGACGGTGGTGGTGAATTCTTTCTGGCTCTGGAAGGTGGCCACGCCCGTACCCTGGGCTTTGGGGCAACTGAAGCGGAACTTCCACTGGTTGCCGGTCTTGTCGGTCACTTCCTGGCGGCAGCCCGATTGTGGGTCGGTCAGGGGGATCGAATCGGACGCCACCTGCGCCGGCGTCAGACACACCTGCACGCCTTTACCGGCCATGGTGATGCCCTGTTTTTCCAGCATGGCGCGCTGTTCGGGGGTCATCTGTTGCTTGAGCTGGCCGAGGATCAGCGACAGATCCGGCAGTTCCTGGTTATCGACTTTCATATTGCTGGTGGTCACTTCCCACAAGCCCGGCGCCAACATCTGGGCCTGCGCCGCCACGGGCAACGACAAACCAACAACCATGGTCATACACAGCAGACGAGCATTCATCGGGTAACTCCTGGGTAAAGGTGGAGCGTTAGACGCCGCAAAACAGCCAGTGTTGCACGGCAAATAAAATAGCGACATTCGTGGCCGAACATGGTCTGTTAGGCACTGGATTGCCTGGAGTAACGTCGTCCATGGATTTTTTTGGCCCGCACCTGCTGGCGTACTTTATCGCCACCCTGCACTTCTTCGGCACCCTCGCCGCGATCCATGCGGTGCTGACCGTCCGGACCGCCCAAGGCTCCATCGCCTGGGCCTTGTCGCTGATGTTCATGCCGTACCTGACCCTGATCCCTTACCTGATTTTCGGCCGCAGCACCTTCGATGCGTATATCCAGGCGCGCCGCCAGGCCAACCAGGAAATGCACAGCGCCATCGCCGCGCTCAACTGGCGCCCGTGGGTCGAGGAAGCACTGGCCGCGCGTCACTCCAACGCCTACGGCTCATTGCGCGCCATGCCCAAACTGGGCCGCATGCCGTGCCTGGCCAATAACCAAGTACAACTGCTGGTCAATGGGGATGCCACTTTCAGCGCGATCTTCTACGCCATCCGCAACGCCAAGTCCGCTGTGCTGTTCCAGTTTTTCATCATTCATGACGATGAACTTGGCCGGCAATTGCACGCCCTGTTGAAGGAAAAGTCCGCGCAAGGCGTGGCCATTCATGTGCTGTACGACCGCATCGGCAGCCACGCCCTGCCCCATCACTACGTGCAATCACTGCGTGACGCGGGTGTGCAGATCAAAGCCTTCGCCACCCGCAGCGGTTGGCTCAACCGCTTCCAGGTCAACTTCCGCAACCATCGCAAGATCGTAGTGGTGGACGGCATCACGGGGTTTGTCGGCGGGCACAACGTGGGGGACGAATACCTGGGCAAAAAACCGCCGCTGGCACCGTGGCGTGACACCCATGTGCAAGTCACCGGCCCGGTGGTGGCGTGCCTGCAGGAATCGTTTGCCGAGGACTGGTTCTGGGCCGCGCGGGAACTGCCGCCGCTGATCCTGCCGGATACCTATCCCGAGGACGGCGTGCTCTGCCAATTGCTGTCCAGCGGTCCGGCCGACCCGTACGAAACCTGCTCACTGTTTTTCGTCGAGGCGATTCACGCCGCCACCGAACGGGTGTGGATCACCAGTCCGTATTTCATCCCCGACGAGGCCGTGTTCGCCGCCCTGCGCCTGGCGGTGTTGCGCGGCGTGGATGTGCGCCTGCTGCTGCCATCGCGCCCCGACCATCGCATCGTCTACGCCGCCTCTAGCCTGTACGCGATTGAAGCCGTGCGCGCCGGGGTGCGCGTGTTCCGCTATACCCCCGGTTTTCTGCATCAGAAAGTGGTACTGGTGGATGGCGAAATCAGCGCCATCGGCAGTGCGAATATGGACAACCGTTCGTTCCGCCTGAATTTTGAAGTGATGCTGCTGACCGTCGACGAAGCCTTCGCCCAGCAGGTGGAGCAGATGTTGCTCGACGATTTCGCCCAAGCCCATGAAGTCAGCCAGGAAGAAAGCCGCGAAACCCGCCAGTTGCAGCATTTGGGAATGCGCGTCGCGCGCTTGATCTCACCGATTCTCTAACTGCCAACACAGTAGAAAATGGTGGGAGGGGCTTGCCCCCTCCCCCCTCTGTATCACCGGTTCAGCGGTAGATATCTTCCCGCGTCCACGGCAGTTCATGACTGCCATCGGCATGGGGTTTGACCGCCAGGATCTGGTGCAGGTTGATCCAGCCCCGGGCGAACGCATAAGCACAGCCCGCCAGGTACAGCCGCCAGATACGCAGTGCCTGTTCCGGCACCATTTTGGCTGCGGCTTCCAGGTTGTCTTCCAGGCGCTCGCTCCAGTGGTCCAGCGTGCGCGCGTAGTGCAGGCGCAGGCTCTCGACATCGACCACTTCCAGCCCCACTTCGCTGAGCTCGGCGGTCATCATCGCCAGATGCGGCAGCTCGCCATTGGGGAACACGTAGCGCTCGATAAAATCACCCGCGCCGCGCCCGACCGGGCGGCCGTCGGTGTGCTTGGCGGTGATGCCGTGGTTCATCACCAGGCCGCCTTCACGCACGGCGCCGAACAAGGTCTTGCAGTATTGCGCCAGGTTGGCGTGGCCAACGTGTTCGAACATTCCCACGCTGACCACTTTGTCGAAGCGGCCATCCTGGGGCAGATCGCGGTAGTCGAGCAGTTGCAGGTCAACCTGACCCTGCAAACCCTCGGCCTTGACCCGCTCCCTGGCCAGTTGCAATTGCTCTTTGCTCAGGGTGATGCCGTACACCTTGACCCCAAACTCCCGCGCCGCAAACCGCGCCAGCCCACCCCAGCCGCAACCAACATCCAGTAGGTATTCGCCCGGCTGCAACCGCAGCTTGCGGCATAGGTGGCGGAATTTGTCCTGCTGGGCCTGGTCGATGGATTCGCTGCCGGTTTCGAAATAACCGCAGGAGTACGCCATGTCCTGATCGAGCCACAGCTGATAGAAGGCGTTGGACAGGTCGTAATGGTAGGAAATGGCCGCTGCGTCTGTGGCCTTGTCGTGGATCGAGCGCACCGGACGACTGCCTTCGTCGTCATCGACCAAGGCGTGACTTAACTCGTCGCACACCCGGATCACTTCGGTGATGGAGCCTTCAAGCTCCAATTTGCCCACCACAAAGGCTTCGCCCAAGGTATCGAGCGTGGGATGGGAAAGCTGAGACACGACCGTGGGGTCCTTGACCACGATGGTGACGCTGGGCTCTGGGCCCAAGTTGAATTCATGGCCATCCCAGAGTCGAAGACGCAGCGGCAGCTGAAGATTCTGTAAGGCCGGTGGAAGTTGCGCGAGCATGAGTAGTCCCCCCTTGTTTCAGACGTCTGCTGTGAGGGTAGACCATCTCAAGACGCGTAGGAGGCTATCGATTAATAGCGCCTGACTATGCCGCTCGATACTGCAGCAAACCGTCCTGGACCCACTGTTTCAGCCATGTAACAGCCTGCAATGGGGCACCCTCTGCATAAGTGACTGCCAGTTGGGCACACAGTTCTGCAAAACACCCACCGGTCGTCACCATGGCCGCCAGGGCGCTGGCTTCCGCCGGCTCCAGCGTGCGGTAGCGACACACCTGTTCATGGCGCCATACCAGGCAGGTCTGCGCAGGTTCCACCGCATGGCTGCCCGGAAAGTCACCGTTATCTTTGGCCGCGCGCCAGATTGCCAGGGAATTGAAATGGCAATCCAGTTGCTGCACCGACGGAACCCACGTCACTTGCAGCCCCGGCCACGCCTGCGGTGGCAGCTCGGCCATGTCCGCCAGGGTCAACGGCTCGCCATGGGGCGCATCGAAGGCCAGAGTAAACGACCATTCCAAACGTGCCAGTTCGGCCAGCGGCGCGCCGTGTTCTTGCGCCAGGTGCTCAAGGATAAACGTCGCGAACCGCTCACCAAGCCAGCGCAAACTGTAATGCTCGGACGGATAACGCCGCACATAAGCGCCGGCCAGCGCGGCAAACTCTTCATCCCCCAACCAGTAGCGCACGGCGCTGAAATCATGTCGCAGCACGTCCAGCAGGCGCGCGCGATAAGCGTTGTGGTAGATCGCCAGGCCCGTGTCCACATCCAGGCTCGGCCCGCCGCGCAATGTCGCGGCAAACCCTTGGTCTTGCGCTGGCGCGTCGTTGAGCAGGTGCGCCTCGAACGCCAGCTGCCAGTCGGTCAGGCGCATAAGGCTCTCCCGGCCAAGGCGGATGCGCCTAATTGGCGAGCCTTAGCCAATTCGTCGAGCAGGTCCTGAAACGGCGGGAAATGGTCATCGCGCTCCAATAAGGTCGACACCGGCCCGATGTGCGCGAGGGTTTGTTGATACAGCGCCCACACCGGATCACACACCGGGTGGTCATGGGTATCGACCACGTAATCGCCGTAATCGCGGTGCCCGGCCAGGTGCAATTGGCGGACGCTCTGCGGCGGCAGGTTACGGATAAAGGTCCACGGGTCGAACCCATGGTTACGCGCGCTGACATAGACGTTGTTCACGTCCAGCAGCAATTGGCACCCCGACAAATGGGCCAGGGCATTGAGGAATTCCCACTCGCTGAACTCATCGGCTTTGGCACGCACATAGCTGGAGACGTTTTCCAACACCAAAGGCCGCTGCAATACGTCCTGCACCTGACGAACGCGGCCGGCCACGTAATAGAGGCTTTCTTCGGTGTAGGGCAACGGCAACAGGTCATGCAACTGGTGCGCGTTGCCGCGGCTCCAGCACAAATGGTCGGACACCCATGCCGGCTGGATGCGCTCGGCGAGCTGTTTGATCTGCTTCAGATAATCGAAATCGAGGGCATGGGGCCCACCGATGGACAGGGACACGCCGTGCATCACCAATGGGTAGCGCTCAGCGATGGCGTCCAGGTAATACAAGGCTTTGCCACCCTGCACCAGGTAATTCTCGGAGATCACTTCAAACCAATCCACCGCAGGGGATTGCTCAAGAATCTGTTCGTAATATTCGTTGCGTAGACCCAGGCCGTAACCCAGGAAGGGAAGAGAGGTGGCCATCATGGACTCCGGAAAAAGTGTCCGCAGCGGTCGCAAAACACGCTGCGGGAGCACTTGGCTTGCGTTTATTCGCCGACTTTGCCGCCCGCCTTATCGCATTCCGCCTTGGTCATGGCCTTGAAACCGTGGCCCTTGCACACCGCCTGGCCTTTGCAGGCGTTTTCCGCGGTCTTGCAGTCGTTCATGCCTTTGCAAGACGTGACGCCGTAACAATGCACCTGAGCATCAGCCGCTTGTGCCTGGGTGGCGACACCGGCAAACATGGAAGCGGCGGCGATCGCCAGGGCAGCACCGGAAACGGCTTGTTTGATATTCATGGGGTCATCCTCATTGTTCAGTTGGGAAGTCGGCCGAGCACTGCGCTCGGTCCTGACATGCCACTAGAGTGAGGCCCCCCATCGGCGTTACAGCCGCTCGCATGTATTTCTGAAAATTTATTCTTCCGGTTTCAGCAGCGGCTCCTGAAACCGCAGCAAACGCCCGGCATTACCCAGTACCAGTAGCGTGCTGAGGTTATGCAACAGCGCCGCAATCATCGCCCCCGCTGCGCCCAGCCAGCCGAAGGCCGCGAACACGACGATGGCCAGCGTCCAGCCCAGGCCGATGATCACATTGACCTGCAACGTCTGCCGGCACTGGCGACTCAAGCGCACACAGGTGCCCAAGCGCCGCAGATCGCTGCCGATCAGCACCACGTCCGCCGAGGCCAGCGCGATATCCGCCCCGCCCGCGCCCATGGCCACGCCGACCACGCCGGCCTTGAGCGCCAGGCTGTCGTTGATGCCGTCACCCACCACCATTGGCCGGAAGCCGCTATCGATCTCGGCCAGCACGCGGTTGAGCTTGTCCTCCGGCAGCGCCTGGGCGGCGACATCACTGATGCCCACCTCCAACGCCAGGCTGTCGGCGACACTCTGGCGATCGCCCGTTAGCAGCAACTGACGCCCCAGGCCCAGCTCGCGCAGCTCTTGCAGGGCCTGGCGGGCCTCCGGTTTGACGCTGTCGGCCAGCAGCAGCCAGGCCAAAAATTGCCCGTTCAGCGCCAACCCAGCAATCGGGCCGTCATGGGTCGGCACTGCGGTGGTCACGATGCCCAATTGCTCGAACAACTCAGGGCGTCCCAAAGCCGCTTCGCCCTCCTCGGTCTGTGCCACCACGCCCAGGCCCTGGCGTTCGCGGATGTCGGTCAACACCCACATCTGTTCCTGCGTCGCCAACCCCGCCAACGCCCGGCTGACCGGATGGCTGCTGGCCGAGCCCAGGCTGGCTGCCAGGTTCAGCAACACCTGCCGATCGGGCGCAGTGGTTTCGATGGATTGCAGGCGCAGGGTGCCAAAGGTCAGGGTGCCGGTCTTGTCGACCACCAGGGACGTCAGGTCCGCCAATTCCTCTAGAAATGCCGAGCTGCGAATCAAAATTCCATGGCGCGCCGCCACGGCAATCCCGGCAATCGCCGTGGCCGGTGCCGACAACACCAACGCACACGGGCACGCCGCCACCAGCACGGCGAGCATCGCCTGGGCGTCGTTGGTCACAAACCAAGTGACCGCTGCCAACAGCAACACCAGCACCATGTAACTGCCCGCATAGCGCTCCAGCAGCCGCGTGATCGGCGGCTTGGAGCGTTCCGCGTTCTGCATCAATGCAATGACTTTGCCCAAGGTCGACTCATGACCGGTACGCGTCACTTCAAGACGCAACAAGCCATCTAGATTGATCGCCCCGCCAAACACCTGCACACCGGCGCTGGCCTCCAGTGGCACCGATTCACCGGTGATGGGCGCCGTGTCCAGGCTGGCCTGGCCCGACAGCACCACGCCATCGGCTGGCACCCGGTCGCCCGCGCGCACTTCGACGATATCGCCGGTGTTCAGCGTGCCGTTGTCCACTTCCTGAATGCTGCCGTCGGCCTGCACAAGCCGCGCGTGGCTGCGGGTCAGCTTGCCCAGGGCGTGGATCGCCTCTTGGGAGCCGATCACACTGCGTTCTTCCAACACATGGCCGAAAATCATGATGATCGGCAGCAACGCCGCGGTCAGCAGATCGCCGGTGGCCCAGGCGCCGAGCATCGCCAAGGCGATCAGTTGGTCGGTGATGCCATGCAGGCTGGGAAAACGCAGGCTGTACCAGGCCGAACGCATCACCGGCACCGCCACCAGCAGCGAGGCCACGCCCAGCAGCAACTGGCTCACCCCGCTCTGGTCCGGCGCCAGCCAGCGCCACACCAAGCCCAGGATCAATAAGCCCAGCGCCAGCATCGCCAGGGTCAATTGCCGCGCTGCGCTGCGCTGCTCGGCGGACGTCAGCATGGGTGCGCTCATTGTTCGGCTCCCTGGATGATCAAGCGGGAATCGTCTTTAGGATCGACCGTGGTCACGGAGCCGGCCTGGCCAAGTATTTTCGGCAGACGCTCGCGGTACAGGCGCAACAGCAGGCCAGGATCTTTGACCTGGGCCAGGCTGGCCACCGTAGCGGTTTGCGCCTGGGCATTGGCCAAGCGTTCGCTGGCCTGGGCGTGGGCCACTTGCACCAACCGGTCGGCTTGCTGAGTGGCAGCCTGGGTGAGTTTCTCGGCTTCGGTGCGCGCATTCGCCACGGCTTTATCGGCCTGTTGGCTGGCGGTGAGCACCGCGTTGAACGCATTCACCGCTGGGCCCGGCAGGCTCGATTGCACATCCACACGGGTGACTTCGATACCCAGGCCTAGCCCGCTGGCGGTCAACTCGGCCAGGCGTTTGTTGATGCCTTGCACCAAATCGCCGCGCAAGCGCTCGCGGCGTTCGGCGGCGCCGTTGTCACTGCCGATCAATTCCGGGCGGGCCACCAGGATCGTGTCCAGATCCCGCGCCGCCGTCAGCGCCACCGCGCTGCGGGTCACCAGGCGATCCAGCGCGGGCAGCACATGTTCGCCCTGCAATACAAAGGCATAGGGTTCGGTGACCTTGTAGAACACCCGCACATCCAGTTGCACCACGCCGGCATCGCCGGTCAACAGATAACCGGAACCGGCCAGGGCGTCGCTGAGCGGCGTGGCGAAACTGGCCACGCGGTCGGCCTGGATTGCCGCGTCTGAGCGCAACACCCCTTCCACCCGACGCTCGATCACGCGATCCGCCGCCGGCAGCAACACCACCTGTTCGAACGGCTGCGGCCAGGCCAGCAACAACCCGGCATTCTGGATGCGGTCCAGCGCGCCGAAGTGCAACACCACCGCGCGATTCTGCGGGTCGATCTGACGCACATTGGAAAACGCCCAGGCCAACGCCGCCAGCACCGTCACCGCGTACAGCGCCATAAAGGTCAAGCGCCCGGCCTGGATCCAGGGGCTGTCCGGGCTGCCACGCTCGGTCATGGCTGAACATCCTTGGGCCCGTCCACCAGCGCGCGAAAAGGCGCGGCATCGGTGCGCAGGATAATTTTGCTGCCCGGCGTGACCACCGTGCCCAGGGTGTCGAGAGAACGCAGCAGGTTATATAGCTGCGGATTGCTGGCGTAGGCGCGCCCGTAGATCTGCGCCGCTTCGACCCGCGATTGGGCTTCGATATCGGCGGCCTTGACCGTGGCATCCGCTTGCACGATCCGTGCGTCACGCTCGGCGGCCGAACGGATCTGCGCCGCTTCACGCTTGCCCACGGCGGTACGTTCGGTGGCGATGGTTTCACGCTCGGCGCGCATGCGGTCGACGGTGGCGGTGAGGGTCACCGACGGCAAGGTCAGCCGTTCGACCCCCACCTGCGCGACGCGCACGCCGTACGTGGCGAGCAATTGTTGATCGATCTGCTGGCGCAACTGCGCCTCGAAATCGGCGATGCGCACCTGGCCGGCGTCGGTGTTGACCAGGCTGGACAGGTCGAAACTGGCGGCGGTGGTTTCCAGCGCCGAACCGACAAACGTACGAATCTGCCGCGCGGCTTCATCCGGTTGGTTCTGCACCGCGCGCATAAAGCGCTGCACATGCTCGGCGTCACCCTGCACCTGCCAGGCCACGTAGGCCTGCACGATGATGCGCAGGCCATCGCGCGTACCCACATCCTGCAAACCGCTGGAAGTGGTGCGCAGGCGCAGGTCCACCGGGATCGCCGCTTCGAACGGCGCCGGCCAGCGCCAGCCCAGGCCAGGTTCCAGCAATACCCGCGACGGGTTGCCGAAGCGGGTGATCACCGTGGCCTCGCCGGAACGCACCTGCACCAGGCTTGCCGCCGCCAGCGCAAACAGCACCAGCAACGCGGCCCAGCCCATGCGCCGCCACGGGAATGGCCCGGCGGCGTGCTCCTCGCCATGGTGATGGTGGTGATGATGGCCGTGGTGATGACCGTGATCGTGGGAATGAGCGCTCAACAGACAGACTCCTTATTGCACGGCTTTACGCGGCGCCATGGGGTCGGCCGGCAAAGTGAAAGAACGCAGATCGATGGTCGGCGCGCCATCGGCGCCCAGACGGTGATCCAGAATGAGCAACTTGGCGTGGGCCAGGCCCTGGCTGAGCTGGCTGAAATACTGCTCCAGCACAAACGCCCGGCCCGCCGTGGCATAGGCCTTTTGTTCGGCCGTGAATCGCAGGTCCGCGGCCTGTGCAGCGGCATTCACTTCACGAGCGCTGGCCTGGGCCTGGTCACGGGCGGTGCTGGCTTGCAGTTGGGCCTGATTGGTCTGCTCGCTGGCGGCGCCGCGTTCGCGGGCAATCAGGGCCTGGGCTCCGATCTGCGCGGCCTGTACGGCGTGGTAGGCGTTGGCGGCGCCGGCCGGCGGGTGGATGGCTTCCACCACCGTGGCAAGGATTTCCACCCCGCTGTTCAGACGCTGCAAATCTACTTGCACGGCGCGGCCGATTTCATCCGCCAGGCGGGTGCGCTGCTCACCGAGCAATTCATCGAGGGTGCGCGAGGCAAACTCATGCACGAGGATGCGGCTGGCGGTGCTACGGATCAGCGTCGGCACATCCGCGCTGTTATAGGTAGCGGCGAGCGCAGCCTGGTCGCTGAGGCCGATGCGGTAGACGAAACGCACGTCCATATTGACGATCTGAAAGCCCTGGGTGTCGCCCCGACGGCTGGCGATGACCTGGGATTTGTCGTTCACATGGCTGGCGTCCCAAAGACGATTGGCAATCAGCGGCGGCGGCCCTTCGGCGGGCGCCAGTGCCGGGGCAGCGGCGTCGCTGGCGCTGGTCGCCAGCTCATGCACCACGCCGTTTTCCACCGGCAACACACGCCCTAATGGCCAGGGCAATCCGGCGTGCAGCCCGGGGCCGAACACCTCGACCGGTTTACCGAAGCGCTCATAAATCCCACGGCCTTGCAGCGGGACTTCATGCACACCGGTCAACGCCCAACCAATCGCCAGCACCACCAGCAACACCGGTAAAAACGCTCGGCGCATGTAGGTAAATGCCCAGATCTGGCGCAGATCGATGCCGAAGCGGTTGTGCAATTCGTGCTGCAGCGCCAGCAACGGGCGCGGCGGCCAACGCAGCAGATTGGCGATAAAGCTCTGCGCCAGCAGGCGCGGTTCCAGCCGTGGCTGGCGCGGGCTGAACAGCGACAGCACGGCCCTGAGCAAAAACTCCAGCGCCACCAGCACCGGCAACAACCCAATAAGGGTCGCCAGACGCAGCGGCCACACCGATGCCTCACTGGCAAACAGCAGGCAAACCGCACTGATCACCAGGCAACCGATCGCCACCCGGCACAATTGCGCCAGCTGCGCGGCTTCTGGCCATTGCGCGGCGGTTTCCTGAGCCAACCGACGCTCGAACACCAGCACGCCAAATGCCAGGGCCAAGGCCAGCGCTGCGCCGATACTGGCGGATTGGCCGACCTGGGCGGCCGGCAACGTCAGGTTCCAGAACTCCACCACGCTGATCAGCGCCAGCAGCGACCAACCGCACAGCCACAACACCGGCGTACCCACCTGCGCCAGTAGCCCGCTACCGAAGCGCTCGAACAGCCGCGCCGACCAGCCGTTGGGCGCCTCGGAGGAGGCGATGGGCTCAGCCGTCGTCGGCTCCAGCGCCTGCGCGCGCCAATCCGCCACCCACCATGCCGATTGCAACCCAGCCACCAGCACCAGCAACGCCGAAGCGCAATTGATCAACACCACCGGCCAGATCGACAGCGGCGCAAACAGCGCGACAAACAACGCCAGTACCCAGCCGGTCACCGCCAGCACCGTCAGGCTGATACCGGCCTGGCGCAATCGACGGGCATGGAACAGCCCCTGCTGAAAACGCGGCAGGCCCTCCACCGAGGCGCCGTCAGCTTCTAGATCCACTTGCATCCCAACACGCCTGCTCGTACACAATTCGTTACGATATAACACAGAGCGTGAAATTTTTGTTCGCTTTGGGAGGGGCTTGCCCCCGATGAGGTGGGGTCAGCCTACACACGCATCGACTGCCAGGCAGCTATCGGGGGCAAGCCCCCCTCCCACCGTTGAGTGTCAGTCAAGAGCGTGATTAAACCCCCATAAACACGCGCTATCACTGGTGCAGGCCCGGAATAATCGGCACACTCCAGCGGGCTCACGGACAAGGAAGCGTCACCTCCCATGATTTCGATCTATCAGCTCAAACCGCGGTTTCAAAACCTGCTGCGTCCCCTCGTGCAGCGCCTCTACGACAACGGCACCACCGCCAACCAGATCACCGTGCTGGCCGGTGTTATTTCACTGCTGGTCGGCCTGTTGATCGCCGGCTTTGCCCAACACTTGTGGCTGTTTGCGCTGATCCCGCTGTGGATGATCCTGCGCATGGCGCTCAATGCCATCGACGGCATGCTCGCGCGGGAATTCGGCCAGCAGTCGCGCCTGGGTGCGTACCTCAATGAACTGTGCGACGTGATCGCCGACAGCGCGCTGATCCTGCCGTTTGCGCTGATCCCCGGCGTCAGCCTGGCGCCGGTATTGCTGGTGACGTTGCTGGCGGTGTTCAGCGAATACGCCGGCGTGCTGGGCCCGATGGTCGGTGCATCGCGCCGCTACGACGGGCCGATGGGCAAAAGCGACCGGGCCTTTGTGCTGGGCGTGTTGGCCACCGGTGTGGCGCTCGGCTGGTTGGGGGCCGTTTGGGTCGACACGGTGATGTGGCTGGTCGCCGCGCTGCTGGCCTACACCCTGGTTAACCGTGTGCGCCAAGGCATTAAAGAAGCTCAAACCACCTCCCCTTCTGCATAAAGGATTCTGCGATGCGCGAACAGCAAGAGCACACCTTCAGTACCCATGATGGCGTCGGGCTTTTCTATCGGCACTGGCCGGCCACCGCCCCAGCGGGCGGCGAGCCGCGTAAGGCAATCGTGTTGTTCCATCGCGGCCATGAGCATTCGGGGCGTATCGCGCATTTGGTCGACGAACTCGACTTGCCTCAGTTCGACTTCTTCGCCTGGGACGCCCGTGGCCATGGTCAGTCACCCGGCGAACGCGGCGACAGCCCCAGTTTTGCTACAAGTGCTCGCGATGTGCAGACCTTTTGCGACCATATCGGCGTCACCTACGGCATCGAGCAAGAGAACTTCGCCGTGGTCGCCCAAAGTGTCGGCGCGGTGATCGCTGCCACCTGGGTACATGATTACGCGCCGAAAATCCGCGCGCTGGTGCTCGCCTCTCCGGCGTTCAAGGTCAAGCTGTATGTGCCGTTCGCGCGGCCGGGCCTGGCCTTGATGCGCAAGTTTCGCGGCAACTTTTTCGTCAACAGCTATGTGAAGGCCAAGTTCCTCAGCCACGACCCGGAGCGCGTGGCGTCCTACGACAGCGACCCGCTGATCACCAAGGCGATTTCGGTTAACGTACTGCTGGGCCTGTACGAAGCTGCCGACCGGGTAGTAGCCGACGCCCAGGCGATCCAGGTGCCGACTCAGTTGCTGGTGTCTGGCGCCGACTTCGTGGTGCACCGCAAACCCCAGCAGCAGTTTTTCGACCGCCTCGGCAGCCTGAAAAAAGAACTGCATATCCTCCCCGGTTTCTTTCACGACACCCTCGGCGAACGCGACCGCGCGGTGGCGGTGAGCAGCGCACGGCGGTTTATTCTGCAGAACTTCACCCAACCGCTGGACCGCGCTTCGCTGCTGGACGCCGACAAACTGGGCGCCACCTGCGCCGAGTCCGAAGCCCTCGCCGCACCGCTGCCGCGCAACTCCCTGCGTGACCTTTACTGGCGCATGACCCGCGCCAGCATGGGCCTGGGCAAGAACCTGTCCGAAGGGGTCAAACTGGGCTTCGACACCGGTTTCGACTCGGGCAGCACCCTGGATTACGTATACCGCAACACCCCCACCGGCAAAGGCGCCCTGGGGCGGATGATCGACACCAATTACCTCAACTCCATCGGCTGGCGCGGCATTCGCCAACGCAAGTTGAACGTCGAAGAACTGCTGCGCCTGGCCATGACCAGGTTGCGCGATGAACAGCGCGCGGTGCGCATCGTCGACATCGCCGCCGGCCATGGCCGTTACATTCTGGAGGCGTTGCAAGGGGTGACACCGCTGCCGGAATCAATCCTGCTGCGCGACTACAGCGACATCAATGTGCGCGACGGTGGCGCGCTGATCCGCGAAAAGGGCCTGGGGGATATCGCGCAGTTCGTCAAAGGCGACGCGTTTGACCGCCAGGATCTGGCGGCGCTGGACCCCAAGCCGACCCTGGCGGTGGTGTCCGGGCTGTACGAATTGTTCGCCGATAACGCCATGGTCGGCGGCTCGCTGGCCGGCTTGGCCGAGGCGGTGGAGCCTGGCGGTTATCTGGTCTACACCGGCCAGCCATGGCACCCGCAGCTGGAGCTGATCGCCCGCGCGCTGACCAGCCATCGCCAGGGTCAGGCCTGGGTCATGCGTCGGCGCAGCCAGGCGGAAATGGACCAGCTGGTGGAAGCCGCCGGTTTCCGCAAAATTACCCAGCGCGTGGATGAGTGGGGCATTTTCACCGTGTCCCTGGCCCAGAAGATCTGATCATGCGCGAACCCGGCCTGTTAAAGCCTGCCGTTCTGTGGCTGCTACTGTTGGCACCGCTGTTTTTCAGCACCTACGGCTTTGCCACCTGGGTCACCAGCCAGCGCAGCGATGTCGGCACACTGGTGTTCGATTGGGAAAGCCATATGCCTTTTTGGGCCTGGACCATCGTGCCCTACTGGTCCATTGACCTGCTGTATGGCTTCTCCCTGCTGCTGCCCAACAGCCGCCATGAATTGAAACAACACGCCCTGCGCTTGCTGTCCGCCCAGGTCATCGCTGTCAGCTGCTTTTTGATCTGGCCGCTGCGCTTCACCTTCGAGCGGCCCGAACTGGATGGCGTATTCGGCTGGTTGTTTGCCGTACTGGCGGGCTTCGACAAACCCTTCAACCAGGCGCCCTCGCTGCATATCGCGCTGCTGGTGATTCTGTGGGTGATGTACCAGCGGCACGCTCAAGGCGTGTGGCGCTGGGTGGTGCATGGCTGGTTCACCTTGATCGGTATTTCCGTACTGACTACTTATCAACATCACTTTATCGACTTACCCACAGGCGCCCTTGCCGGCTGGCTGTGCGTGTGGTTGTGGCCGGTGGAGCACCCGAGCCCGCTGCTGAATGCCCACCTGGCCCGCGACCCTAAGCGCTGGCATTTAGGGTTGCGCTACGGGCTGATGGCCGTGGCCCTGGCAATACTGGCATTGGCGTTTGGCGGCGGCTGGTTATGGCTGCTGTGGCCGGCGGTGTCGCTGGGGTTGGTCAGTACGAACTATTGCGTGCTGGGCGCTGCCGGTTTTCAAAAACGCAGCGATGGTCGACTGACGCCAGCCGCTCGCTGGCTGTACGCCCCTTACCTGGCCGGGGCGTGGATAAATTCGCGGCTATGGACACGCAAACATCCCCAGCCGGATCTGATTGTGGATAACGTCTGGCTCGGGCGAATTCCCACAACTGGCGAGCAAACTTCCTTCAACGCCATCGTCGATCTATGCGCAGAGTTACCGATTCATCCACAGGGCCGTGCCTATCAGTGCATTCCGGTGTTGGACCTGACCACGCCCACACCCGCCGAATGCCTGCAAGCGGCCCAGGCCATCGAGCGTTTGCACGACGACGGCCCATTGCTGGTGTGCTGCGCCCTGGGTTATTCGCGCAGCGCCACCGCCGTCGCCGCCTGGTTGCTAAACAGCGGGCGCGCCGCAACGGTGGATGAGGCGCTGGCTATGATTCGTACAGCGCGGGCCGAAGTGGTCCTGCATCCTGCTCACCGTTTAGCCCTGGAGGGTTTGCCCCTTGCCCGCTGATATGGAACTCCAGATCGTCGCCAGCCTGCTGCGCCGTGGCCGCTCGCTGGATCAGTTATCCACAGGCCTTGCGCTGGTCGGTGTATTGTTCGGCCTCGCTCAGTTGCTGATGGCCAGCGTGTCGCCGATCTGCCTGTTGCTCAGCCTGTGGATGATTATTCTTGGCTTGCTGCAAAAGTATTGGGCGCTGCGCGTGGCCTTCGATGCAGACCTGTTTGCGTTGCTGGCCCGCGACACCGAACGCACCGCCGACCTCGACCAAGCACTGCAAAGCCTTGGCCTGCAATCGGCCAAGCGCGCCGGCCGGCCTTGGGCCGAGCGCCGTCGCGGCGCCCTCAAACTGCTGCGCAAACAAGCCTGGTTGCTAGGCGCGCAGGCCCTGCTGACCCTGGCCGTGATCCTCGCCAGCCCTTGGCTGCCTTTTGCCGGATAAGGAATTCCCATGTTCGAACCTGTGGTTGCCACGCTGATTACCTCCATGGCCCGCACCGTCACCGGCGCCCGCAGCCTGTGGCTGGGTTGCGCGCCGGTGCCGGTGCAACGTATCTACTTCGCCAACCACAGCAGCCACGGCGACTTTGTGCTGCTGTGGGCCTCGCTGCCGCAAAATCTGCGCGCATTCACGCGCCCAGTGGCCGGTAGCGACTACTGGAACAAGAGCGCCCTGCGTCGCTACATCATCAACCGCGTATTCAATGGCGTGCTGATTGATCGGGAGCGCAAAGAGCCTGTGGATAACCCCTTGCAGCCGATGCTCGATGCCCTTGAGGGCGGCGATTCACTGATCATTTTTCCCGAAGGCACGCGCAATCTGGAAGACGGACTGCTGCCATTCAAAAGCGGCCTCTACCACCTGGCAAAAAGTTACCCACAGGCCGAGCTGGTGCCGGTGTGGATAGCCAACCTCAACCGGGTCATGCCCAAGGGCCGCGTTCTGCCGCTGCCGCTGCTGTGTACCACCAGCTTCGGCGCACCGCTGCACCTGGAGGACGGCGAAGACAAAGCCACGTTCCTCGCCCGTACCCGCGATGCCTTGCTCGCCCTCGCTCCGGAGCATTTCTGATATGCCTAGCCAAACCCTGATGTTGTTCGGCGGGATCGGCGCGATCCTGGTGCTGGCGTCGTTGATCGGGCTGATCCTCAAACTGCGCACCCGTGGCACGCCAAACGCGGTGATCGACAACCTCAACGCACGCATCAATGCCTGGTGGGTGATGGTGGTGGTGATCGGCATTGCCTTCTGGCTCGGCACCGGCGCGGTGATCCTGTTGTTCTACGCCGTGTCGTTCTATGCCCTGCGCGAATTCCTGACCCTCACGCCCACCCGACGCAGCGACTACCCCGCGCTGGTGGCCGCGTTCTACCTGGCGCTGCCGCTGCAATACCTGCTGATTTACTCGGACTGGTACGGCTTGTTCTCGATCTTTATCCCGGTGTACGTGTTCCTGCTGCTGCCGATCCTCGCGTCCCTGGGCGGCGACAGTACGCACTTTCTGGAGCGCGCGTCGAAAGTGCAGTGGGGGCTGATGATCGCGGTGTTCTGCGTGTCGTTCGTGCCAGCGCTATTGACCCTCGACATTCCCGGCTACGAAGGCCGCAACTTGCTGCTGATCGCCTACCTGGTGATCGTGGTGCAACTGTCGGACGTGCTGCAGTACGTGTGCGGCAAGTTATTCGGCAAACGTAAGATCGCGCCCAACCTGTCGCCGTCCAAAACCGTGGAAGGCTTTGTCGGCGGGATTCTGCTGTCCTCCCTGATCGGCGCGGCGTTGTGGTGGACCACGCCGTTCAACCCGTGGCAGTCATTCCTGATCGCCTTGCTGATCAATCTGCTCGGCTTCGCCGGCGGGATTGTGATGTCGGCGATCAAGCGCGACCGGGGGGTGAAGGACTGGGGGCATATGATCGAAGGTCATGGCGGTATGCTGGATCGGCTGGATTCGGTGTGTTTTGCGGCGCCGATTTTCTTTCATCTGGTGCGCTACTGGTGGACCTGACATCACCGCACTTAAACAGCCAATGATCAAAAAGTGGGAGGGGTAAAACCCTCCCACTTTTTGTTACAAAGACCCGTGTAAGATACGCCGCACTCAGCCAGGGATGCTCACCATGTTCGATTCGCTTAAAGCCATCAGCCGCCGTGTTGTGGGCGTGTTTCTGACTCTGGTGGGGGCCGTGTTTGGCCAGTGGCATCCGCCGCGCTGGCTGCGTGCTATTGGCCATGGCCTGGCGAATCTGGGCCATAGGGCGCGTGCTTATCCACGCCAAGCCGGTGCTGGGGTTTTGGGCCTGATGCTGCTGGCGGCCATGGGCTTTTATGGTTGGCAGTGGTATTCCAACCTGCCGCAGCCGCACACCGTGGGCTATTCACTGCACAAACCTAATTTGACCGACTACACACAGCCATCCCCCGTTGTGGATAACTTGCAGGTGCGTTTTGCCGAATCGGTGGCCCCGTTGGCGGCCATCGGCAAAACGGTGAGCGAAGGCATCAGCCTCAAACCTGCCGTGGCCGGCACCTGGCGCTGGGCCGATGACCACACCTTGTTGTTCGTACCGGAGAAAGACTGGCCTGTAGACGCGGGTTACACCCTGGACCTAGCCAAGAAAAACCTGCTGGCCGATGGCGTATTGCTCAGCCAATATAGCAGCCAGTTTTCCACCCAGCCCTTCCGCGCCACCTTGGCGCAAAACGAGCTGTATCAAGACCCGTCCAACCCGACGCTAAAACAGCTGGTAGCCACCTTCCATTTTTCCCACCCGGTAGATGAAGACAGCCTACGTAAGCGCGTGTCGGTCATCCTCGGCAAAGGCCTGGCGTACCGTGATGCGCAGCTGCCCAATCGCCCGGAAATCACCTTCGACGAGCACAAACTCAACGCCTATGTGCGCTCCGCCGCACTGGCCACGCCGCTGGAAAGCACGCCCGTCAGTGCCAAGTTGGATGAAGGCATCAAGGCCCGCGACGGTGGCAACGCCAGCACTGCACCGCTGGTAGCGGAAGTGACCGTGCCCGGGCGTTATCGCCTGACGTTTACCGGTGCCGAAGTAAGCTTTGTGGATAACGCACGCGGCGAGCCCGAGCCTGTGCTGATGTTCAGCAGTTCCAGCGCCGTAGCCGATGACACCATCGCCGGTAAGGTGCAGGCCTGGCTGTTGCCGGAAAAAGCCGAGGACGACACCCGTCCCTACACCACCGTCGACATTGACGATGCCCTGCTCGCCCGCAGCACCAAAGTCAGCCTCACCCACGTGCCCAGCGTGGAACCGCTGAACACCCTGCACGCGTTCAAGTTCAAGGCCCCGGCCGGCCGGGCCCTTTATGTGCGCGTACCCGCCAATTTGGAAGCTATCGGCGGCTACTTGGCGAAAAATCCCACGGCGTCCTTGGTAAGCATGCCGGCGTATCCGCGCACGTTGCAGTTTCTGTCCGACGGCGCGTTGCTCAGCCTCAACGGCGAAAAGCGCTTGGGCTTCATGGCCCGTGGCGTGCCCGGCGCCCATGTGGAAATTGCGCGCCTGCTGCCTAATCAGCTGCAGCACCTGGTGGATCAGAGCAGCGGCAGCTTCGCCCGCCCTAATTTTGGTAACGAGTACTTCGATCGCATGGTCGAGCGTCAGGCACTGGACATCCCCCTGTCGTCCAACGACCCGGCCAAAACCGTCTACGACAATGTGGACCTGAGCCACTACCTCACCGCCAATGGCGGCCGGCGCGGTATTTTTGTACTTAAGCTCAGCCCCCAGGATGAACAGGCCGAACGCACCTTCGACTATGACCGCAGCGGCACCCGCGACCTGCGGTTTATCGTGGTGACCGACCTGGGCATCATCGCCAAACGTTCCAGCGATGGCAGCCACGATGTGTATGTGCAATCCATCGGCAGCGGTTCTCCGGTGGCCGATGCGCAGGTCGACATCATTGGTCGCAACGGCCTGCCGGTCGCCAGTGGCCATTCGGATGCCGAAGGCCACGCGCATTTCGCCAAGCTCGATGAACTGCGCCGTGAGAAAACGCCGCTGATGTATGTGGTCACTCGCGGCAATGACCAGTCCTTCTTGCCCATTGCCCGTCAGTCCCAACAACTGGATTTATCGCGTTTTGATGTAGGCGGGTTGGAAGAAGACGGTGCGATCGATCGCCTCAGCGCTTACCTGTTCACCGACCGCGGCCTGTACCGGCCCGGCGAAACCGCGCACCTGGGCATGATCGTGCGCAGTGGTAACTGGAAAGGCGCCCTGCAAGGCTTGCCGGTGGAACTGCAAATCACCGATCCACGCGGCCTGGAAGTGATCCGCCAGCCGCTGAAGCTGTCCGCCAGCGGTTTTGAGAGTTTTGATTTCCCCAGCAGCGAAGTCGCCCCCGCCGGGGATTACACCGCAACGCTGCAGCTGATCGGCCAGAAACAGACGCGCACCGACCTGGGCAGCGTCAACTTCAAGGTGCGTGACTTCGAACCGGACCGCATGAAAGTCAGCCTGAGCCTGCACGACACCCCGGTAGCGGGTTGGATTGCGCCGGACCAAGTGGTGGCCAAGGTCACTGCCATGCACCTGTTCGGCGCGCCGGCGGCGGACCGTCGCGTCACCGGCAAAATGTCCCTGAGCCCGACGCTCGCGGCCTTTGATCGCTACCCCGATTACCGCTTCCGTCTTAACGACTCTCTGGAAGACGCAAGCACCGAAGACCTCGCCGAAAGCACACTCGACGAAAACGGCCAAGCCGTGCTCGACCTCAACCTGCAACGTTTCGCCAACAGCACCTATCGCCTGCAAGTGATGACCCAGGTGTATGAAGCCGAGGGCGGTCGCAATGTGGCAGCGCAGAGTGCTTTGCTGGTGTCGTCCGCGCCCTACCTGGTGGGTGTGAAAAGTCAGGATTCGCTGTCGTACGTCGCCAAGGATGCGCCGCGCCAGGTGCAATGGCTGGCGGTGGCGCCGGACCTCACGCCGCTGGCGGTGGATGGCCTGACCAGCGAAGTGGTCGAGCACCGCTATGTCTCGGTGCTGGTGAAACAATCCAACGGTACCTACAAGTACGAGTCGCGCATCAAGAACATCAGCCAGCCGGCCTCACCGCTGGCGATGACCAAGGACGGCGCTACACAGACGTTGAACACCGCGACACCGGGCGACTTCACCCTGCAAGTCAAGGACGCCAACGGCAACCTGCTCAACCAGATCGACTACAGCGTCGCTGGCCATGGCAATACCTCACGCTCTCTGGAGCGCAACGCCGAACTGCAATTGCGCCTGGATAAACGCAGCTATGCCACCGGTGACGAGATCGCTATCAGCCTGCGGGCGCCGTACACCGGGGCGGGCCTGATCACCATCGAACGCGACAAGGTCTACACCCAGCAGTGGTTCAAGGCCGACAGCACCACCAGCGTGCAACATATCCGCGTGCCTGCGGGCCTCGAGGGCAATGCCTACGTTAACGTGCAGTTCGTACGCGATATGGGCTCGCCGGAGGTGTACATGAGCCCGTTGTCCTACGGGGTGGTGCCGTTCAGCATCAACCTGGATGCACGGCGCATGGCGTTGAAAGTGGAAGGCCCGGCGAAGATCGAGCCGGGGCAGACATTGGACATCAAAGTCAGCACCGATCGGCCGGGCCGTGCAGTGGTGTACGCGGTGGACGAAGGCATCTTGCAGGTGGCGCGCTATCAGACGCCGGACCCGCTGGGGTTCTTCTTCCAGAAGCGCGCGTTGGAGGTCGGCACCAGTCAGATCCTTGACCTGATCCTGCCGGAATTCAGCCGCCTGCTCAGTGGCGCGGCGCCCGGTGGCGATACGGAAGGCGCCCTGGCCAATCATCTCAACCCGTTCAAGCGCAAGCACCAGCCACCAGTGGCCTGGTGGTCCGGCCTGGTGGATTTGCCGGCCGGTGAAACCATTCTGCACTACCAGGTGCCGGACAGCTTCAACGGTAAGTTGCACCTGTTCGCGGTAGCGGTGGACAGCGACAGCGTTGGCGTCAGCGAAGCCAACACCGAAGTGCGCGGCCCCATCGTGATCACGCCAAACGTACCCGCCTTCGTGGCGCCGGGTGACGTGTTCAATGTCAGCGCCGGGGTGTTCAGCAATCTCGACGCGGCGGCGGACGTGAAGTTTGAACTGCAAACCAGCACCGGTCTGGTGGTACAGGGTGACAAGGGCAGCACGTTGTCCTTGCAACCGCGCAAGGAAGGCACCGCCGAATTCAAGATCAAGGTCGGCGAAACCCTGGGTTCGGCAGACCTGCGCTTTGTCGCGGTGCTGCCGGACGGCAAACGTATTCAAGTGGCCGAAACCACGTCGATCCGTCCTCTGAGCGAGCATCGCGTGGCCCTGAGCCTGGGTCGCTTCGACAGCGCCAGCAAAGAACTGAAACCGACCCGCGAACTGTTCGGCCAACTGCGCGACGTGCAACTGGGCGTGGCTGCTTCGCCGCTGGTATGGGCCAACGGCCTCAAGCATTACTTGGATGACTACGGCTACGCGTGCACCGAGCAATTGGTGTCCAAGGCCATGCCGGCGTTGATCTGGGGCGGCACGGCACCGGAGGCCGAGCAAGCCTTCGGCAGTGCGGTACGCATGCTGCGCCAGCGCCAGAACCAGGCCGGTGGCTTCGGTTTGTGGGCTGCCAACCCCGATGTGGCGCCGTACGCCAGCCTATACGCCACCGACTTCCTGATCGAAGCCAAGGAGCGCGGGCTGCCGGTACCGGAAGACCTGTTGGTTCGCTCGAATGCTTATCTGACAGACCTGGCCAATGGTCCTAGCGAGGGCCTGTCGGAATTGCGCAATCGCGCCTACGCCAGTTACCTCTTGAGCCGTCAGGGGATTCTGGTCAGCGGCGCCCTGAGCGATATCCGCGAACGTTACGAAAGCTACTTCAAAGACACCTGGCAGAACGACCTGGGCGCAGCTTACTTGGCCGCCAGCTACAAGTTGCTCAAACAGGATCGTCAGGCCGATGCCTTGTTCCGCAAAATCCCATGGCGCGCCCTTGTGGATAAGTGGGACAGCGACGGCCTGTATTACGACCCGCTGGTACACGATGCTGAACACCTGCACCTGCTGGCCCGGCACTTCCCGCAAATGCTGGACGACGTACCGACAGCGTTGCTGGATAAACTCGGCAAGCGCCTCAACGAACAGCGCTACAACTCGCTGTCGGCCGCCCTGCTGCTGCGCGCCCTGGACAACTACGGCCAGCGGGCGCAAAGCGACATGACCCTCAAGGCCAGCGCCTGGTTGAGCGACAAGCAGCAACAACTGTTGGAGATGGCCGGCCAGCCGCCGCGCGCTGCCGTGCCGGCGGCCACGAAGAAGCTGGTGATGGAGAAGTCCGACGGCCCGGCGGCGTTTTACATGCTCAGCGAAGCCGGTTTCGACAAGGGTGCCAAGCTCAAGCCAATCAACAATGGCCTGGAAATCATCCACGAGTACCTCGACCTCAAGGGCGAGCCCGTAAGCAAGGTGGCCGTGGGCGATGAATTCTTGGTGCGCCTGCGTCTGCGTGCCACTGACCGCGACCAAGTGCAGCAAGTGGCGGTGGTCGATCTGCTGCCTGGCGGCGTCGAGCCTGTGTATAACTTGCCGCCGGAGCCGGAAGCGGCGAGCACTGAGGAAAGTGAAGGCGAAGGTGACGACGCCGAGTACGTGGAAACCAGTGAAGACAGCCAAGAGGCGGACACGTGGCAAGCGCCCATCGGCGAAACCGAGCTGAGTAACTGGCAGCCGGATTATGTGGACGTACGCGATGATCGAGTGGTGTTGTACGGAACTGCGCTGCGTGACGCAGGCACCTTCGTGTACCGCGTGCGCGCCACCAACGCGGGGACCTTCAATACCCCGCCGGCCTACGCCGAAGGCATGTACGAAACCACCCTGCAAGGGCGCGGCAAAGTAGGCCAGCTTGAAATTACCAAGCCTTAAGCGCCTGACGCCGCTGCTCGCAGCGGCGGTGGTGCTGGCGGGGCTGCGCCTGTGGCCCCATGCCCCGCTGGAACAGGCCGTCACCTCATCGCGGGTGGTGCTGGCCGACGACGGCGCGCTACTGCGCATGACCTTGGCGGATGACGGCCAATACCGTCTATGGCTACCGCTGGAGCGGATATCGCCTTCATTGATCGAAGCCTTATTGCTCAAGGAGGATCGCAACTTCTACTGGCACCCGGGGATCAATCCCCCGGCATTGCTGCGCGCGGCCCTTGCTACCTACAGTGGCGGCCAGCGCCAGGGTGGGTCGACCCTGAGCATGCAACTGGCGCGGCGCCTGTGGGACCTGAACACTCGCCAGGTACCGGGCAAGTTGCAGCAGATGGCCTTGGCGCTGTGGCTGGAGGCGCGCTACAGCAAGCACGACATCCTTGAGGCCTACCTCAACCTGGCGCCCATGGGCGGCAATATCGAGGGGGCCGAGGCGGCCAGTCGTATTTACTTCGGTAAATCGGCAGCGCAGTTGTCACTATCCGAAGCGCTGGCGCTGGCGGTGATTCCGCAGCAACCGGGGCGGCGTGCGCGTTTCGGGCCGTCGCTGCAAAACGCACGGCTGCGCTTGATGGCCGACTGGCGCGAGACTTATCCACAAGACCCGCGCAACGACAGCCTGCTCGACCTGCCGCTGGAGGCACGCAATCGCCAGCAGATCCCGTTTCTGGCGCCGCACCTGAGCGAACAGCTGCTGGCCTCCGAGACCGGCACGCAAATCAACAGCACCCTCAACCTGCCGCTCCAGCAATTGCTGGAACGTCTGATCAGCGGTTTTATCGCCGAGCGCCGCAGCACCGGCGTGGAAAACGCCACGGCCATCCTGATCGACAGCCGCGACCAGAGCGTCAAGGCGCTGGTGGGCTCGGCGGATTACTTATCCACAGGCATCCACGGCCAGGTCAACGGCGTGTTGTCGCGACGCTCGCCGGGGTCGACGCTCAAGCCCTTTCTTTACGGGCTGGCGCTGGACCAGGGGATTATCCATCCCATGAGTATCCTCAAGGATTTGCCCAGTAACTTCGGCTACTTCCAGCCGGAAAATTTCGACGGCAGTTTTGTCGGCCCGCTGACGGCGCGGGATGCTTTGATCCGTAGTCGCAATATCCCGGCGGTGTGGCTGGCCAGCCAGGTCAAGTCGCCGTCGTTGTATGGTTTGCTGCAACGCGCCGGCATCAAAGGCCTGCGCGATGAGAGCCATTACGGCCTGGCCCTCGCCCTTGGCGGCGGCGAAATGACTCCGGAAGAGTTGGCGCGGCTGTACGTGATGCTAGCGGGCGACGGGCATCTGCGGGCGTTGCGCTATGTGCAGGAACAAGCGCCATCCACAGGGGCGCAATTGCTCACCCCTCAGGCCGCCTTCATGGTGCGCGATATGCTGCGCCGCAACCCGCGTCCGGATGGCCTGCCCGCGCGCCATTGGCGCACCGCATGGAAAACCGGCACGTCCTGGGGCTTTCATGATGCGTGGAGCGCCGGCCTGGTGGGTCCGTATGTGTTGGTGGTGTGGGTAGGTAACTTCGACGGGCGCCCGAACCCGGCGTTTATCGGCGCCAAGACCGCCGCGCCGCTGTTCTTCCGTATCGCCGACGCCTTGCCCCTGGCCTTGCCCAACGTGGTGATCAAACCCGACAAACCGCCCGCCGGGCTGGTACGCATCGACGTCTGCGCCGCCTCCGGCGAACTGCCCAACCGCTGGTGCCCGCAAACCCGCAAGACCTGGTACATCCCAGGCGTCTCACCGATTCGCGTGTCCAACCTGCACCGCCCGGTACTTATCGACACTCGCACCGGCAAAGCCGCTTGCCCACCGTTCGAGGCGCAATACACCCGCGAGGAAGTCTTCGAATTCTGGCCCAGCGACGTACAACGCCTGTACCGCGCCGCCGGCCTGCCGCGCCGCACACCGCCCAACGTGATGAAGAACTGCCAGCCCAACCGCATCAGCGACCAGAGCGAAGCGCCGCAGATTCGTTCGCCGTTGACCCAAGTGAGTTACCAACTGCGCCTGTCCCAGCCCCAGGAAAGCATCCCGCTTAACGCGAACGCGGCCAGCGACGCCGCAACGCTGTATTGGTTCGCCGACCAGACCTTGATCGGCCAGGGCCCGCCACAGGCCACGCTGAATTGGCGACCGGGAAAGTCGGGGGATTATCGGTTGCGGGTCAGTGACGATCAGGGCCGCAGTGCGAGTCGGGGCTTGCGGGTGGAGTTTGTGCCTTAGGCATGGCAGAGGGGATCGCCTGATAAAACAGCCGCACACCCGGCCACCACCCGATAGACAGTGGCCGGGCCTGACTCAGCGGTAGACCGGAAAACGACGACACAGCGCCACAACCTGTTCGCGCACGTGGTGTCCGACCTCGGCGCTGCCTCCGTTTTCCAGGGCATCCAGTACGTCGCACAACCAGCCGGCCACTTGCTCGCAGGCTTCCACATCAAACCCACGAGTGGTCACCGCCGGGGTACCGATACGAAGGCCGGATGTTACAAACGGTGAACGCGGGTCATTCGGCACCGAGTTTTTGTTGGCGGTGATATAGGCACTGCTCAGGGCCGCGTCGGCATCCTTGCCGGTGTAGGGTTTGTCGGAGAGGTCGATCAGCATCATGTGGTTGTCGGTGCCGCCCGAAACGATCTTGTACCCGCGCTTTTGCAACACCCCAGCCATGGCCCGGGCGTTAGCGACTACTTGGGTCTGGTAGAGGCTGAATTCCGGCGCAAGCGCTTCCTTGAAGGCCACGGCCTTCGCCGCGATCTGGTGCATCAGCGGCCCGCCCTGCACCCCGGGAAACACTGCAGAATCGAGCTTTTTGTAAAAGGCTTCATCCTGCCCTTTGGACAAAATCAAACCGCCCCGTGGTCCGCGCAGGGTTTTGTGCGTAGTGCTGGTGACCACATGCGCATGGGGAAGCGGGTCCGGGTATTCGCCCGCGGCGACCAGCCCGGCGACGTGGGCCATATCGACCCAGAAGATAGCCCCGACCTTGTCGGCAATGCTGCGCATGCATGCCCAGTCCTTGTACCGCGAATACGCGGAAAAGCCGCCGATCAACATTTTGGGGCGTGTCTGCAGTGCGATTCGCTCCATCTCGTCATAGTCGAGAAAGCCGGTTTTCGGGTCCAGTCCGTAAGGCACGATGGTGTAGTGACGCCCCGAAAAGTTGGCCGGGTTGCCGTGGGTAAGGTGACCGCCCTGGGCCAAGTTCATGCCCATCACCGTATCACCGGGGTTGATCAGTGCGAGGAAGACCGCCGCGTTGGCCTGGGCGCCCGCATGGGGTTGCACGTTGGCGTAGTCGCAGTCGAACAGGGCCTTGACCCGCTCGATGGCCAACCGTTCGGCCACATCGACGTATTCGCAGCCGCTGTAATAGCGCTTGCCGGGGTAGCCTTCGGCGTACTTGTTGGTGAGCACTGTGCTCTGGGTTTTCATCACCAGTGGGCTGGCGTAGTTTTCCGAGGCGATCAGCTCGATATGGTCTTCCTGGCGATGCTCTTCGTTGTGAATCGATTCATACAGCTCAGGATCGAAAGCGTTGAGGGTCAGCGTCGAGTCGTACATATGCAGAGTGTCCTTGGTCGAGAATTCAAGCGGCGGGTGACAGCAGGCGTGTAATGCGTGCGGCGATGTCCAACATTTACGGCCGGGCCACCTGCCGGGCGTTGGCATGCAGACGGGCCAGTTTGAGCGCAGCTTCGCTGGCCTCCGTTCCGGAGTTGCAGAGCGCGTTGCATGCCCGAGAGCTGGCATCGGCGGTCGGCCAGTAGTACGCATCCGGCATGGCTCGGGCGCCGAAGATCGCCTGTCCGACGCGCACCACGGTCGCGCCCTCTTCAATGGCGATTTCAAAGTCACCCGACATCCCCATCGACAGCTCTTGCAGCGACACCCCATCAGGGGCGCATTGGCGCAAGCGGTCGCGCAATTCACGCAGCCGGACGAAGCATGGGCGCACCCGCACCGCGTCGGCCGAGAACAGCGCCAGTGTCATCAATCCGCGAACCCGCAGTGTCGGAAACGCGGGCATGGTCTCGAGAAAAGCCGCCACGTCATCGGGCGCCAGCCCGTACTTGCTGGCTTCGCCGGAAGTATTGACCTGGACGAACACATTCATTTGCCGACCTTCGATGCGCAGGCGACGGTCCAGCGCCTCGGCCACCCGCAGGCTGTCCAGGGCCTGGAACTCGCTGGCAAAGCGTGCGACCTGCTTGGCCTTATTGGTCTGCAAATGGCCGATCACCGACCATTGCAAGTCTTGCAGGTCGCTCATGGCTTCCCACTTGCGCTGTGCTTCCTGCACCTTGTTTTCGCCCAACAGGCGGCAACCGGCGGCATAGGCCAGGCGCAAATGAGCTTCATCAAAGGTTTTGCTGACCGGCAGCACGCGCACCTCGGCCGGGTCCCGTCCTACCCGACGGCACGCCTCGACAATGCGTTGCTGCACGGCGGCCAGGTTGCGGCGAAAGTCTTCGACACTGTCGGCCTGTGGATAACGACCATGATGCGCATGCAGGACGTTGAGGTCTTCGGTTTGATCAGGCATCAGTTGGCTACTCCTTCGGTGGGCGCTGCAACCGGTTCGGCCTGTGGGACAGCAACCTTTTCACGACGTGGTAACTGCCCATTGAGCACGGCATAGGCCGCCAGACCGATGACCAGTCCCCAGAACGCGCCGCCGATGCCCAGCAGAGTGATATTGGCCGCGCAGGCAAGAAACGTGATCAGCGACGCTTCCCGCGATTTCACGTCCGCCATGGCATTGGCCAGGCTCGCGCCGAGGGTGCCCAACAGGGCCAGCCCGGCCAGGGTGGTGATAAAGGGCGCCGGGAAGGCCATGAACACCGCTGCCAAGGTCACGCCGAAAATCCCCACCAGGATGTAGAAGATGCCCGCGGCCACGCCTGCGATCCAGCGCTTGGACGGATCTTCAGAGGCTTCCTTGCCGGTGCAGATGGCGGCGGTAATGGCCGCGATATTTAAGGCATGGGAACCGAACGGCGCCATCAGCAAAGAACCCAGCCCGGTCACGCTGAGGATGGGGTTGGCACTGGTGTGGAACCCGTCATTGCGCAGCACCAGCATGCCCGGCATGTACTGCCCCGTGAGGGTGATCAGAAACAGCGGCAACGCCACGCTCAACAACGCATTGACCGAGAACTCGGGGGGCGTGAACACCGGTGTCGCAAACTCCAGCGCCAGTCCCGTGAAATCCACGCGTCCCTGCATCAGCAGAAAGCCAAGCCCCAGCACCAGAATGCCGACCACCGCATAGCGCGCACTCAAGCGCTTGAACACGATATAGGCGCCGATCAACACCCCGACCAATAACGGGTCGATACTCATGCTGGCGAACGCACCGATGCCGAACTGCAACAGGATGCCGCCCAACAAGCCCGCTGCCACACCGGGCGGGATCAACCGAACGGCTTTTTCAAAGTAGCCGGACACGCCCAGCAGCACGAACGCTGCCGCCGAAATCATGTAAGCGCCGATGGCCTCGGCATAAGGCGTGGTCGCCAGAGCGACGATCAAAAAAGCCGCCGCCGGGGTCGACCAGGCGGTGATGATCGGCTCGCGGCTCACCCAACTGAGGAACAGCCCGGTCACCCCTACCCCGATCGACACCGACCACACCCATGATGCCGTCAATTCAGGGCTGAGCCCTGCGACCTTGGCGGCCTGAAACACCAGGATGAAGGTGCCGCCGTAATTGACGATCACCGAAATCAACCCAGCAACCACCGGGTGCAGCAGGTCCCGCAGACGCAGGGACGAGAGGGGTTCAGTAGGTGACATAGGTCTTGGCTCCTTGCTGGATGATGAATCCGGCCGCTGGTAAGCGGTCATTTATAGCCGTTGAGTGGCTGGTTTACCCCTACGCTTTAAGACAGCAGACCAGACCACTTTGAATGGTCGGCTCGGTCATGCGCGCCATCTCCGAGGTAAAGCCCTGGGTTGGCGAGGGCCAGAGTCTACGGATAGACTGGCCTGCTTTACCTGCCATTTCATGGAAAGAGAGCAGACCACATGGCAAAGACCTTCGAGTTGGAAACGCTGAGGATGCGCCTCAACGATGCCGAGTTTCAGCTGCTGGATCTGCACCAGCGCATCCAGCGCGCATTACGTGCGCTGATTCTCGACGGCGCCCTCGGCCCCGGCTTGAAATTGCCCGCTACACGGGTGCTGTCCAAGTCACTGGGCTGCGCCCGCGACACCGTTGAGAACGCTTATGTGCAGTTGCATCGGGACGGGTTTATCGTGCGCCGCGAAGGCGCCGGCAGTTATGTCTGCGACACAGTGGGCGCTGAATTGCGTGGTGCTGGCCGCCGACGCCTCAGGGCTCAGGAAGCCAAGAGCAGCGTCGCCGCACCGGGCGCCGAACTCAGCCAACGCGGGCGGATGATCTTCGACACCGGCGGCGTGCGCGATCAGCAAGTCATCAAGGCATTCGCCACCGGTCTGCCGGAAACCCGCAGCTTCCCGACGGATGTCTGGGAGCGTTTGCAGCGCCAGGTCATGAAGGACTATCGCGCGAGCGTGCTGCTGCATGGCGATCCACAAGGGGCCGAGCCCTTGCGCAAAGCGATTGCCACCTACCTGAACCTCGAACGCGGCGCCAAGTGCACCCCCGACCAGGTGCTGGTACTGAGCAGTACGCGTCAGGCGCTGTATCTGTGCGCGCAATTGCTGGTGGACGCCGGCAAGCCGATCCTGCTGGAAAACCCTGGCTATTACGGCGCGCGCAAGGCTTTCGAAATCGCCGAAACCAAGGTGCTGCCGATTGATGTCGATGAACGGGGCATCCGTACCGACCTGCTATACGCCGACCGTAGCGGCGCCAATTGCGTGTATGTCACGCCCTCGCACCAGTACCCCACCGGTGCTACGTTGCCGCTGGAGCGGCGTCTTGAGTTAATCAATTGGGCGGCGCAAAAAGGCAAATGGATCATCGAGGATGACTACGACAGCGAGTTCCATTACGACGGGCAACCCACGGCATGCGTGCAGGGCCTGGACAAGTATCAGCGCACGCTCTACATCGGCACGTTCAGCAAGACCCTCTACCCCGGCCTGCGCATGGGGTACATGGTGCTGCCCTCCGAGCTGGTCAAGCCCTTTGCCTATGCGCGCAGCATGATGGATGGCCACACGCCGCAAACACTGCAACTGACGCTCGCGCGCTTTATGGAGGACGGCCATTACAACGCGCATGTCCGGGCCATGCGCAAGCTGTATGCCGGACGCCGGTCGATCATGTACGACGCCATCGACAAGTACTTGAGCACGGTGGTCACCGCCGAATTGCCACCGGGCGGGTTGCAAATCCCCTGCTTGCTGAAAGCCGGATGGTCCGAGGAAAAAACCATCCGTCAAGCCGCCACTGCCGGCGTGCAACTGTCCGGCCTCAGTGGCTTATACGCGGGCGAACCGAAACAACAGGGCTGGCTGCTGGGCTACTCCTCCCTGACTGCGTATGAAATCGAAGCAGCTATGTTGCGCCTGGCCAACGCCCTGAAAATCTAATGGCCCAGCGCATACTTCATCAGCAACTGCTCGGCCTGGACAGCCATCCGCGCACGCCGGGGCCGCTGGATTACTCCACCGTCACCGACTTCGCCAAGTTACGCGGCTGGTCGACGTCAGTCCCCTTGAGCACGGCCACGTAGTACGACAGCAGTTGCAACGGGATGGTGTAAAGGATCGGCGACAGGGTGTCGTGGATGTGCGGCATGTTGATGACGTGGGTGCCTTCGCCATTGCTCATGCCGGCCTTTTCGTCGGCGAACACAATCAGTTGGCCGCCTCGGGCACGCACTTCCTGCAGGTTGGACTTGAGCTTTTCCAGCAATTCGTTGTTCGGCGCCACGGTGACCACTGGCATGTCGTCATCCACCAGGGCCAGCGGGCCGTGTTTGAGTTCGCCGGCTGGGTAGGCTTCGGCGTGGATGTACGAGATTTCCTTGAGTTTGAGCGAGCCTTCCATTGCTACTGGGTACTGCGCGCCACGGCCGAGGAACAGGGTGTGGTTCTTGTCGGCGAACAGTTCGGCGACTTTCTCCACGGTGCTGTCCATGGCCAGGGCTTCGCCCAAACGGGTTGGTAGGCGACGCAGTTCTTCGACCAAGGTGGCTTCCACGCCAGCGGCAAGAGTGCCACGCACTTGGCCCAGGGACAGGGTCAGCAGCAACAGGCCGACCAGCTGGGTGGTGAATGCCTTGGTGGAGGCCACGCCGATTTCGCGACCGGCCTGGGTGAGTAGGGTCAGGTCCGACTCACGCACCAGGGAACTGATGCTGACGTTGCAGATCGCGAGGCTGGCCAGGAAACCCAGCTCCTTGGCGTTGCGCAGGGCGGCCAGGGTGTCGGCGGTTTCGCCGGACTGGGAGATGGTCACGAACAACGTATCGGGCTGTACCACCACCTTGCGGTAGCGGAACTCGCTGGCCACTTCGACCTGGCACGGGATGCCGGCCAGTTCCTCCAACCAGTAACGCGCGACCATGCCAGCGTGGTAGCTGGTGCCGCAGGCGACGATCTGTACATTACGGACCTTGGCGAACAACTCGGCGGCTTGTGGGCCGAACGCGTTGACCAGCACTTGCTTGTCGCCAAGGCGACCTTCCAAAGTGCGTTGCACCACGGATGGTTGCTCGTGGATTTCCTTGAGCATGAAGTGGCGAAACTCGCCCTTGTCGGCGGCTTCGGCGCCATCACGGTACTGCACCGCCTCGCGCTCGACAGAGTTGCCGTTGACGTCCCAGATCGCCACGCTTTCGCGACGGATGTCGGCAATATCGCCTTCTTCCAGATACATGAAGCGGTCAGTCACCTGACGCAGGGCCAGTTGGTCGGAAGCCAGAAAGTTTTCACCCAGGCCCAGGCCAATCACCAACGGGCTGCCACTGCGGGCGGCCACGACGCGGTCGGGCTGGCTGGCGCTGATCACCGCCAGGCCGTAAGCGCCGTGCAGTTCCTTGACGGTGGCCTTGAGGGCGGTGGTCAGGTCGCCGAGATCTTTGAGCTTATGGTTGAGCAGGTGGGCGATCACTTCGGTGTCGGTGTCCGAGGTGAACACATAACCCAGACCCTTGAGTTGCTCGCGCAACACTTCGTGGTTTTCGATGATGCCGTTGTGCACCACCGCCAAATCACCGGAAAAATGCGGGTGGGCATTGCGCTCGCACGGTGCACCGTGGGTAGCCCAGCGGGTATGGGCGATGCCCAGGCGGCCGACCAGCGGCTCGCCGGCCAGGGCCTGCTCCAATTCGCTGACCTTGCCCGGGCGACGCGTGCGCTCAAGCTTGCCGGCGTTGGTAAAAACCGCCACACCGGCGCTGTCATAGCCGCGGTATTCCAGGCGCTTGAGGCCTTCGATCAGGATGGGCGTTACGTTACGTTCAGCGACTGCGCCAACAATGCCACACATGGTATTTCTCCTAGATGATTGCCGCGCATATCAGCGTAATGCCGCGGGCTTGGATCTGGTCGCGGGCCTCAAGCGGCAGGCGATCATCGGTAATAAGT
>Ga0308164_10000659_pt1 | contig 50342 bp, 54 predicted proteins | sample PhyTR2_FD_201031 | JGI IMG/M metagenome (GOLD analysis project Ga0308164, IMG submission 201031) | Phyllosphere microbial communities from UC Gill Tract Community Farm, Albany, California, United States - DLSLT.R2 | ecosystem: Host-associated > Plants > Phyllosphere > Unclassified | place: USA...
TCCCAACCGGATACGCTACCATTCGAGCACCGGTTGTCATTTCTGGATACGCCATGTTTCATCGTCTGCGCCAAGACATCAACAGCATCATCGAACGCGACCCCGCCGCCCGCAACGCCTGGGAGGTGCTCACCTGCTATCCCGGCCTGCAAGCCATCGTCATGCACCGCTGGGCCTCGTGGTGCTGGTGGCATGGCATGAAGTGGCTGGGCCGCTTCATCTCGTACGTTGCCCGCATCGTTACCGGTATCGAAATCCATCCCGGCGCCACCATCGGCCGCCGCGTGTTCATCGACCACGGCTTTGGCGTGGTGATCGGCGAAACCGCTGAAATCGGCGACGACTGCACCATCTACCAGGGCGTGACCTTGGGCGGCACCTCGCTGCACACCGGCACCAAGCGCCATCCCACGCTGGGACGCGGGGTGATCATCGGCGCCGGCGCCAAGGTGCTCGGTGGCTTCACGGTGGGCGACTACGCCAAGGTGGGTTCGAACGCGGTGCTGCTCAAGCCCGTGCCTCCCGGCGCCACTGCCGTCGGCAACCCCGCCCACATCGTGCAAAAGGATGTGCTCAACGTGGCGGCCAACCCGTTTGCCGCGTACGGCGTCACGCCCAATGGCGACGATCCGCTGTCGAAAGCGCTGCGCGGCCTGATCGAGAACGCGGTCAAGCAGGAAGAGCGGATTGAACGCCTGATGACCACCATGCGGGCAGCGGGGTTGGAGTGCCAGGGCGTGCCCGAGTGTGATAAATTAAATTCCGATCAATTGAACAAGCTTGTCGAATAAGGAATCGTACTAATGGAAACAACGCCCGAAGGCGCCGACATCCTGGACCCGTTCGAACTGCGCGTGCTGGCCGTGCTGGCCGAGAAGGAAGCACTGACGCCCGATAACTATCCGCTGTCCCTGAATGCGCTGGTCAATGGCTGCAACCAGCTGTCGAGCCGCGACCCGGTAATGTCGATCTCGGAAGACACGGTGGCCGAAGTGCTGCAGCGGCTGATGCAAGCCAAGTACGTCAACGGCATTACCCAGGCGGGCGCGCGCGTGACCAAGTACGAACACCGCTTGCGCATCAAGTTTTCGCTGGAGCAGGACAAGCTGGCCGTGCTGACGATGCTGATGTTGCGCGGCCTGCAAACGGCCGGCGAAATCCGCACCCGCAGCGGCCGCCTGCACGAATTCAAGTCGGTGACGGAAGTGGAGCACGCACTGCAGTTCCTGATCGATAAATATCCGCCGCTGGTCTCGAAACTGCCGCTGGCACCCGGCACCAAGGAGCCGCGTTACGGCCACCTGCTGGCCGGCGAGGAAGCGCTGGCGCGCGAAGAAACCGCCGCCAGCCTGGGCGGCGCGGTCGGCAGTGCCGGCCAGGGTACACGGGTGGGGGCGCTGGAGCAGGAAGTACAGCAACTGCGGCGGCAGGTGGAAGACCTGACCGCGCAGTTTGCCGCGTTCCGCCAGCAGTTCGAGTAATGACTCAGGTCGCCATCAGTTCATCGATGGCGGCAAACGCGGCCGGCCGATTGATCGGGGTAATGCGGTCGGTGGGCGAGAGCATGATGCGGAAGCGGTCGCACATCGGATAAAACCAGCGATGGTTGCCGCTGTTGATGTAAAAACCCAGTACCCGCTTGTTGTACACCGAGGCGATGTGGATCACCGCAGTGTCGGGCGATACCACCAGGTCGCACTCGCGCACCAGCGCAGCCAGTTCCAGTACATGCTCGGTGGCGAATGACAGCATCACGTTTTCGCGCGCGCTGTCGGCCACCAGTGCGCTGGCCCGGGCGTGGTCGCCAGGCGGATACAGCACCACGATCGCATGGTCGCGATACCGGTCGGCCAGTTGCTGGCACAGTGCCTGGGCGTCGTCGCGCGACAGCATGCGACGCTGGCAACTGCCCTGGTAGTTAAAGCAGACGATGCCCGCGTAGCGCGGCGCCAGGCCGGCCACGAAGGCGCGCGCCTTGCCGGCATAGGCATCGACGTTGTACAGCTCGTAGCTGTAGTCGATGTTGTCGGGCTTGTACTGGCCCAGCGCGTCGAAGTATGTCTGCAAGATGTGACGGTCGGCCCGGTAGTCGACGGTATGGTCGTAGATGCCGAGGTTGCCGGTGTTGGTGCCATAGCGGGCGATGCGCGGGCCGTGCAGGTGCCGCGCACCGAGCAGTTTCAGGTGCAGCTGGAAGGCCGGCGAGAACTTCAGCGACATGCTCACCACCAGGTCGTACCGCTCGCGCCGCAGGTCGCGAATGATGCGCAGCGTGTTCCACCCGCCGGCGTTGTCCCACAAAATGGTGCGGCGCACATGCGGGCAGTCGCGGATGATGTCCTGGTTCGCGGTACTGGCGGCGACGTCGATCATGGCGTCGGGCCACGCAGCTTTCAGCTCGCGCAGCAGGGGGGTGGAGACGATCATGTCGCCAATCTTGTCGTTGCGTAAAATCAGGATCTTCTTGACTTGCGCCGCATCGAACGCCGCCTTGCTGCGCTTGCTGAACAGCCATTCGAGTAAATATTTTTTCAGCGCCATAATATGAAACCAATGTAATACTGATTCCGTATTGTAGCGGCTGCCTATGCGCTTGGGGAGTGGCCCGGGACAACTTTACCGTGATTAACAACATGGCCGGTCGGCGCACCGTCGCCCCCCGGCCTGGCGCCAGGCCGGGGGGCGAAAATCAACCTTCTTCGCGGCGCCGCCGCATTTTGACGGCGACCGCCAGCATCGCCATCCCGGCAAGGGCACCGAGCCACGCGGCCGGCTGCGCCAGGGATGCCCATGACTGCTCGAAGATGAAGGCGACCAGGCCGGCTGCGGGGGCGATGTCGGGCGCGGCTGCGAGGCTGCCAAAGCTGAGCCAGGAACCGGGAATAACCCCCAGCAGCAAACGGTTGAAAACGTGCGAGATCACCCAGCCGGCATTGATGTCGAAGCCCAGTGCCTTTTGCGCCCACAGCAGCAGCAGCCCGGCGCCGACCGGTATGCCCACGGCCCACAAAAATACCTTGGAGCGCGCCATGCTCGATACCATCAGCAACCAGCCCACCGTGGGCAGCGCCCACACGAAGTACACCGGCACCAGCGCCAGCACCCGCAGCGGCGCCAGGTACAACTCGGGCGTGACCAGCAGCTCGCCGAACAGGTTGGTGCCGTGCAGCGCCACTTTCACGCCTGCGGCCAGCAACAGCAGCAGCGACATGGCCAGGCCGATGCCGATCACGATCAGCGGGCTGACTACCAGCGCCATCAGCGCCTTGGACAGGACAGTGGTGGTATCGGAGACCGGCAGCGATTTCCAGAACAGGATGCTGCGGTCGCGGCGTTCATCGTGCAGCGCGCCCAGGCAGTAGAAAAATACCAGGAAGCCCAGCACCATGTACACCGGCATGGCCGCGGCCACGTAGTTGTGCGCCAGCGTATCCACGATGCGGGTGCGGGTTTCGCCCTCGATGGTGACGATGATGTTTTGCGGCGTGACCATGGCGCCGTTGTAGCTGATGTTCTGGTTGACGAACGTGGCCAGCAACGCCAGCGCGCTAATCGCTGCGGCAACCACGGCCGGTGCCCAGCACAGCATGCCCTTGTGTTCCCACAACTCGCGCTTGATCAGCCATTGCATGGTTTTCATTGGGGTTGTCCTTTCATGGTGGCCACGAACAGGTCGGCCACGCTGGGCGTGCGCAACTCGCCGAAGGTGGCCAGCTGCGTGCGGTCGGCGCCGTCGAACAGCATGATCGCCTTGCCGAACACGGTGCGCCGGCTGAGCGGGTTCAGGGCAGTGGCGGCCGCGACGTATTGCGGCTCCACCATGACCTCGGTAAACCGCTCGCCCACCTGGTCCATGCTGGCGGCCAGCACGATGCGCCCGTCTTCGATGAACATCAGGTCGGTGAGGATGTGTTCGACTTCCTCGATCTGGTGGGTGGTGATGACGATGGTCTTGTCGTCGTCGAAATAGTCTTCCAGCAGGTTCTGGTAGAACTGCTTGCGGTACAGGATGTCGAGGCCCAGCGTGGGTTCGTCGAGCACCAGCAGCCTGGCGTCGATCGCCATCACCAGCGCCAGGTGCAGTTGCACCACCATGCCCTTGGACATGGCCTTGACCTTCATGTCGGGCGTGAGCTTGGTCTGGGCAATATAGTGCTCCGCCCGGGCGCGGTCGAAGCGCGGGTGCACGCCGGCCACGAAGTCGATCGCATCCTTCACCTTCAGCCACTTGGGCAGAATGGCGACGTCGGCAATGAAACACACGTCGTTCATCAGCAGCTCGCGCTCAGTGCGCGGGTCGCGGCCCAGCACCGACAGGTTGCCTTCGAACGGCGTCAGGCCCAGGATGGCTTTCAGGGTGGTGGTTTTGCCCGAGCCGTTGGGGCCGATCAGGCCCACGATGCGCCCGCTGTTGATGGTGAAATTGACCCCGTTGAGGGCGGCCTGCCGGCCATATTGCTTGGTGAGCCCGGTAGCGGTGATGACGGCGTTGTGGGCGGTGGTCATGGGGCAGCTCCCGGCGCGGCGGTCACCAGCAAGGTGGCGGGATCGAGCCCGAGGCGGCGGATGCGTTCCAGCACCGCTGGCCATTCTTCGCGCAGAAAGCGCTCGCGTTCACTCGACAGCAGTTTGTCGTGGGCGCCAACGGTCACATACATACCTATTCCCCTTCGTTTTTCCACCAGGGTGTCGTCTACCAGTTCCTGGTAGGCACGCGAGACCGTGATGGGGTTGAGTTGATAATCGGCCGCCACCTGGCGTACCGACGGCAGGGCGTCGCCAGCCTTGAGCATGCCGTCGAGCATCATGCCGATCACCTTGTCCTTTAACTGCCGATAAATTGGCGCGTTGTCATTCCAGCCTGTTGTCGACATGGAGCCCTCTTGCTGTGTTGATGATGTGGTGTTGTAGTGAACTATAACAGCAACCGTTAAAAACGCAAGCAGCCGATCGATGATGCTGTTGTTCAGGCCGTTTTGCGCTGCAGGTCGAGCGCATTCGCCAGCGCCGCGCCGGCGGCGGTATTGTCGAAGATGCACCAGGCATCGCGGCGCGCAATATAGGCCGCCACCTGTTCCAGGTAAGCGGTGTCGTATGCCGAATAATACATGCGCGGGCTGCCGTGCAGGCGGGCATAGACCGCTGCGGTGGTGGCAACGAACTCGCCGGCCTGGCCGGCCGGCGGATCGGCGATCACGCGCGTGATGCCATGCTGGCGCAGCACTGCGGTGGCAGTGTCGGTAAACCAGCTGCCGTGGCGCGCTTCGCACGCCAGCGTGCAGTCGAAATGCTGGCGCAGGGCGGTCAAGAAGCTGTCGGCCACGCCGGTATCGAGCTGCAGGCTGGGCGGCAGTTGCACCAGGATGCACCCCAGCTTTGCCGCCAGGGTATTGACCTGGTCGGCAAACGCGGCCAGCGGATCGGCCACGTCGACCAGGCGGCGGTCGTGGCTGATGCTGCGCGGCAGCTTGACGGCAAAGCGGAAAGCATCAGGCACGCTGGCGGCCCAGCGCGCGTAGGTGGACGGCTGGTGGGGGCGGTAGAACGACGTGTTGATTTCCACCGCATTGAGGACGCGGGCGTAGCGTTCGAGATGGCTGCCGGCGCCGGGGAAGGCGGCCGCGGTCTCGCGGCCGATACTCCAGCCGGCACAGCCGATGCGCGGGTAGGTCATAATATGGGTTCTCAATCTCGGGAAGACCGGCAAACATGGATCGTTCACGCAATCTTATTCGTTTATTTACATTGGCCGCGCTGGCTTGCATCCTGGCCGCGTGCGCCGCCCTGATCGGCCCGCGCGACGTGGAATTGCGGCAAGAGCGGCTGCAGCAGGACCTGGCGCGCAAGTTCCCGCTGCACCACCGGGTGCTGGGCATCTTTGACGTGGAACTGAGCAATCCGCAGCTGGCGATCGTGGCTGACAACAACCGGGTGGCGCTGACCTTCGACCTGAACGTGACGCCGCTGCTGGCCAAGCAGTCGTGGCGCGGTACCATGGCCGTGTCCGGGCGCCTGAATGTCGATACGGTACGCAACGTCGTGTATATCGCCGATACCCACGTCGATCGCTTTGCGCTCGACAATATGGATGCCGGCAAGCAGACTCAACTGGCCAGCGTGGCCAATCTGCTCAGCGATACGCTGGTCAAGAATGTCGCGGTCCACACCTTCAAGCCGGAAGAGTTGCGCTACGCCGGCGTGCAGTTCGAACTGGTGGGCATCGATACCCGTCCCGGCGCGCTGGTGGCGCGGCTGCAGCCGGCAACGGCCAGCCGCTGACATGGACCATGTGACGCGTATGCCCAACCATATTGATGCCGATATCGCGCAGATCCAGTCGATCGCGGCCGTCCCCACCATCCTTGAAACCGTGGCGGCGCTGACCGGCCTGCGCTTCGTATGCGTGGCGCGCGTAACGGCCGATTCCTGGACCACGTGCGCGGTGCTCGACCGGCTCGATTTCGGCCTCAAGGTCGGCGACGGTCTGGACGTGACCACCACCATTTGCGAGGAAGTGCGCGACACCCGCGCCGCAGTGGTGATCGACAGCGTGGCGGACGACGACCGCTTCCGCGATCACCACACGCCGCGCATTTACGGCTTCCAGAGTTATTTTTCAATTCCCCTGTTCCGGCCCGACGGCGCTTATTTCGGCACCTTGTGCGGCCTCGATCCGGTTGCCAACGTGCTCTCCTCGCCCAAGGTGACCGGAACGCTGAAGTTGTTCGCCCAGCTGATTTCGGTGCAACTGGAAGCCGAGCGCCAGTTGGCGGAGGCGCAGGATGCGCTGTCGAGCCAGCTGGTTTCGGCCGAGCTGCGCGAGCAATTCATCGCGGTGCTCGGTCATGACTTGCGCACCCCGCTCAGTTCCATCGTCACCGGCGCCGATGTGCTGGGCCTGAGCGGGCTGCCGCCGGCGGCCGTAAAGGTGGTGGACCGGATACGCCGCAGCGCCATGCGCATCGCCGGCCTGGTGGACGACGTGGTGGATTTCACCCGTGGCCGCATGGGCGGTGGCATCGCCATTGCCCTGCAGCCGCAATACGCCTTGCAGGCGGTGTTCGAACAGGTGATCGCCGAGCTGCGCGGCGCCCATCCGCGCAGCGCCATCGTGGCCGACCTGGCGCTGGAGGGCGGGGTGATGGGCGACGCCGGGCGGCTGGCGCAATTGCTGTCCAACCTGTTGAAGAACGCGCTGGTGCACGGCGACGCCACGCAGCCGGTGCGGGTACAGGTGCGCCTGCGCGATGGCGCGCTCGATGTGATCGTGGCCAACGCCGGCCCGGCCATCGCGCCCGAACTGGCTGGACAGCTGTTCAAGCCTTTCTGGCGCGGCAACTCGGGCAGCTACGAAAAAGGACTGGGACTGGGCTTGTTCATCGTGTCCGAAATCGCCAGGTCGCATGGCGGCCAGATCGATGTCGTGTCCGATGCGGCGGTCACCGCGTTCATTTTTAGCATGACCGCTCCCGTTCGCGCCGCCTGACGGCAGTTGGCGCCACCGGCGTGCCGTTCGTCGCACGACCAACCGGCCGCGGCCGGCGCCCGGCATAGTGGCAGCACCTTAACCAGCCACGCGGAGCGCGCCATGATCGGTCACATCATTTCCCACACCCCCACCTACGTGTGGGCCTTGCTGGCCTTCCTGGTCTATCGCGGCGTGCTGGCCAGCCGCGACCGCGAGGTGGCCCTGGGCAAGCTGGCCATCATCCCGGTCGTGATGGTGGGATTGTCCCTGTCCAGTTTGTCGAAGCAGGGCGCGCTGGGCGCTGCGGTATGGGCGGTATGGTTGTGCGGCATGCTGGCCGGCGCGGCGCTGGTGTTCCGCAGCAAGGAAGCGATTGCCGTCAACCGCAGCGCCGGCACCGTGTGCCAGCGCGGCAGCTGGGCGCCCCTGGGGCTGATGCTGGCGATCTTCGCCACCAGGTACCTGGTGGCCGTGGGCACCGCCTTGCAGCCGGCGCTGGCGCACAACCTGCCTTTTGCCGTGGGTGCGACCCTGTTGTTTGGCGTATTCAACGGCGTGTTCCTGGGCCGGCTGGCACGCCAGGCGCAGGCCTGGCTGCGGTCGCCTACGTCCCTGATGGCTTGATGAAGGTTCGGCACGGCAGCTTGTGGTCGCCAGCCGGACCTTCTACAATCGCTCCCTTGAAGATATTCTCGAGGCAGCACATGGAAATTTTTGGTATCGGCATCCACGTCATCGTGGCGATTTTCTTTGCCGTGCACGCAGTGCGCAACGGCCAGCCCATTTATTGGTTGCTGATCCTGTTCATGTTCCCGCTGATTGGCAGCGTGGTGTATTTCATCGCCATCTACCTGCCCAGCTCGCGCATCAACCAGGGCGCGCGCAAGGTGGCCACGGTGGCCGTTAAAACCCTGGACCCGGGCCGCGAGCTGCGCGAGGCGCGCGACGCCTACGACTACACGCCCACCGCGCAAAACCAGATGCGCCTGGCCGCCGCGCTGCTCGAGGGCGGGAATGCTGCCGAAGCGGCGGCCACGTACGAGGCCTGCCTGCAAGGCCCGTTTTCGGGCGACCTGGAGATTCGTTTCGGCGCCGCGCGCGCCACGCTGGCGTCCGGCCGTGGCGCCGACGCCGTGCAGCACCTGCAAACGATACGCGCCGCCAACGCCAGCTTCCGCGCCGAGCAGGTATCGCTGTTGCTGGCGCAAGCATGGGCGGCGGCGGGGCAGCAGGACCAGGCGCGTGCCGAGTTCGAACACGCGCTGCGCACGTACAGCGGCTTTACCACCCAGGCCGAGTACGCGATCTGGGCGGCCGGGGTGGGCGACGCCGACCGGGCCCACGCCCTGAATGCGGAACTGCGCCGCACCATCGAGCGCTGGACGCCGCAAACGCGCGACCTGAACCAGCCGTTGATCAGGCGCCTGAATGCGGCGATGGCGGGATTGAAGTAAGCCGCCCCGTTCGGGCCAGGGCCGGGCCGGGGGGGGGGGCGACCCCAATCGCCGCCGCGCGCGCGATGTTACCGGGGAGTAGGGATGATTGCGCCATCGAGAGCGTGGCGCGTGATATTGCCGTTGCCGTCGATGGCGATCCAGCCGCCGCGCGGTGGCGTTGCTGCCGGCTCCCAGTCGGGCAGCACGTAGCGGCGCGTGGCGCCTACTGTGTGCAGGGCAGGGCGGTGGGTGTGGCCGTGGATCATGACGTTGGTGCCGGTCTGCGCGAACAGGTCGGCAATCGCCTGCGGCGTGACATCCATGATCGTATAGCTCTTGGCGCCCTGGTCCTGGCGGCTGTTGTCGCGCATGCCGGCAATGATGGCCTTGCGCTGCGCCAGCGGCATGGCCAGGAACTGCCGTTGCCATGCCGGTTGCCGCACCATGGCCCGGAACTCCATGTATTTCACGTCTTCGGTGCACTGGGCGTCGCCATGCACCAGCACCAGCGGCTGGCCGCCGATGGTCGTCACATACACTTCCGGCAGCAGCGTGAGTCCGGCTGCTGCGGCAAAATCTTCGCCCACCAGGAAATCGCGGTTGCCGGCAATCCAGTAGATGGCCGTGCCCGCATCGCTCAAGCGCCGCAGCGCAGCGACGATGTGCTGGTTGAACGGTTCATCGAGATCGTCGTCGCCGGCCCAGTATTCGAACAGGTCGCCAAGCAGGAAGAGCTGGGGCGCGTGCCGCGCATGGCGTTCCAGAAATTCATGGAACGCTGCCGTGATGGCGGGCTGCGCGGCCTGCAGGTGCAGGTCAGAAATGAACAGCGCGCGCACAGGTTCAGCGTGATGCGCGCGCGCGCCGGTCGGGGTATTGCTCATGCGGGATTCAAGCAGCCAGTTCGATGCTTTCGATGATCACGTCTTCCGCAGGCACGTCGGCAAACATGCCGCTGCGCGTGGTTTTGACCTTGCGGATTTCGTCCACGACTTCGGTGCCTTCGACCACTTTACCGAACACGGCGTAGCCCCAGCCGTCCTGGCCCGGGTAGTCGAGGAACGAGTTGTTCTTGACGTTGATGAAGAACTGGGCCGATGCCGAGTGCGGCGCCGAGGTGCGGGCCATGGCCAGCGTGTACGGCTCGTTTTTCAGGCCGTTCTTGGCTTCGTTTTCCACGGTGGCGTCCGCTGGCTTTTGTTTCATGCCTGGTTCGAAACCGCCGCCCTGGATCATGAAGCTGTCGATCACGCGGTGAAAAATGGTGTTGGTGTAGTGGCCGGCGTTCATGTAGGCCAGGAAGTTTGCCACCGATTTCGGCGCGGCTTGGTCGTTCAGCTCGGCAACCATCTTGCCTTTGTTGGTGGTGATAATTACTTTAGTCATGTTCTTTTCCTTTGAAATTGGGTCGTGTGGGCGGGCCATAACAGCCGACTGGCCGCTATTTTACAGATTTGGCTGGATCGGGGTTTTCAAAATGGTGGCCGACTTGACGACGATGGGTTCTACCGGGATATTCTGGAAGATGCCTTTGTCGTCCACCAGCACGCCCTTGATCTTGTCCACCGTCTGCTGACCCTGGATTACCTTGCCGAAAACCGTGTAACCGAAACCGTCGCGGCCCGGGTAATTGAGGCCTTCGTTATTGGCCACATTGATGAAAAACTGCGACGTGGCTGAATTGGGGTCGCCCATGCGCGCCATGGCGATGGTGTAGACGTCGTTGGTCAGGCCGTTCTGCGATTCGCTCGGGATCGCCTTCTTGGTGGGCTTGGACTTGAGCTTGGCGTCGTAACCGCCGCCCTGGATCATGAAGCCGTCGATCACGCGGTGGAAGATGGTGCCCTTGTAAAAGCCGGATTTGACGTAAGCGAGGAAGTTATCGACCGACTTCGGCGCTTTTTCACGGTCGAGTTCGACAACGATGTCGCCCATCGTGGTCTTGATTTCCACTTGCGGGTGCACGGCCGGCTCGGCGGGCGTTGCCGGGGCGGCCATGGCAGCGCCGGACAGGAGCAGGCTGGCCAGCAGGGTGCCAAAGCGGCCGAAGAACGAAGGCTGGGTTTGTTGCATAGGGGGCGTCCTCTTTATCAGTATTGTTGGTGTCAGCGAAGTAGCGATTGGCGCGGCATAGTCCAAATCCTCATTCAGATCGGGACTATGCGGTTTTTATCAATGCTATACTTCTCCAAAACCATGCCATTCTACCTGCTGGCAGGTGGAAACAATAACACTACCGAGGCCCGGCAGTCTTCCACGGCAAAGCGAATTCCAGGTGCGCCCTTATGGTGCTGCGCCCGGTTATCGTATTGTCGATGCAGCCCGGGGCCTACAAAAAAGCATACGCAAGAGTCCGATGAGCAATTTAAAGATTTACAACACGCTGGCGCGTGACAAGCAAACATTCGTTCCCATCGAGGCTGGCAAGGTCCGCATGTATGTCTGCGGCATGACCATTTATGACTACTGCCACATCGGCCATGCCCGCATGATGATGGCGTTCGATGTCATGTACCGCTGGCTGCTGGCGTCGGGCTACGATGTCACCTATGCGCGCAACATTACCGACATCGACGATAAGATCATCCGCCGCGCCGTGGAAAACGGCGAGACCATCTCGCAGCTGACCACGCGTTTCACCCGCTACATGGACGAAGACACGGGCGCGCTGGGCATCCTGCCGCCCACGCTGGTGCCGCGCGCCACCGAGTACGTGCCGCAAATGCTGGCCCTGATCGAGCAGCTGGAACAGAAAGACTTGGCGTACCAGGGCACCGACGGCGACGTCAACTACGCGGTGCGCAACTTCCCCAACTACGGCCGGCTGTCGGGCAAGTCGCTCGACGACCTGCGCGCCGGCGAACGAGTGGACGTCAATACCGGCAAGCGCGATCCGCTCGACTTCGTGCTGTGGAAGGCCTCGAAGGAGTCGGAACCGGAAGAAGTGAAATGGGATTCCAAGTGGGGCAAAGGCCGGCCGGGCTGGCACATCGAGTGCTCGGCCATGTGCTCGGCCCTGCTGGGCGAACATTTCGACATCCACGGCGGCGGCGCCGACTTGCAGTTCCCGCACCACGAAAACGAAATTGCCCAGTCGGAAGGCGCGTTCGGCCGCACGATGGTCAATTACTGGGTGCACAACGGCTTTGTCCGCGTCGATAACGAGAAGATGTCCAAGTCGCTGGGCAACTTCTTCACCATCCGCGACGTGCTGAAAAAATTCGATGCCGAAGTGATCCGCTTCTTCATCATGCGCGCCCATTACCGCAGCCCGCTCAATTACTCGGACGCTCACCTCGACGACGCCCGCGTGGCGCTCACGCGCCTGTACACGGCGCTTGACGGCGTGCAGGGCGATGAAGCACCGCTCGACTGGACCGAAGCGCATGCAGTGCGCTTTGCCGAAGCGATGGACGACGATTTCAATACGCCGATCGCGATTGCCGTGCTGTTCGACCTGGCGACCGAGATCAACAAGTCGAAGTCGCCAGCGTTGGTGCGCCAGCTGCAAGGCCTGGCTGACGTCATCGGTTTGCTCGGACGTACGCCTCAGCAATTCCTGCAGGCAGCCGTTGGTGAGACCGATACGGCCGGCGACGCGGCCATTGCAGCCCAGATCGTCCAGCGGGCTGAAGCGAAAAAAGCGCGCAACTTTGCCGAATCGGACAAGATCCGCGCCGATTTGCTCGCGGCCGGCATCATCCTCGAAGACAAGCCCGACGGCACGACCAACTGGCGTCGCGCATAATGGTGACCGCCAAGGACAAAGGGGCCTCCGCGCCCGATCCGGCCGGTCCGCTATCGGCCGTGCCGCCGTACTGGGAAGAAGCCAAGATCGAGCTGATGAAGCGTGATCGCATCATGAAAAAGCTCATTCCCCAGTTTGGCGACCTGCACCTGGTGGGGCACGACGACCCGTTTACCACGCTGGCGCGCTCGATCGTCGGCCAGCAGGTCACGCCCAAGGTGGCCGACGCCGCCTGGCGCAAGCTGCTGCTCGCGTGCCCCAAGTGCACGCCGGCACAGGTCATCAAGGCTGGCGCCGAACAGTTGTCCGCCTGCGGCTTGTCCAAGCGCAAGACCGAGTACATCCTCGACCTGGCCGACCACTTCAAGAACAAACGTGTCCACAGCGCACAGTGGGGCCAGATGGAAGACGAAGCCGTGATTGCCGAGCTGGTGCAAATTCGTGGCATCGGCCGCTGGACAGCGGAGATGTTTTTGATATTTAATTTGCTTCGCCCCAATGTTTTGCCGCTCGACGATCCCGGTTTGATCCAGGGCATCAGCCAGAACTATTTCTCGGGCGAACCTGTTTCTCGCAGCGACGCACGCGAAGTGTCGGCCAATTGGGAACCGTGGCGCACCGTGGCAACGTGGTACTTATGGCGTAGTCTGGACCCGGTTCCTGTAGAATAAGCACTCTAATCGCTGCGCGAGGCCTTTTTGTGCCCCGCCGCAAGACGGCCCACCGTGCAACCGTGGGGCGCAGCCAAGAATAATCCCGGAGGTACAATGACCAAAACGACTTTCCTCAATTTTGAGCAACCGATTGCCGAGCTCGATGGCAAAATCGAAGAGCTGCGCTTCGTCCAGGACGATTCGGCCGTCGACATCTCGGAGGAGATCGACCGCCTGGCCAAAAAGAGCCAGCAGCTGACCAAAGACATCTATGCCAAGCTCACGCCCTGGCAGGTCGCGCAAATCGCGCGCCACCCGCAGCGTCCATACACCATGGACTACGTGAACGAAATCTTTACCGACTTCCACGAACTGCATGGCGACCGCACCTATGCGGATGACCAGTCCATCGTTGGCGGCCTGGCCCGCTTCAACGGCCAGGCCTGCATGGTGATCGGCCATCAAAAAGGCCGCGACACCAAGGAACGCGCGATGCGCAACTTCGGCATGCCGAAACCGGAAGGCTATCGCAAGGCCATGCGCCTGATGAAGCTGGCGGAAAAATTCGGCATTCCCGTGTTCACCTTCGTCGACACCCCGGGCGCGTTCCCCGGCATCGACGCCGAAGAGCGCGGCCAGTCCGAAGCCATCGGCCACAACCTGTATGTGATGGCGGAACTGAAAGTGCCGCTGGTCGCCACCATTATCGGCGAAGGCGGTTCCGGCGGCGCGCTGGCAATTGCCGTCGGCGACTCGGTGCTGATGCTGCAATACTCGACCTACTCGGTGATTTCGCCCGAAGGCTGCGCATCGATCCTGTGGAAGACCTCGGAACGCGCAGCCGACGCTGCCGAAGCGCTGGGCCTCACCGCGCACCGCCTGAAAGCCATCGGCCTGATCGACAAGATCATCAACGAACCGCTTGGCGGCGCCCACCGCGATCCGAAAGCGATGGCCACCATGCTCAAGCGCGCATTGGCCGACTCGCTGCGCCAGTTCCAGGGCGTGAAAACCAAGGACCTGATCGAAGCCCGCCACCAGAAGCTGCTGGGCTACGGCAAGTTCAAGGAAACCACGCCGCAGGAATAAGCCGGTATCGGTTGCACCGCTCGCCGCCGGGTCACCTGGCAGCCATCGAAGCCCGCAGCCGATAAGCCGTCATTCCCGCGCAGGCGGGAATCCAATTTCAACACCAGCCGGGGGCCCGCAAACGCGCGGCCCCCGGTTCGCATTTGGAACTACACAGTGAAGCAGCAACTCCCCACCATCGACAGCACTTTTGCCCAAGCGGTCACCGCCGCCCGCGCACAATCAGGCGCCAGCAACAAAGTCGCGATTGCCCTCAGCGGCGGCCTCGACTCCTCGGCGCTGCTGCACCTGGCCCACGCCTACGCCACCGAACACGGCCTCGCATTACATGCGTTCCACATCCACCACGGCCTCAGCCCCAACGCCGACGCCTGGCTGGCCCATTGCGAACAAGCCTGTGCAGCCCTGGGCGTGGCTTTCGAAGCCCGCAAAGTGGCACTGCAACGCCAGGAAAAAACCGGTACCGAAGAAGCCGCCCGCAAATCGCGCTACGCCGCGCTGGGCGCGCTGTGCCGCGACCATGACATCGCACTGCTGCTCACTGCCCACCACCAGGACGACCAGGCCGAAACCGTGCTGCTGCAACTGCTCCGCGGCTCCGGTCCGGCCGGCCTGTCGGGCATGGATGCGGCCAACACGGCCACCGGTCTGCTGGCCAACGACCGGCTGGTGATGGCGCGGCCATTGTTGTCAGCTTCGCGCCAGCAGCTCGATCAGTACGTGACCGCGCACGGCATCACCCATGTTTACGACGAATCGAACGACGACCCGCGCTTTGCCCGCAATGCGCTGCGCCGCACCATCATGCCCGCGCTGGCCGATGCGTTTCCCGGCTTCCAGGCGCGGCTGGCCCGCAGCGCATCGCACGCCCAGTCCGCCCAGCGCCTGCTGACCGAACTGGCCCAGCAGGACCTGGCCGTGTGCCTCGATGGCGACTGTCTCGACATGGCCAAGCTGCGTGTGCTGAGCCTGGACCGCATCCACAATCTGCTGCGGCACTGGTTCGGCACGCGTGGCTTGCGCATGCCGAGCGCTGCGTGGATGACGGAACTGGTCACGCAGTTGCTGGAAGCGCGCGACGACGCCCAGTTGCTGGTCACGCACCCCGACTGCCACGTGCGCCGCTACCGCGAACGATTGCACCTGACGCCGAAGCTGGCCGACCTGGAAGGCACGCGCGAAGACCAGTTCGATCAAACGCCGGGCACCACCTTCCGCTGGAATGGCGAACAGCAACTGGCGTTCCCGGCCTATGGCGGCGTGCTGCATTTCGATATGGTCGGCGCTGGCGCCGTATCCGAAGCCGGGGAGGGCAGTGCGCCCGATATCGCCACGCCGGGGCTCGATGCCGACTGGCTGCGCGGACAAGCGCTGCTGATCGAGTTCCGCCGTGGGGGCGAGCGCCTGAAACGGGCCGAGAATCGCCCCACGCGTCCGCTTAAATATCATTTTCAGGAACTCAACGTACCGGCGTGGGAACGCGGCCGTTTGCCGGTAGTGCATGCCGGAAAAGCACTGATTTTCGCTGCCGGCATCGGCATGGATTGCACCCATGTGGGCGCGGGAGAGGGCCGAATCCGGCTGCGTTGGCAGGCTGTGTAGAAATTCGGTACATTTGCCGAATTTTGTATGTGCATATGCCTATACGGTATGAGAATATGAGCTTTGTGACTTGTTATTTTGCACTGCCGCATGTAGAGTTTAGGGTTCCATTTACCTTTAATGAGCGGAAAACTCTCTGTTATGGCTTTAATCGTGCACAAATATGGCGGTACGTCGATGGGTTCGACGGACCGTATCAAGAACGTCGCGCGGCGTGTCGCCAAGTGGCATGACGCCGGACACCGCATCGTCGTGGTGCCTTCGGCAATGTCGGGCGAGACCAACCGCCTGATCGGCCTGGCCAAGGAAATCCAGGCCCAGCCCGATCCACGCGAACTGGACATGATCGCCTCCACCGGCGAGCAAGTGTCGGTCGGCCTGCTGTCGATGGCGCTGCTGGCAATCGGCAAGAAAGCCGTGTCGTACGCCGGCTGGCAAGTCGCGATTAAAACCGATTCCGCCTACACCAAGGCCCGTATCCAGTCCATCGACGACGCCAAGGTCAACCGCGACCTCGACGACGGCAAGATCGTCATCATCACCGGTTTCCAGGGCGTGGACGACCTGGGCAATATCGCCACGCTCGGTCGCGGCGGTTCGGACACCTCGGCCGTGGCAATTGCCGCCGCCATGAAGGCCGACGAATGCCTGATCTTCACCGACGTCGACGGCGTGTACACGACCGATCCGCGCGTGGTGTCCGAAGCGCGCCGCCTGAAGGCGATCACGTTCGAAGAAATGCTGGAACTGGCGTCGCTGGGCTCGAAAGTGCTGCAAACCCGCTCGGTGGAATTCGCCGGCAATTACCGCGTGCCCACCCGCGTACTGTCGTCGCTGACCGACCCGATGCTCGACATCGAAGAAGAAGCCAACTCTGGCACCCTGATTTCGTTTGAGGAAGACAAACACATGGAACAAGCAGTCATCTCCGGTATCGCGTTCAACCGCGACGAGGCCAAAATCACCGTGCTGGGCGTGCCAGACCGTCCGGGCGTGGCGTACCACATCCTCGGACCCGTGGCCGACGCCAACATCGAAGTGGACATGATCATACAGAACCAGTCGGTCGAAGGTAAAACCGACTTCACGTTCACCGTGTCCCGCAACGACTACCAGCGCGCCGTGGACGTCTTGAACGGCACCAAGGAGGCGCTGGGCGCCGCCAGCGTGACCGGCGACGCCAAGGTCTCGAAAATCTCCGTGGTGGGCGTCGGCATGCGCTCGCACGTGGGTGTGGCCTCGCAGATGTTCCGCACGCTGTCGGAAGAGGGCATCAATATCATGATGATTTCGACGTCGGAAATCAAAATTTCGGTGCTGATCGACGAGAAATACATGGAGCTGGCCGTACGCGCGCTGCACAAAGCGTTCGAACTGGAAAAAGCATAAATATTTCTAAAAAAACCGTTGCGTAGCCTTGACCGAAACGGTCCTGGTCTATACTATGACGGTCGTCTGCTGCAGCGTAATTTGATGAAGCAGACATAGTTGAGTGATCGACTAGGAGACGTGGCCGAGTGGCCGAAGGCACATCCCTGCTAAGGATGCATACGGCTTATACCTGTATCGTGGGTTCGAATCCCACCGTCTCCGCCAGAACCTTAAAAACCCGCTTCGGCGGGTTTTTTCATTTCCGCCTTTCTCATAGGGGAAACGGCCTTTTTTGAGTCCTGTAGCGTCCGCTAGCATGCACTCCAAGCCAACTCGCACTGGGGGGTAGGCTGGGGGGTAGGATTATTGCAGGCTCAGCCGCTTACCCGCCGTTTCCAGTTTGTTCCAGATCAAATTCCACAGCCTTCGCGGTCGCTACGCTGGTCCGGTTCCGATCACGCGGGAGGACTGTCATGCCCGGCATCCACAAACTGACCAGCCTGGGACTCGCCAAACTGCGCAGCCCGGGCTACTACGGCGACGGCGGCGGCCTCGTGTTACAGGTGTCCGCCTCTGGTACCAGAAGTTGGATTTTCCGCTACCAGCTCGAGGGCAGGCGGCACGAGATGGGCCTGGGTCCCTGCAGCGTGGTGGAGCTGGCCGAAGCCCGCGAACTGGCCAGGCGGTGCCGCCAGCTGCTGCACCAGGGCCTCGATCCGCTTGCCGACCGCCGCGACGCCCGCACGGCGCGCGCTGCAAAGAAAGCCCGCAGCATCACGTTCGACCAGTGCGCCGCCGCCTACATCGAGGCCCACCGTGGCGGCTGGCGCAATCCCAAGCACGCGGCGCAGTGGGCGGCCACGCTGGCCACCTACGCGTCGCCGGTGATCGGCGCGCTGCCGGTGGCCGATGTCGATACCGACCTGATCGTTAAAGTCCTCATGCCGATCTGGAATACCAAGACCGAGACCGCCACTCGCCTGCGCGGCCGCATCGAGAGCATCCTCGACTGGGCGACCGTGAGCAAGTTCCGGCAGGGCGAGAACCCGACCCGCTGGCGCGGCCACCTCGACCACCTGCTGGCCAACCCCGGCAAGGTGGCACCCGTGAAAAACCACGCGGCGCTGCCGTGGCGCGACATGGGTGCCTTCATGGCCGAGCTGCGCGGCAACGCCGGCATGGGCGCGCTGGCGCTGCAGTTCACGATCCTGACGGCCGCGCGGTCGGGCGAGGTACGTGGCGCCACCTGGGACGAGATCGACCTGCCAGGACGCCTGTGGACCATCCCTGCGGGCCGCATGAAGGCGAACAAGGAGCACCGGGTGCCGCTGTCGGACGCATCGATGGCGCTGCTGGCAGCGCTGCCGCACCGCGCCGGGGTGCTGTTCCCCGGCGTGAAGCAGCAGCCGCTGTCGGACATGAGCCTGACGGCGGTGCTGCGGCGCATGGGCCGGGATGACATCACCGTCCACGGCTTCCGGTCATCGTTCCGCGACTGGTGCGCGGAAGCGGAAGGCAACAATTTTACGCGCGAGGTGTGCGAGCATGCGCTGGCGCACAGCTTGCCGGACCGGGTGGAGGCGGCCTATCGGCGTGGGGATCTGCTCGACAAGCGGGTTGCGCTGATGCAGGCGTGGGCAAAATACTGTTCGCAGGTGCGTTGATTTCCCGGTCGCGCAGGGCGGAGTAAGGGTCCTGCATGTGGGATGCGTGAGAGTCTGCAACTTAGCTGGCTCTCACAACAGATACTGACGCCAAAAAAGGCCGCCTTGATGGTTGGATAAGACCATTATGCCGCACTGTCATGTGGAACGGCTGGCGCGGATGCGTTCTGCAACCCAGCCTTCGACTTCGTGACGGATCCACCCACGGGCACGGCCGCTGATGGCTACCGGTGGCGGAAACCGACCATTTCGGATGAGCAGATAGATGCTGCTGCGCGACAGCCCGCAGATCGCTTTCACCTCGGGCAAGCGAACGAGGTGCAGGCTGGCTGTGCGCGCAACTGCCCGGCGGTCATCACTGGGCACTGTCATGGCATGCTCCAATAATCTCGTCGGCATCGACCGGAGGCACCGGTGGCGCGATACCGCGGTAAAGCCTGTCACGGAACTCCAGCGCCTTGCGGTAGCCTTCGTTGAACCGCGCCACGGCGCGCATTGGCACCGTTTCGCGCAGCGACCGGCACCTGGTTTTCTCCGCCGCGTACGCCGTGTGCACCGGCGCCATGTCGCGCTCCATGGCCACGATCAGGGCGTAGGGTTCACCATCCGACTGGAAGCTGAACGTCCCGCCTGCGCCGGTGGCGATCGCTTCGTCCAGCGCTGCGCGCAGTTCCAGCAGTGCGACGCGGTCGCCCACGATTGCGCCCACTTCGTCCCACCGTGACGGTCCCATGAAATGCAGCATACGTTCGCTCATCATAGCCTCCCTGGCCTGGCGCGGAACTGCCGCGCAATCAGTATGTCGAAATGACGAGGCCAGTATGCGAGCGCTTCAGCGGCGGGCCAAGCGAAAGGCGAAGGAAATATCGAATGGATCAAAGTGCTGCGACGGCTGCTGCGCGAACCGGGGTTTAGCAGCTAAATACCCGACCAAACCTGCGCGCATTTGATGCGGCACAAGCATGGGAATTGAGCCCGGATCAGCATCGAATATTCGATGCTGATCGAGGAGGGCGGCATGGCACGCATTATCAAGTTTCCCAAGGTTCATCGCCGCTTTCACGCGCCGCCCAGGCCGACGCCTGCCGCAGGACCGGGGCGCTGGCTGTGCTGGATGGCGGCACTGGCCGCCGGATCGCTCGCTGCCCCGCTGTTCCTGCTGCTCCCGTTGCTGATCGGGCTCTGGCCGTTGCTGTGGTGGGTGCTGGTGGCGGACGTCATCATCCAGTTGGTACGCATCGTGTTCATTGGCGGCATGTCTGCCGTACTGGGTTGGCTGCATCTCTCGGTACTGTCCGGCGTCGCCATATTGCTGGCGGTACTGGTCAATGCCATGGCCGGCCAGACAGGCGTACGGCGGTGAGTGAAAGCAACCGGGTGACGCTGGCCCGTCGTGTACGGTCCCCCGATAAGGCCGGGTGCTTGCCGATGCCGTTATCGTGTGAATGACGGCAGCGGTGTGGGTAATGCGAGCACTGCCCCGGCTGCGCGTTAGGCCGCGAACTCCCGCGTTGGGAGAACGACGATTCACGCCCACGTGATGATGTCTTTTCCTGCAAAAGCGGGTGGTGCGGTGGCCCGAATTGATCAACATCAATTCGCCTCCGGTGGTTCCGGGCAACATGGCTGGAACGCCAGCCCCCCGGGATATCCGATGCTCCACAACATTCTGATCGCCGCAGCCACACATGACGCCCGCCGGTTACTGCGGCCACATTGGCAACATGCGGCAACCCTTGGTCAATCCGGGGCTCCTGCTGCCGTGCATGCTGACTGGCGGGCCGTGCTGGTCGTGTTGATGGCATTTCCCGGTGGCCGGTTTGCTACCCGCTGAGGAAGCCGTGAACGGCGTGGCTGTTCCGGGGACCGGCCATCCGTTGCAACTGCCGCTCGACCTGATTGACGAGGATCCGTTGCAGCCAAGGGCAAAAAACAGTCCGGGCTTTTCGGCGGCGAGCCTGCGCGAGCTGGCAGAATCGATCCGGCGGCGCGGCATCAAGACACCGGTTTCCGTGCGTCGGCACCCCCGGCAAGCAGGCCGCTACATCATCAACCATGGCGCCCGCCGCTTCCGCGCGGCGCGGCTGGCCGGCCTGCACACAGTGCCGGCGTTCGTGGACGATGACTATAACGAGGCCGACCAGGTTATCGAAAACCTGCATCGCAATGACCTGACTGCGCGCGAGATCGCCGACTACATCGGCCGCGAGCTGGCGCGCGGGCTGCGCAGGAACCAGATTGCCCGGCGCATCAGCAAGTCGGCAGCCTACATCACCCAGCACGCCGCGCTGCTCGACCTGCCGGATCCCGTTGCCCAAGCGTTTACCGAGGGTCGCGTGCGCGATGTCACGCTGGTCAACGAACTCGTATCCGCCCACAAGATGCAGCCCGATACCGTGGCGGCGTGGCTGGCGGAACCGGGGCAGGACATTACGCGCAGCACGGTACGCCTGTTGCGCGAATTCCTGTGCCAGGCGCCGGCGCACCAGGCGGCCGCTGATGTCGCCGTTGATCTTGCGCGGGCAGAGCGTTCCGCCCAGTCTGCGAAGACCAGCGAAACTACTTTTTACGGCGAACTGCTGTTCGAACACGAGGGCCGGGCCTGCACGCCGCTGCTGCGGCGCCGACCATCCGGGCCCGCCACGGTGTGGGTCCGCTGCGCGGATGGCAGCACCGCCGAGGTGGCGCTGGTGGCCTTGCGCCTCTCGGGATGGAGGACATGGCAAGCCGGCTGATCGCACCGTTTGGACGAAGCTGCCGCCGTTGTGACAGGAGTATTATTCGCACGAAAATAAACAGCTGCATCAGGAATTGGTCGAAGCATTCGGGGCGCAGGTGAGCGAGTTGGAACTTGCGAAGGACGAGAGCGCGGCGTGCCGCGAGCGAGTGGCCCGGCTGGAGGCAGAGGCCGCCCAAGCGGCGAAGGAAGCGGTAGGCAAGACCGAGCTCGCCGCAGTACGCGCCGAGATGCGGCACTTGATGCAGATGGTTGCCGGTGCAATTGGCGCCGGCACTATGCCCGATAAAAACTATAGTGAACAAAAGCGGCAGTGACCGCAGCAAAGACAACGACAACGGGCCATGCCGGGAGAGACAGATGAGCCAGAGGGTATTGGTGATGAACGGCCAGCGCCTGCTGCAAAGCGAGAGCGACGGCAAATGGGTGACCAACAAGGTCGACAAGGCAGGGCAGCTCAAGCCCGGTATCTACCGTCTCGACGCTGCGCAGCCGGCGGACAAGACCAAGCAGCATCTTGGCGTCATCGTCCACGCGGACCAGCAATCGGTTTTCCAGCAGTCCGGACAGTCACTGGTTAAGCACGACGCCGATGCCTTCGGGCAGACGCCGGCGCACGGTGCGGTGGCGCGAATCGCATATACCCAGGGCAAGGCAAGCTGCGAACAGGAAGGCCAGCAAGCGCGGCGGGGTATCAGGCGGTAGGGGGGGGCACCGCAGGCCCGTGTTCCACATTTCGCCAGGACGAAAACCGCGCAAAGGACACCGCATCGCATCATGTACAACCAGATATTCTTCACTAACGTGCTTCGTACGCTTGATGAACAGGGCATGACCAAGAGCGAGCTGGCCGACAAGGCCGGCATTTCGGTGTCGTTCCTGTCCGACCTGACCAATGCCAAAGCCAATCCCTCGCTCAAGGTACTCGACGCCATCGCCCGCGCCCTCAACACAGCGCTGCCGGCGCTGCTGGAAATCACCGACCTTGACGACGCCACGCTGGCCGCGCTGATGGATGGACATACCACGCAGAGTCTGCCCGACGGATATGTACGCTTGAATGCCGTGCTCACCCCGTTCCAGGCGTTTACGGTCAAGCGCTGGGACGAGGAAAATCGCAGGAAGCTCAAGCGGTAAATTGCAGGCTTAACGCGCACGAACACAGGCAGGAGCGCACACATTTCAAGCCAGATAGTGGATGTCGGCGCTGACTCAGCGTGGTCAGCCGCTTTCTGAGGCGATATCTTGCCAAAGGGCCAGGAGGCCGATGCGATGCGAATTGTTGCTTGTCTTGTTCATGTTTTGCGACGGCGCCTGCGCGAGGGACGAGACTTTCAGCAACATTTTCCTGGATCGTAAAAGTAATGCTCACGTCTCGCTGGCACAGGGTGGCAAACGACGGCTGACGACTCATGGCCGCGCGATGAACGTTGCTCTCTCGGGCGACAGGCGCACGGCTGCCTGGCTGGTGCGGGAGACCTGGGAACTCGACGGCCAGGGCTTCGTCACCGCCGACACGCTGATGGCCTACAGGGGTGGCAGATACCGGCGTATCAAGTGCTCGCCGTTCATACGAAGCTACTGGTTCTGGAACGGGGGAAAGCAGCTCGCGATCGATTGTGGCGGCCTGCACTTCGCCGGAACCCTGTCGCTGTATGACTTCGCCACAGGCAAGCTCGTCGACTCGTTCTCCCAGCCGGATATCCCGGAAGTTAAGCGACCCGCCTGGTCCAGGCCGACGGAAGAATACTAGTCGCAAGAGGTGTTACCGGGCGCGCCTGCAGCAGGGGGTATCCCGTCAAAATTTGCTTTTCTGCAAGGGGATGATACTTGGAGCGGCTATGGTTGAACTTTAAACAACGAACGGAGTATCAACCATGTCGAGCGCTACCTCTTCTTTGTCATCCGCAGCACGCGTCCTGCGCAATTTTTGGTGCATCGCCATCGTCGCAAGCCTTGCCTGTTCAGGTGCACTGGCAGCCGATGCGGGCAATGCTGCCAGCCCTGGCGAACTTGCCGAAATCGCTGGTCCCGACCGCAATGACAACGGTATCCGGGATGACCTGGAAGCCTTTGTGACCAAGACATTCGGCGACGACGCGCGCGTGCTGCGCGGCGTGCAGAATGTATTGATCGCCTCGCGGTATGCCCTTAGCGCAAGCGATAAACAGTCGTCATCAGCGGCGCACTCGATGAATATACGTTCTTCAGAATGCTTGGGCGCGCTGATACGCGAAGGTAAAGGAGTTAACATCCGTGCGATCGAGGAATTGGCAGAGATGATCGCCAACACGCCCGAACGCGTCGCCGCAATGGAGGCCCATGTGCTACGTATACGTGATGTAAATTTTGTCGTCAACCACGCGCCAGAATGGGGAGAATGGTGCGAAGGGGCGGTTGACGAGCAGGTCCGCGCTGCTAGGGCGGCCGTGGTCGCGGCGCCCAGGTAGGGCTGGTGGCCGGGCGGCCATTCGGCCGCCACTGCTTCACTTATCCACCACCTGGCGCAGGTCGGCCACACCGAGTGGCTCCATGCAGGCAGCGTCAAACAGTGGCGTTGCCTGCGAGTTCAGCCTCATGGCATCCACACGCAGCAAATGCTCACGCATCGCATCCTGCCGGAAACCGGTATTCCCGATCTTCTCCGCGAGTTCCATGAAAGCATATGCATTGAGCGATGGTTCGATCTCGGCCAGTCCTTTAATACAAGCGATGGCATGCAGGCACATCGGATGCACACGAGCCGACTGCTGCTGCGTCGTGGTAATCATTGCGTGCTGCGCACTGATCACGAAGTTCCGCATTGTCCTGGCGGCACGCTCGTCACTGCCAAAGTGCTGTTGCACGAAATCGTCGAGGTCGTCGCGTAGGCCGTTGCCGTCAAGGTCAGGTCCCAGCAGGGCCGCTTTCGCATCGCGATGATGCACAGGTGCGTCATTTGTTAGAGCGGTCGCGGCAATGGCGCGTTCGACCGGCGCAAGGACAAAGGCGGCGATGACGATGATCTTCAAACGCTGGCAAAAATGGGAAGTAATGGCAACGGTCATTTCTGGTCTCGACGAAAGAATAATGAGCGTCAACGGTATCCTGTGATCTGGCCGCTCCAGTTGTTTCGAAACAATGATCTTTCGCATGACCCCAACTGCGACGCGTGCAGCATACGACATCATCTTTGCGAGATTTTTAATGCCAAAATTAACTATTGAAGAACGATTGGACCAGAGCTTGAAGCGCTCCAAGGCAGGACCTTATTTCACAGAGCAAACCACTAAAGGTGGCTCTGATGATAGTAAAAATCGCCCTTGCTAGTCCGTTTTTGGATTCAGCAAGTCTGGCGTGAGCCGCCGCTCATCTGCAGACCTGTTCCGATGAAGTCATAGAGCATGACCGGCAATATGCCTGTCCACAGGATGAGTGCAAGAATTAGCCCCTGGATGATGATTGTCCATTTTTGGACCTGGTGCGGGCGCCCAAGATTGCCATAGGCCGTGACAACCACCCCGCCAACGAGTGCCAAGAACGTTGCCCACAATGGATAAAAGTGTTCGACCGATGTACACCGATTAGCGAACGCTATAAAAACAAATACTGGTCCAGCCGCCAGGGCAGCCGAACTGAAGTACATTTGCGCAGTGAACAGACGTAGGCGCTCCCCGAATTTTTCGGTTGCCTCACCGTAGAGTTGAAGGGCCGAGAAAAACAGAGCGCAGGGAATACCGATAAAGAGAAACATATTGTTGTAAAGAGTTGCCATTGGATGCTTTAAGAGATCGATGAATTTGTCGGCGCAATATGCGTTTGCATCGCCGCGATGCTTGCGGGTAGCTCACCCCACCCTACCGCATAGAGCCCCAGGGCAGATTGACGCGCGATAACTTCGTTGATCGACATCTTTACCCGCATGGCGCCCTCAAAGCACAGGGCCGGATCTCACCGTGCCTCCGGACTCATCGCGCCACACTTCGTTCCCCGCAGATCCAAAAATGACGCGCTCGACACTGTCGGATAGCGGCACCGTCACTTCAAAGCGGCCACTTTTTCCTGGGCGGGTTAATGCCATGTCGATCAGGATCCGTACGGTGGAACCGTGCTGCACGACCCGAATGTTTTCTGCAACGATTGCGCTGTGGAAAATCAGCCCCCCGATTTTCAGCTCGGGCTTGCCGTCGCGAAGCTGCACTTCGGAAGGAGAGAACCAGACGTCCTTTGTCTCAGCAATCTTATGGAAAAACATGACATTGCCCCTGCTTATTTCATTGTGGCGAACTTCCCTCATAGCCTTGGACCGCGTTTTCGTCGCACGGGTTCTCCCGGCGTCGAGCTATTGTGATGCTCAGTATCTCGCCATTGAACCTGTCCCGGGTTGGCCTTGATTAGCCAAGGCGACTGACCGGTAGCCGTGTTGGGCGGGCCGACCATTTCCCCGCCGGCCGAAACCTGTGCAGAATAGATTCACTGAATCCACTTTCCACGCCCACACTTTTCCCCGCCTCAACAGTCCAGACCGCCTGATTTGCGCCGGCTCAAACGCAACGCACGTTACGCGCCATTTCGTGCCGATTGCGGTGTCCGCCAGTTTTGGCGTGCGCTAGATTGGAACCATCGACGGAGGCAAGTCATGGACGGTCTGGCAGACAACGAAACACTGGCGCGCGCGCAGCGCAAGCTCGAACGGGACATGGGCCCGGTCCTGCTCGCGGCGCTGCACGACCCGCGCACGGTCGAGATCATGCTCAACGCCGACGGGCGGCTGTGGCACGAACGCCTGGGCGAGCCGATGCACTGCATCGGCAGCCTGCGCGCTGCGCAAGGGGAGGCGCTGATCCGCACCGTGGCCAGCTCGCTCGGCAAGACTGTCACCGCCAGCACCCCGCTGGTGGAAGGCGAGCTGCCGATCGACGGCTCGCGCTTCTCCGGCCAGGTCGGCCCCATCGTGACCGCGCCGACATTCGCCATCAGGAAGCGTGCGGTTGCCGTGTTCACGCTGGAGCAGTACGTGGAGGCGGGCATCATGTCGCAACGCCATTACGAGGCGCTGGTGGACGCCATCCACCGCCACCTGAATATCCTCGTGAGCGGCGGCACCGGTTCCGGCAAGACCACCGCCATCAACGCCATCATCCGCGAGATGGTCAGGCACGCTCCCGACGAGCGGATGTGCATCATCGAAGACATCGGCGAGATCCAGTGCACGGCCGAGAACTACGTCCAGTACCACACCACGATCGATGTGACGATGACGGCGCTGCTCAAGGTCATCCTGCGCATGCGGCCCGACCGCATCCTGGTCGGCGAAGTGCGCGGCGCCGAAGCGCTCGATCTGCTCGACGCCTGGAACACCGGCCACGAGGGAGGCGCTGCCACGCTCCACGCCAACAACTCGCGCGCGGCGCTCAGGCGCCTGAAGTCCCTCATCAGCCGCAACGACGCGGCGCCCGCAGACATTGAACCGCTGATCGGCGAGGTGGTTCACATGATTGTCCATATCGCCCGCACCCCCGAAGGCCGCCGCGTCAAGGAAATCATCGAGATTTCCGGCTACGAGGACGGCCGCTATCTCACCCGTACCATCTGAAGGAGACTGACATGAATGCTGCAAGAACGCTTCCCGCTGTATGGAGCCGCCGTCTGGCCGCGCTGCTCGCCCTGATGCTCCTGGCGCTGCTGGTGCTCGCGCCGCATCCCGCGTGGGCCGCGGAGGGCACCGGTGGCTCGCTGCCATACGAATCCTGGCTGACCAACCTGCGCAACTCCGTCACCGGTCCGGTCGCCTTTGCGCTGTCGATCATCGGCATCGTCATCGCGGGCGGCGTGCTGATTTTCGGCGGCGACCTTAATGGCTTCTTCCGCACGCTGATCTTCCTGGTGCTGGTGATGGCGCTGCTGGTCGGCGCCCAGAACGTGATGAGCACCTTCTTTGGCCGTGGCGCGGAAATCGCGGCGCTGCACGATGGTTCGGCCACGCAGCTGCGACACATGGCCGCCGCGCTGGCGAATCGGGTGGCGTGATCATGGCCCTGCGCACCATTCCCATCCGCCGGGCCGGCAACCGCCAGAACCTGTTCATGGGCGGCGACCGGGAGCTGGTGATGTTCTCCGGCGTGATGGCGTTCGCGCTGATTTTCAGCGCGCAGGAATTGAGGGCCACGGTCGTCGGCCTGCTGCTGTGGTTCTGCGCGCTGTACCTGTGCCGGCTGATGGCCAAGTCCGATCCGAAGCTGCGCTTCGTGTACATGCGCCACCGGCGCTACCGGCCGTACTACCCGGCCCGCAGCACGCCGTTCCACGTCAATCCGAACAGCCAGGGGAAGCAATACAAATGATCACCGCCATCACCACTGCAATCGCGCTGCTCGGCGCCGTGATGCTGCTCCTGCTATACCTGCGGCTGCGCGCCGCTGGCAGCCACCTGGAGCTCAAGCGCCACCGCTCGAAAGGCGCTGGCTTCGCCGACCTGCTCAACTACGCGGCCATGGTGGACGACGGCGTCATCGTGGGCAAGAACGGTTCGTTCATGGCCGCGTGGCTGTACGAGGGCGAGGACAACGCCAGCAGCACCGAGGCGCAGCGCGAGATGGCGTCGTTCCGCATCAACCAGGCGCTGGCCGGCATGGGCAGCGGCTGGATGATCCACGTCGACGCGGTGCGCCGCGCTGCGGCCGCCTATCCGCCGGCGGACGCTTCGCACTTTCCCGATCCGCTTACGGCCGCCGTGGACGAGGAGCGGCGGCGCCAGTTTGAAAAGCTGGGCGCTATGTACGAAGGATTTTTCGTGCTGACCGTGACGTATTTCCCGCCACTGCTGGCGCAGCGCAAGTTCGTCGAGCTGATGTTCGACGACGAGGCGGCCCCGCAAGACCGCAAGGCGCGCACGCGCAGCCTGATCGACTATTTCAAGCGCGAATGCAAGAATATCGAAGCGCGCCTGTCGGCCGCCGTCACTCTCAGGCGGCTGCGCGGCGAACGGATCGCGCAGGAAGACGGCAGCAGCGTCACTTACGACGACTTCCTGCGCTGGCTGCAGTTCTGCGTCACTGGCCTCAACCACCCCGTGATCCTGCCTGACAATCCGATGTACCTGGACGCCTTGATCGGCGGGCAGGAACTGTGGAGCGGCGTGGTGCCGAAGATCGGGCGCAAGTTCGTGCAGGCCGTTGCCATCGAGGGCTTTCCGCTGGAGTCCACGCCGGGCATCCTGACAGCGCTGGGCGAACAGCCCTGCGAGTACCGGTGGTCGTCGCGCTTCATTTTCATGGACCCGCACGAAGCGGTGGCGCACCTCGACAAGTTCCGCAAAAAATGGAAGCAGAAGGTACGCGGCTTCTTCGACCAGGTGTTCAACACCAACACCGGCAGTATCGACGAAGACGCCATGTCGATGGTGGCCGACGCCCAGTCGGCCATCGCGGAGACCAACAGCGGCATGGTCTCGCAGGGCTACTACACCAGCGTGGTGATCCTGATGGACGAAGACCGCGACAAGCTCGATGCCGCCGCACGTCTTTTGGAAAAGGCGATCAACCGCATCGGTTTCACGGCTCGCATCGAGACCATCAACACGCTCGATGCCTTCCTGGGCAGCCTGCCGGGCCACGGCGTGGAGAACGTGCGCCGCCCGCTGATCCACACCATGAACCTGGCCGACCTGCTCCCCACCAGCACCATCTGGACCGGCGCGCGCCATGCGCCGTGTCCGATGTATCCGCCGCAGTCGCCGCCGCTGATGCACTGTGTGACCGGCGGCTCCACGCCGTTCCGGCTGAACATGCATGTGCGCGACCTTGCCCACCTGCTGATCTTTGGACCCACGCGGATGGGCAAATCCACGAAGCTGGCGCTGATCGCGATGCAGGCACGCCGCTACATGGGCATGTCGATCTTCGTGTTCGACAAGGGCATGTCGATGTACCCGACCACCAGGGGCGTGGGCGGCAGCCACTTCACGGTGGCCGCAGACGACAGCCGGCTTGCCTTTTGTCCGCTGCAGTTCCTCGATACCAAGGGTGACCGGGCGTGGGCCATGGAATGGATCGATACCATCCTGGCGCTTAACGGCGTGGCCACCACGCCGGACCAGCGCAACGAGATCGGCCGGGCCATCGTGAACATGCACGCCAGCGCGTCCCGTACCATGACCGAGTTCTCGCTCACCATCCAGGACCAGGCGATCCGCGCGGCGCTCAGGCAGTACACGGTGGATGGCCTGATGGGCCATCTGCTCGATGCAGAGGACGATGGCCTGAGCCTGTCTACGTTTACCGCGTTCGAAATCGAGGAGCTGATGAACCTCGGCGAGAAGTTTGCGCTGCCGGTGCTGTTGTACCTGTTCCGCCGCATCGAACGCAGCCTGCACGGCCAGCCTGCGATGATCATCATCGACGAAGCATGGATCATGCTGGGCCACCCGGTATTCCGCGACAAGATCCGCGAGTGGCTCAAGTCCTTCGCCAAGAAAAATTGCGCGGTCGTGATGGCCACCCAGAGCCTGTCCGACGCCGCCCGCAGCGGCATCCTCGACGTGATCGTCGAATCCACCGCCACCAGGATCTTCCTGTCCAACCGCGATGCGCGCAGCCAGGAGGCGTCTGCCCTGTACGCCCAGATGGGCCTCAACAGCAGGCAGATCGAGATTGTCGCCACCGCCCTCCCCAAGCGCCAGTACTACGCCGTGTCCGAGAGCGGCTGCCGCCTGTACGAGTTGGCGCTGGGACCGCTGGCGCTGGCGTTTGCCGGCTCCACCGACAAGGAGTCGATCGCCGCAATCAGGCAGCTCGAGGCGGAACACGGCGACGGCTGGATCGCTGCGTGGCTGGCGTCAAAGGGACTTGATCTCAAAGACTATGGAGCGAGAACATGAATATCGGCACAATCATCGCGAGGCTGGCGCGCAGGGGCGTTCCGGCCGGGGAGCCGCACCGGGCGGCCGGCATGGACGACAACCAGCGGCGAGCGGAGGGCGAGAACCCGTACCTGGCGGCGCGCCGCACCTGGAACGACCAGAGCGCGGCCAATGCCGCCAGCCGGCAGATGTTCCAGCTGCTCGGCGTGCTGGCGCTGCTGGTCGCGCTGGCGGGCGTGGGCGGCATGGTCTATATCGGCAGCCAGTCGCGGTTCGTGCCGTACGTGGTGGAGGTGGACAGGCTGGGGCAGCGGCAGGCAGTGGCGCGCGCAGACCGGGCAGCCCCGGTTGACCAGCGCGTGCTGCACGCGTCGGTGGCCGACTGGATCGGCAGCATGCGGATGGTCACGCCGGACATCGCCCTGCAGCGCAAGGCGGTATTCAAGGTGTACGCCATGCTTGCACCGAACGATCCCGCCACCGCCAAGGCGAACGAGTGGCTCAACGGCACCGAGGAGAGCAACCCGTTCAAGCGCGCCGCGCGCGAGACGGCCAGCATCGAGATTGCCTCTGTCATCCCGCAGACGCCCGATACCTGGCAGGTGGACTGGGTGGAAACCATCCGCGACCGGCAGGGCGTCAGAAAAGGCGAAGCGCAGCGCTGGCGCGCGCTCGTCACCGTGTACGTGGTGACGGCCACGCCGGAAACCACCGAGGAGGACCTGCGCAACAACCCGCTCGGGGTGCACGTGCGCGACTTCTCCTGGTCGAAACAATTATAGAGGTGAGCACGATGAACAAACTGTTGACGATCCTGTTGCTGTGCGCCGCGCCGCTGGTGGCGGGCGCACAGCAAGCCCCGGCGGCTGCAGCAAAACCGGTCGCGAAGCCAGTCTCGAAGCCGGTCAGCGATGACCCGGCCGATGCCTATTTCGACCGCAAGAATCCCCGCCTGACGGCGCAGGACAAGGAAGCGCTGGCCATTGCGCAGCGCTGGCAAACGGGCGCCGCAAGCGGCGTCAAACCTCATGCCGGTGCGGCCGGCGCGGTGCGCTTCATCTATGGCGTGCAGCAGGCGAGCATCGTCTGCGCCGTGCTGCAGGTGTGCGACATCGCCCTGCAGGCCGGCGAGCAGGTCAACAACCTGCACGTGGGCGACCCGCGCTTCACGGTGGAACCGGCGGTGAGCGGCGCCGGCGCCACCGAGGTGCAGCACCTGATCCTCAAGCCGCTTGACGTCGGACTGCAGACCAATCTCGTGGTTACCACCAGCCGCCGTACCTATCACATCAGGCTCAGCTCCCACCGCACCGAGTTCATGCCGCAGGTGAGCTTTACCTACCCGGAAGAAGATCTGGCCAGGTGGGAGGCGGCGCGCACGCGTGAGAAGAAAGAACAGCAGGAACGCACCATGCCGCAGACGGGCGAGTACCTGGGCGACCTGAATTTCCAGTACCAAGTCACCGGTTCCGCGCCATGGAAGCCGGTGCGGGTGTTCAACGATGGCGTCAAGACCGTGATCCAGATGCCGGCCGCCATGGCGCAAACGGAGGCGCCCGCGCTGCTGGTGGTGCGCAGGGAGGGCGGGTGGTTTTCCAGCGACGAGACGGTGATGGTGAACTACCGCATCCAGGGCGACCGCTACATCGTCGATACGGTCTTCGACAAGGCAGTCCTGATTGCCGGCGTGGGCCGGGACCAGGACCGCATCACGATCACCAGGGGGAAATGACATGCGCCGCCTTCCGTTCATCGCTGCCGCCACAATCAGCCTGCTGGGATGCGCCAGCGCGCCGCCCCCGGCGCCGCACGGCTACTTTCTTTCAGATGCCGGTTCCGCAGCCACGCCAGTGCTGGCGCAGTCGATGGCGACCGACGCCGCGAAGCAGCTGGCGTCCCAGCACCCGCCAGCCCGCACGCGCTTGCAACTGCTGCACCCGATGCAGGACGACTTTGGCGCTGCGCTGACGGCGGCGCTGCGCAGCGCCGGTTACGCCGTCGTGGACTCCGCCACCGTTGCTGCGGCCACTGCTGCGGGCAGTGCTACGGGCGCTCCGGCAGCGGATGCGGCAAGCCAGCCGGCCGCCACGACCCTGGCCTATATCGTGGACCGGCAACCGGAGCTGGGGCTATGGCGCACGACGCTGCTGGTGAACGGCCAGCCGCTGTCGCGGCTCTACCGGCTCGACGCGGGCGTTGCCGCGCCCGCCGGCTACTGGATCAGGAAGGAGCAAGGACATGAGTACCAGCGTTGATGCGGATATGGCGCCGGACGCCTCGCCCGGCGATCCGTCCGGCCGCTCCGGTGTACGGCGTGTCAACAACCTGCCGATCTATATCGTGGCCGGCGCGCTGGGCGTGTTCCTGCTGATCATGGCGCTGGTGGCATGGGACCGGGCGTCCAGCCAGCAGCGCGGACAGAAGCCGGCCGACGAACTGCGCAAGGGAAATACCAGGATGTTTGCCGAAGAAATCGCCGGGGAGCAGAAAGAGGGCATGGTGCAGCCCAGGGCGCCGGAACCGCCGCAGCTGCCGGCGGATCCCGCACCTGGCGTCATCACGGTAGCCCGGCCGGACAACCTCGACCTCCCGCCGCTGCCTCCCGGGTCGCCAAACACAATGCAGGGCAGTGCCGGGCCGACACCGCGTGACGAAGAGGCCATGCGCTTCCGCATGATGAAGATGCAGCAGTTCGACGAAGCGGTGCGCGCCAGGACGGGCGTGGCGGTCATCGCGCCGCGCAGCGCCGCCTCCGGTGCCCTCGCGCCGGCGGGGACGGGCGCCGGCACGGGCCCGGGCCTCGGCACCACGACGGGAGCGGACGCGATGCTGGCGCGGCTGGCGTCGGTACGCCAGCAGATCGACGAGAGCACCCGCGACGAGCCGGCGGCCGCCTACGAGGCGCGCCTGCGGCAGATTCAGGGTGGTGCAGCGGGCAGCGCTCCGGGCGCTGACGAACCCGGCGCAGCCGGCGCGCCCGGCCGGCGTAACGACATCGCGCAGTTTGCGGGCACCGGCAAGGAGGACCGCTGGCGCCTGGATTCGCGCGTCGAAGCTCCGCGCTCGCCCTATGAGCTGCGGGCCGGATTCGTGGTGCCGGCCACGCTCATATCCGGCATCAACTCGGAACTGCCGGGCCAGATCGTGGCGCAGGTGAGCCAGGACGTGTACGACACCCCGGTCGGCAGGTACAAGCTCATTCCCCAGGGAGCGCGACTGGTTGGCAGCTACGCCAGCGATGTCGCCTATGGCCAGTCGCGCATCCTGATCGCCTGGCAGCGCATCGTGTTCCCGGACGGGAAGGCGCTCGACATCGGCGCCATGCCCGGCGCGGACGGCGCCGGCTACGGCGGCTTCAAGGACCAGGTGAACAACCATTATTTCCGCGTGTTCTCGTCGGCGTTCCTGATGTCGGGCGTGACCGCCGGCGTGGTACTGAGCCAGCCGCAGACGGGCAACGCCAATGCGAGGCCGACAGCGGGCAGCGCCCTGAGCGAGGCACTGGGCCAGCAGCTGGGGCAGGCCACGGCGCAGATGATCGCCAAGAACCTCAACATCGCGCCCACGCTGGAAATCCGTCCCGGCTACCGCTTCAACGTCATCGTCACCAAGGACATGACGTTCTCGAAACCGTATAAACCGTTTGACTACTGACGCCAAGGAGAAATCATGCAACCCCTGAACAGGAAGCCGGTCCGCCGGCAGATCGCCGGCATCGCGCTGGCATTGCTGCTGGCGGCAAGCAACCCGGCCATGAGCACCGGCATCCCCGTCATCGACGGCGCCAACCTGAGCCAGAACCTGATTACCGCCATCGAGAACGTGGCGCATACCTTGAAGCAAATCCAGCAGTACCGGACGCAGCTGCAGCAGTACGAGAACATGCTGCAGAACACGACTGCACCGGCGCAGCAGATATGGGATGCGGCGAATATGACGATGCGGCAGCTTCGCTCATCGATCGACACGCTCGACCACTACAAGGCCACCTTGGGCGGCATCGACGCCTACCTGCGAAAATTCAGGGACACCAATGGCTACCGCGGTTCGCCATGCTTCTCGGTGAACGGTTGTACGCAGGCTCAGTGGCAGGCAATGACGGAATCTGAACGCCTGGGATCCGAATCGCAGAAGAGAGCCAACGATGCGCTGTTCAGAGGGCTGGACAGGCAGCAGCAGAGCCTGGAGTCCGACGCGCAGCAACTGGAGCGCCTGCAATCGGCAGCGCAAGGCGCGAACGGCCAGCTGGCAGCGATAGGACATGCGAATCAATTGGCGAGTCATCAGTCTAACCAGTTGCTGCAGATCCGCGCGCTGTTGATTGCGCAGCAGAATGTGATTGCGACGCGTAATCAGGCGCTCATGGATAAAGAGGCAAAGGAATCTGCCGCAGCGGCAGAATTCCGCGCCGGTACATACGGCCCCAGTCCTGTGAAACATTGGTGAGGAGACTTTTATGCGAACTCAATATCTTGCTGCGTGCGCAGTGATGACGGCGTGCATTTTTATGATTGCGGGATGTAAAGAAAAGCATCCGGTGGCCAGTCCTGCGTGCGTGGAAATGAACGAGACCAAAGATCCGGCTCGAAAAGCCGAGCTGGAAAAATACTGTCCGCGTGGCGGTGAGTACAAGCCTAGTCCTGTAGTAAATTGGTAAGGAGCTGCAAATGAAAGCGTTGGTCGCTTCGAAATGCAGATGGATAGCGCTTGCCACGTTGTTGCTGGCGCTTTGTCCACATTGGGCCCATGCTGCGGTCAGTAATGTTGGGTTGTTCGACGACGCGCTTGGACGATATGCGGCCGCCGCATCCCAATGGCGGACGGTAATCACCGAGCGCGCAAGTTGGCTTTTCTGGACGCTCGCCGTGATCAGCATGGTGTGGACGTTCGGAACTATGGCCTTGAGAAAATCAGATCTGGCGGAGTTTTATTCAGAGTTCGTGCGGTTCACCATTTTCACCGGATTTTATTGGTGGTTGCTAGTCAGAGGCCCTGAATTTGCTTTATCTATTACCGACTCGCTTAGAAAACTTGGAGGGCTAGCGACAGGTGTCGGGCCGAATCTGGCACCGTCAGGCATAGTAGATATCGGATTCTTCATTTTCGGACAGGTCGTGGATAAATCTTCCGTTTGGAGTCCGGTCGATGGTATATGTGGAATCCTCATTGCGGCAATCATCCTTGTTGTGTTTGCGCTGGTTGGCGTGAACATGCTGCTGTTACTAATCAGTTCCTGGATACTGGCGTACGCTGGCATCTTCTTTCTGGGGTTTGGTGGTTCACGCTGGACGTCGGAGATGGCTATCGGCTATTTCAGAACAGTCCTGAATGTTGCCGGTCAGCTTTTTGCGATGGTCTTGCTGGTTGGGATCGGTAAAAATTTTGTCGCCGACTATTACGCATCAATGAGCGGTGGTTTGCGGCTTAGGGAACTCGGCACCATGCTGGTAGTCGCCGCCATCATGCTAGCGCTCGTCAAAACCATCCCTGGCCTGATTGGAGGCCTCGCTGGCGGCAACACGGGATCTCTTGGCAGCGGCTTTGGCGCTGGCGCAGCGATTGGCGCCGCCACCATGGCAGGTGCGGCAATCAGCACCGGAGGCGCGGCGCTGCTCGGTGCTGCTGCCGGTGCCGCTGGCGGTACCCAAGCCCTGATGGCAGCTTTTTCAAAAGCGTTGGCGTCGGAAAGCGACGGTGGCGCAACAACCCTGATGAACGCCGCTGGAGGCGCAGGAGATGACAGCGGCGGGGCGTCAGGCGCACCGGGCGGATCGAGCGCATCGAGCTCATCACTCTCCAGTGCGATGGGTGATGCCGGTGGCGGAACCTCGTCCACCGCGGAGCAGGCTGGTTTTGCTGCTGCGAGTCAATCGAGCGAGTCCAATTCTGCATCTCCAGGTGTTGAAAGCCAAGGCGGGACAGCGCCATCATCAAATTCGGAATCCAAATCGCAACCTGGCCAGTCTTCGCTGGGCAAAAAAGCGGGCGCATCAAGCGGGACCCCAGGCAAGACCGCCAGAGTTGTCGGCGCCACGGTCGCCAACCTGGCAGCCGGCGCCTGGGATGTTGCCAGTGCCAAGGCGGGCGAAGTGCGCCAGGCTGCCACCGAACGCATCGCGGATACCACGGGCGGCAGGATCGCAGCCGCGATTAAGGGCAGCCGCGCGGCGGGACACAAGCCGGCAGCGAACCGGTTCGACGGCGACAGCCTGTCCGCCGGTACGCAGCCCATCGATGCCGAGGCGGAAATTGCCGCATTCCGTGACCGCGATGACGGAACCGGCCAGGATCAAGATCCCGAGAACTGACTTTCTCAAATGATGAGGCTAGCCATGCAGATTGATCTTCCGCCACACCTCCAGGAGCGCGTCGTTTGTTCCATCGCTGCCGCCGTGAAATACGGCATCCCGGCCAACATCCTGCTGGCGGTGGCGGAGAAGGAAGGCGGCAAGGCAGGGCAGTGGGTACGCAACGCTAACGGTACTTACGACGTTGGCCCGTTACAGTTCAACACAGCTTACCTGCGCCAGCTTTCGCGCTACGGAATTACGCCTGTGGATGTCGCTTCTTCCGGCTGCTATCCCTATCAACTGGCAGCATGGCGGTTGCGCCAGCATATTAAACATGATGCCAGCGACCTTTGGACCCGTTGTGCAAACTACCACTCACGCAGCCCGGCTTTCAATGCGCGGTATCGTGAAGACCTTATCCGGAAGTCGGCCAAATGGGCGGACTGGCTGAGATTGCGCTATCCCCCCCAAGGCTCATCTGAAGTCGCCTGGGTTGCGCCCAAAGCGCCGTTGTGTAATTCGTCGTCCTGCAGCCAATTTGATTCTCATCAGGCCAGATCCGGCAAGCTGATGAAACCATCGTACGTTCCCCGCACATTGATTCGGCCCCCAAAACCATGAGCATTTCCTTGAGGACCGAGGCAGTCTGTACTGCGATAGCTGAACCTTACCGGAGAAAAATATGAAGTCGCTGCTCGGTGTCATTACCATCGCTTTCACGCTCGCTGCCTGCGCCAAATCAGGCAATGAATTTGTCGGGAAATGGACGAACGTAAAGTACCCTGTCATAACCCTCGAGATTGAAAAAAATGACCAGTCGTTCATGGTGCGGCATACCCGGACAAACTTTCTTACCGGCCAGCGTGAAACAAACAACGTGCCGGCAACTTACAAGGACGGACAGCTGCGGATCATCACAGAATCAGGAGGCATCGCCTTCGCCATTGACGCCAAGACCGGCAAGCTGACGGACGGCAAATCCGATTACGAAAAGATGCCGTAGACCGGAACAGCCCTGTAATGGTGGCGGCGAATGAAGAACATCGGCTTGACATTGTTCTTTGCTTCGATCAAGCCCAAGATGCCCACCTTTACGCGACCTTACTGGCGGCAACCTACGCGAGATGGGCGACGACAGCGGTCGGTGCCGGGAGCAAGTCCTACGCTGCGACAATATTGAACGCGGCCGCCGCCGAGGCAAAGCCGGGCGTGTCGGACAGCAGCAGCGGCGCTGGCTTGCCGTGAACCTTCCCTGCGGCGCGGTCGAACAGAATGGCAGCGCGCCCGGTGTTGAGGTGCCGCGACATGTACAGGAACCCGTCCAGGTTCAGCGGATTGCTGAATACCGCCAGCGACCATTGCTGGGTGACCGTATAGGATGCCGTGTCGGAGAGGCCAGCATGGCCGGACAGTCGCTTGAGCGTCGCACCCGTCAGGTCCAGCACGCGCAGCATCGAACCGGAAAACCGGTGAACGTAACGCTGCTCAAGGGCTGAGCGGCTGATCCGGAATTCGCCGTCAACCGGCATTTCATCGTGCAACAACGACTCGGCCATGGCAACGTCTGGCGAAAAGCCGAAGTAGCAAGACCGGAATTGCGGAGTCCCCGCCAGGCACCCCGGGGCATCGAACCGATTGGCGCCGCTGGCGCCGAAGTAAGGCTCGCCAGATGGATACATCGAGATCCGTACCAGCCGCCGGGACGCCAGCGGCGTGACGGGAAGGCTGCCGTCAGCCGACAGTGCCGCCGGGGGAGGGGGAAGAGCGATTGCAGGCAATTTAGCGCTCCAAAAAACCCTTAGCCGATATCAATACAGGCTGCCGCTGGCCGCGCTGAAGCGCTTCCAGAGGGATGAGGCCGTCCAGCGATGCCCTGGGGGTGGTGAAGAACTGCCACTTGCTTGATGCCGGTATGTCGCCCAGCGCGCGTGTGACCGCCTCCAGGTCACGCCTGGAGATGATGCCGTCGGCGTAGAAAGCGGGGTACAGCAGCCGGCCGCCGCTGCCTTCTAGGGCAAATATCCGCCCGGACTTAAGCGCTTTGCTGACGGCCTGACTGGATACCGCCAGCCGCTGCGCCAGCTCCTGCGTTGCGATCAACCTCCCGCTTTGCTCAAGCTCGGTGCGGCGCGCCTGCTCCTGGACAGCCATGTTGCGCATGAAGGCTCCATTGTCGGCGGGACGGATTGGCGGCTTTTCTGCTGCGAGAGAGCCGCCACGGTTGAGTGCTGTGACGAGCCGCTCGCGCGACATGAGCGGTAATTCGGCCGGACGCGCTGCGCCAGGCTTGCGGTGTGCGCCTGCCTCGTCGCGCAGCTTGATGATGACGTAACCTGCGCCAAGGTCAGCCGCCTGTTCAATGTTGGCCGGGACCAGCGCCTCGATGCTGGCAGCCCGGGGCTGCCAGCCGGTGGCAGGGGTTGCAGCATGTTTCAGTGCGGATGCTTTAGTCATGTTCGCCTCTTTGTCCTCAGGCCAGATTGTACTCCTGCTGCGGAATGAATCAACCAGAACAACCAAATCAACCACGTAGATTGTAGTGGTCGGCAAGGTAGCCGCGTGATGCCGGAAAGTCACTCGTGACACCTGCTGTTTCTGCGTGGCGATGGTTTATGGCGCTCTGTCTCCTGATGCCCTGAGAACTGATCGCTCATGCCCCTTCCTATATTCCCGGCTTTTTGCCCTTGCGTGACAGGCGCACGACCTCGCCGTGCTGTACTACCTTTGGCGCGCCATTGGTGGAATATTGAACCGTTATTTTCTCATTCGCCCTGGCAGACCGCCCATTGCTTCGGTCAATGGACACGGTTTCCAGCAGCAGCCTGTCGTGCACGACGCCTTCGCCTGTTGCCTCGCAGAGCTGGCAGATAAAATTGCTTGTCTTGAGCAACACGGGGCCGCTATAGACGCCCCGTAGTTCATCCGTCTCGCCAAGAAGCAGCCCCTTTCTTGCCATCGTCGCAGCGATCTGCCCGAGCTCGCGTTCGCGCAATTGAAGAGGGCGGACAAGCCGCTTCGTCACCCACGGCTTCGCATCCGGCGCCACCAGCAGCGGACCGTGCCGCTCCATGGTAGCCTGCAGTTTCGCCCGCTTGAAGTCGCCCGAGTTGTCATAGATGTACGCGTTGTCCGCGACTTCCGCCGCGCGCGGCAGCAGGCAGAGCGTGCGCTCGTAGCGTTCTCGCACTTTCTCCGGCGCGACGAAGTGGCCGGTGGTGGTGCCGGTCTCGTAGCGGAAGTTCACGCGATCAACGTTCTTCCCGGGATCGTCCGTTGTGATAAAGACGAGGAACAGGCGGTAGCCTTGTTCCTTGAGCAGCAGCATCTCGTTGATGCGCGAGGGGTGCGACATCACGGTCTCGAATGCAAACGACATCCGGCTGCCGATCGCTTCTGCCCGCGCCGCCACAGCCGCTGCCTGCGCAGCCGCATCTCTGTCATCCTGGTTGCGGAAGCTGCCGCGCAAGTCCTTGGCGAACTGGTCTGGATTGATGAAGCGTTCAGGGACGGGATAGTGGCCGCGCAGCGTGGATAAGCCCGTCTGTTTGATTCGTCGATCAGGGAGGTTTTGCCGGAGCCATTCGGCCCGGCAAACATCATCACATGTGGCGCCGCACCGGCGGCAAAGTTCGATTCGGGCATGTGCTGACGCGGACCGGGGAATGCGGTCGCGTCCCGGGCATGGCTGACGCTACTTGACGCCAGCGAGGCGCTTGCTGACCGAGCTGGCCAGGTCGGAGGTAACGGCCTCGGATGCATCGCGTTTCGGCGCATTCGCCGTGCGCAGCTTGATCTCCGCCAGCGTTTTTTCCATGTTGCCGGTCAGCGCGTCGTCCCATTCCTTGACGGTAGCGCCAAGAAATGGCGCGTCGCCGCGCAGCACGCCCGGGGAATCGAACCGGCGAGGCCCGCGAATCTTGAGTGTCATGACGGTCTCCCTTCAATTGACTTGTGCATCTCATTATAGTCCACGTTTTCGCTCCCTCATCCCGGCCCGGCGAATCCTGCCGGGCCGGGATCGGAGGTCACGCAATGGCAGCCGCACGCTTGCGCTTCTGCTTTGGCGTTACCGACTCTTCAAGTACAGGCGTAAGGGCGGCGCCCTGTTCCTGCATCGCGGCCTGCTGGTGCCGCTCCACGACAGCGTTCACGGCGGAGCGGACCTGCCGCCCGAGGCCCTCCAACCCCAGCACGCTCCTGCTGGCGAGGTCGTTGAAGTCGGTGAACTGTTTCATCCGCTCCAGCGCCCCGGCCTGCGCATCGCTGAGCGGCGCCGCGCCGCTCCTGTGCTGGCGGTACGCGGTCAGGGTAACCGGCTCCACCCCTGCCGGGAAGCTGTTCTCGCCCGGCGCGAAGATCGGCAGCAGCGCCTTGCCGCCGACCAGGCTGGCCGCCTCCTTGGCGCGTGTACGGCCCGGGTTGACGCCCTGAGTCACCGCGAGATGGCGGTCGTCGTCGCCCGCGATGATCACCGGCTTGCCGGGGTACTTGTCGTGCAGCGCGCTGGCCACCGGCGCCAGGTTGCCCGCATCGAATGCCGACACCGTGGCAAACCCGAGCGCCTGCCTGAGCGTTGCGGCCGTGGCATAGCCCTCGGCGATGACGATGGCCGGCGCCGCAGCCAGCTGCTCCATGCCGCCTACCACGTGAAAGCAGCCTTCCTTCTTGCTGTCCCTGGCAAAGCGCTTGGCGCCGTCCTCGCCGATGTACTGCATGCTCCACTGCCTGCCTTCGGCGTCGAACGCGGGAACAAAGGTCTTCCTGCCTTCCTTGTCGGTCAGCACGCCGGCATGCGGCGCGATTCCTTTGGCCTGCAGGTACGGCGTGGGCTCGACGACCGGCAGCAGCTTTAGCGCCTGCCGCGCCACCCGCGCTGCCGCCTGCTCCTGGCGCTGCGCCACCTCGGTTTCGCGCTGCTGCTGCCGTTGCGCCGCCTGCGCCGCCAGCAATGCCTTTTGCGCCGGTTCCAGCGCGTAGCCCCGCGATTTCCACGACAGTTCCTCGCCGGTCTTGTTGTTTTTGACGTAGCCGGCGGGATGGCCGTCGAGATGTCCGACGTAGAAGCCGGCGCCTGCATTCTGCGAGAACTTTTCGCCTTCCACGCTGATGCGGTGCTTCTCTCCGTCCATCACCGGGTGCTCGCCGCTCAAGACGCAGCCGACCGAGCGCAGGACGCCGGCGAACTCTTCGCGCGGCGCCATGGCCGGCCCCTGCTGGGCGGGGACATTCTCCGGCTTCCACTTCCCGAGCTGCGCCAGGTCGGCGCCGGCGCCCGCGTACCAGGACTTCGCGGAGCGGTCCCACTGCGCGCCCGCAGCCCTGGCTTGGGCGCGCTCGGCGAACGGCACGGCAAGGTACACGCGGGGCGCCTCCTGCGCTGCGGCGGCATTGGCTTCGGCACCGGCTGCGGCCGGCGCCTGCTGCGCTGCGGCAGTTGCTTCCCGTGGTGGCGGCAGCCACCTGGCGAAGGGGCCGGCATCGAGACCCGCCGGGACGTACCACGACTGCTCCTGCCGGTCCCACTTCGCGCCCAAGGCCTTGGCTTCGTCCTTCTGCCTGTACGGCACGTCGAGCAGCATCCTGCCTGCCTGTGCCTGCGTATCGGCCTGGGCGTGCTGGACCTTCTTCTCCTGCTCGGTGGCGATGCGGCGCAGCAGGTCGTCGTCCTGCGTGACCGCGACGAAGTCAGTGTTCTTGCGCAGTTCGCGGGCAGCAGCGATATCTTCCTCGGTGCTGTCGGGATCGCGCCGCACGCGCTCTTCATTGATGCGCGCCAGCTTGGCCGCCGCCTCGTGCTCGTTCAGCGTGGAATGCGCGTCGAGCAGCACGAGGCGGTCCGCGACGAAAGTGGCGAGATCCTCTTTTGCGGACCGGGTGAACATCGTATGCCTGCCGTCGCTGTGTTCCGTGAAGACGCCCCAGCCCTCCGGCTCCGCGCCTTGGGGCAGCTGGGTGGTGAACGACGGCTCTCCATCGACCAGCTCGGTGCCAAAGCCCTGCACGCGCACGCGCCCGGTCCAGTCATGGGGCAATGCCGATCCCAGCACGCTCTCGGACTCGCGGGCGAAAGCCTCCGCTTCTGCAGCAGCCGAGCCGTTGGCGGCGCGCGCCCGCAGCAGATCCTTGCGGGCGGCCACGACCGGCGAATCGAGCAGTCGCAGCTCCGCCTCTTCGCGCGCCTGCGCCGCCTTGAGCGGAAGGTCCGCCATGCCGGTTGGCAGCGCGTGCCGCTGCCAGAAGGGATTCCCGGTGCTGGCCGGCGCCATGTCCGAGAGCACTGCGCTGATTTTCTCCAGCTGCGCGTCGCTGGCGACGTCCATTGCGCGCAGCAGGGTGCGCTGTTCCAGTCGCGCCAGCACCCAGGCCTCGGCGCGGTGCGCCAGTGCCAGGTCATCGGCACCTTGTTCCGGCAAGCCCATGTCAACCTCCGTGCGGTTCTGCGCGGCAGTCGCAATTTTCTGCTGCGCGCGCTCTGCGTACTGCTGGCCGTTCTGCAGGGCTTCGTCCTGCACCATTTTCTTCTCCAGTCCCAGCACGTACTGCTGGATTTTCTCTGCGTCGCTCGCCGCGCGGAAGATTTCCAGAGGATCCTCGCGCAGCACCTTGATCCACGAATCCACATACGCCGCGTGCTGGCCGGGATCGTGTCCGATGCCGATTTCGTCGCCGATGATCATGCTGGCAATTTCCGCCCGCAGCTCTTCGCGCGCGTAGCCCTCGCTGCCGAACGGATGTACCAGGTCGCGGTCGAGCCGCGACGCATGGCCGCTCCAGTGGCCCAGTTCATGCAGCGCCGTTGCGTAGTAGTTGCCGGCGGTGGGGAACTGCCCTTTTTCCGGCAGGTGGATGGTGTCGGTGGCGGGGCGGTAGAAGGCGCGGTCCTGCTCGCCGTGCCGCAGTTCCGCGCCGCTCGCCTGCAGGATCTGTTCGGCGCGATCGACAGGGTTCCAGGTCTGCGCCTTGCGTTCGGCTGGCGGCAGCCCGTCGATCTGTTCGGCATTGAACACGGTGGCGAAGAACACGCGCGGGCGCTCGAGCTGCACGGTTTCCCTGACCGGTTCGCCGCGTGCATCGAAGATGGGCTTGCCATTGGTGTCGGTCTGGATCTGCTCTTCGGTAAATTTCCAGTACTGGATGGCCGTGCCTTTCTCGCCCTTGCGCACCTGCGCGTCAAGCGCGGCCGCCTGCTTGTAAGTCATCCAGCGCTGGTCTTCGTAGCCTTCGCTCATCAGGTGCAGGGCGTTGATGCCCTTGTAACGGTTTCCCGTCACGGGATTGAACGGCAGGCGCGACGCCGCCTCGCCGGGCGCCCAGGGTTTCTGCCAGGGCGCGGTGCCTTCGCGCAGTTGTTCGATCAGCTTCTCGGCAACGGCGTCGGGGAATGACTGTTTTTCGCTGTCCATGATGCGCTCCTATCTGGGCTGCGGTAGCCAGACTCGCGCGTCCGGCGCGCTCTCGAAGGCATCGGCCTCCGACAGCGCGTCTTCCGGAAAGGCGCCGGCTGCATCGGCTTCCTCGGGCGAGAACTCAGCGTGGAAACCGGGCGCCATGGCGTCATCGAGTTTCGACGCCGCGAGGTCGCCGGCGATGCCGCCGCTGTCCGGCCGCGCGTGCGGAGCTGCCTCCGGGGCAGGAGCAAAAGGCAGGATGGAAGCTGTCGTGTGTTCGGTCATGGTTGTCTCCTTGAAAAAAAGTGGCGCCGCCTTTCACGGCGCGGCGCCGCTCAGGGCATGGGGCGGTTGCCGGTGGTCGCGCCACACAAGCACCGGCACGATCACCGCTTCGATCTGCGCGCGATTGACCGGCCCGATGTACCGCCCGTCGAACGAGGTGGCGCTGACGTCCGACATCAGCAGCGCCTCGGAATTGCCGATAATGAAATGCGCCGCATGGTAGCGCGGCATGGGCCTCCCCGCCGCATCGGCAGGCAGCGGCGCGCTCAATGGCAGCAGCGCCCCGTTGACGGCCACCCCGGCGTTGCCGATATCGACGGCATCGCTGGCCAGGGCCGCCACCTTCTTCATCATGAAGCCGTAGCCGCCCGGGCAGAAGCCGGCGGACAGGTAACCCCGGCGCAGCGCCTCGGCGACCACGCCCACCTGCGGCGGGCAAAGTACGACATAGGCTCCGCGCTCCACCGGCCGCTCGCTGGTCCAGTACAGCCCCACCGGAATGCTCTTGCTGGTGTTGACGCGCGCACCGGCCACGCAGCACAGCGCCCCGATAGCCAGCACCACGCTGCCCGCGATGGGCGCCGCCAGCGCTGCCGTGCGCAGTATCTTCTTCATAGCCGGATCTCCCGCTTGTCATGTGGCGTTACCACGCGCAGCACGTCGCTGTGTTCCGGCTCCGGCACCGCTGCACGGGCGCTGAAAATGCGGTCCTTGAAGTACAGCGGCTGGCGCCCGTAAATGGCTGGAAAGCCGGCGACGTACACCACCATGTCGCCGGGAGCGACGATCAGCTCTCCTTCCTTGGCGGGTCCCGGCATGCGCAGGCACTCGTCGGGCGTGAGCAGCGGCCGCTGGACTTCCTGGATGGTGCGCGACACCTGGCCGTGCAGGGCGCTGGTACGCTTGCCGCTGGTGGTGATCTGCTCCTTGGCCACCGTGGTGGTGCCGGTCAGCTTGGACAGGTGCTCGGCCGTCTCGATGCGGTTGGGCGGATAGGCGTTCTGCACGTGGCAGTTCGAGGTAATCGTCTCGTCCGGGCCGTAGCCGGTTTCCCGGCTCTTGAGCTGGTTGATGTCCTGGCAGATCAGGTACAGCTTGATGCCGTAGGCGGCAATGAAGGCCAGCGACTCCTGCAGGATTTCGAGCCGGCCCAGGCTGGGAAATTCATCGATCATGCCCAGCAGCCGGTGCCGGTAGCCGCGCTTTGGCCGCACGAACGACGTGGCCGGCGCCTGTCGGCCGAACCTCGCCAGCACCGTGCGCCACCGGGGCACATGCGCCTGCGCGCGCTCGAATTCGAGCCTGTCCGCCAGCAGCCGCACGATCATGTTGACCATCACCCGCACCAGCGGGCGCAGGCGCGCCTTGTCGTTGGGCTGGGTGACGATGTACAGGCTCACCGGACGGTCATGGTTCATCAGGTCGCGGATGCGGAAATTGGACACGCCGACGTTTTTCGCCACCACCGGGTCGCGGTACAGGGCGAGGTAGGACTTTGCCGTGGACAGCACCGACCCGGCTTCCTCTTCCGGGCGGTCCATCATGTCGCGCGCGGCGGCGCTGACCACCGGGTGCGGCTGGCCATCGACGTGGCCGTAGGTGACCATTTCCATCCAGAGCTCGGCCACGCTGCGGTCCGGGTTGGCCAGCAGGTGATCGACGTGGGGCAAGGAGGCGGGCGTGCCCTCGTTGCGGCGCTTGTGCAGCGCGTGCAGGATCACGCCGACGAGGAGCGCCTGGCTGGTTTTCTGCCAGTGCGTCTCCAGCCCCTTGCCATCGGGGTCCACGACCAGCGTCGCCAGGTTCTGCACGTCGCCCACCTCGTATGAGGTGCCGATGCGGATCTCGTCGAGCGGATTGAAAAACACATCGCAGTCTGGCGCTGCCGGCTCGAAGCGCAGCACCTTGTTGCACGCGTGCTTCTGCCGCCAGCCGGCGGTCATCGCCCACAGCTCGCCTTTGAGGTCGGTGATGACGGCGCTCTCGGGCCACGACAGCAGCGTGGGCACGACCAGCCCGACGCCCTTGCCCGAGCGCGTGGGCGCGTAGGTCAGCACGTGTTCCGGGCCGTCGTGGCGCAGGTAGTGCAGGGCGCCATCCTTGTCGAGCCATGCACCGACGTACACGCCCGCATGCGGCTTGGACAGCGTGCCGCGCAGGCGATCGAAGAGCGAGCGCCGCGCAGGCAGCAGGCCGGCCTGCTCGATATCGTGCTTGTTGGCCCACCGCGCCGAACCATGCAGGAATTCGTTCACCCTGGAGGTATTGGCCATCACCATCCTGGTAACGGCCAGGATGATCAGGCCAAAGCTGGCGATCGAGATGCCAGCGCCGCCGGCGCGCCGGAAGGCATCCGGGTACTGCTGGTACCATCTTGCCGCCCACTGGACGATCGCCCACGGCGGGTAGATGTCGCGGAAATGCGGACCGAGCGAAGGCTGGTAGTGCATGTCGCGCGCGAAGATCTGCGTGGCCGCGTGCAGCGCGGCGTAGAGCGTGAGCGCCGCCAGCACCGGCACCAGCTTGCCGGACTTGCTGCGGCCCGTGCGTACCTGCGGCCCCACCGCGTTGTTGAAACGGTCTTTCATCTGCTCCGTCCTTTCGTCTTGACCGCGCCGCTGGCCGTGACCGTTATCGTCCGGCCGCGCGGCAGGCGCTGCAAATGCTGCGCCGTGGCGTCGTCCACGGGCAGCACGCCGATTCCGTCGCCGAGCCTGATCAGCGCCAGCGCTTGGTTATCCACGCGGCGCAGGCCGACGAACTCGGCAGAGGTATCTTCGCTAAAAGTGTAGAGCTTGTGCTTCGGTATATCGAACCCATTGACGCGCTTTTGTTCTCGCTCAATGACGTATTTCTCAGCCGCACGCAACTGGCGCGATTTCGATGAAGTGAGGATATTTTTGCTGGCATCAGCATGCGTTCCGGCATGGCTTTGGGGCAGCGGTTCCGGTCCGGCAGGCATGCGCAGCGTCGGTGTTGCTGCCGATAATTGCCCCGGGGGCGGGCGATGGCCCCGCCGGTGCGGCGTCTTTTTTGCATGCGCCGCGTGCTGTGCGCCGCTAGCCGGTGCAGTGCGCGATGCCGTGCGCTGCACGTCGCGGCCGGGCACGCCGGCAGCAACATCGCCGTTCGCTAGCTTGCCCAGCCGCGACAGCGACATCAGCCTTCCCAGGCTCGCGGGCGGCGGCGCGCTACCGGCGCTGGCTACCGGCGGCTTGCCACCGATAGCCAGACCATCCCGGCTCACATGTGCAGTGCGTCTTCCTGGCCGATGAACATGCCGTCGCACGCCGTGAGCTGGTTCGGCTCCCGGCTGGCCCAGGTGATCAGGTACATCACCCGGCAATAGCATTTCAGTTCGCTCGGGGACGTGAACCACACCGAGTTCGGACATCCCTCGCAGACTGTCGCTGGCTGCGGACGGCGGCGCGGCTCCAGTGTCTCCAGCGTGTGACTGGGCGCCGTGGGAGGGCTGCTGGCGTCCTGCTGGCGTTCCTGCCGCGGCGCTGCCGGCTGCGCGGCTGGCGGCTGCTGCACGGCCGCCATGGCCGCCGCGATCAGGTCGTCGTCCTGCGCCTGCGGTGTGGTTTGTGTCGTTGCCATGATGGTGCTCCTTCCTGGTGGTGGATTGCGCCAGCAGCTGGCGGCGCCGTTCCAGCGCGTCGTCGTCGAAGCTGACGGAAAGATGGGCGGCTGATGCCGCCCGCGCGATGTGCTCCTTGAACTGGTCCGAACCGGTCACCGAGATGCGGCTGCCGTAGCGCGCCATCGCGAGGCGCAGCGCCGCTTCGAGTTCCGCATCGCTGGCGCCGCGCGCGACATCGAGCCTGGTGCCGTCGTCACGGACCACGCTGGCGCCGAACCGGTAGATCAGCGTTCCCTTCTTGGTCACGCTGTCGTGCCGGGCGCCCGCAAACGGCTTCTGTTGCGCGCCGGTGCCGCGCAGCGTATCGCCTTGGGTGGCAGAGTCCATCCTGCGCGCGCGGAGCGCCTGCAGCGCCTCCTGGTCGCCTGCATGGGCTTCCTGCCGCAGCCAGTCAGCCCACGCCAGCCGCCGGTACTTGTCGTGGATCTGCTGCCGCTCCTTGAGGTACTGCCGGTTGACCGCAGCGATCTCTTCGCGCAGCACCTTGCTCGTGGCTTCGTACATGAGTTTCTTGCCGACGCGCGAAGCGCGGACCAGCTTGATGGCAGCGCGCTTGAGGCGGCCTGTGCGTTTGGCTGCTTCGATGAGGCGCTGCTTGCGTGCGGCGGCCTTGCGCCACTCGTCGGCTCGCGTCGCCATTGCCAGGTGCTGTGCGCTCTGGTAGCGCGCGAAGAGGGCGGTGGTGTCCTCGTTCGTTCCGGCGGGCTGCTTGCTGTAGCGCTTTCCAGGTTGGCGACCCGGCGGGGCGTGAGGGGCAGACTGGAATCTGCCCAGCCTGCTCTCCAGTTTTTCTTTTGAAAATTCCCGGGCCACGGAGCTGGCCTTCACCGCTATGCCGTCCTCGCTGCTGATGACGAAGCCGTTCCCGCGCACCCGCAGCTGCAGGCCATGCTCGTCGAGCGCCTGGTGCAATTGCGCCCAGGTGCGCGCCTCCCTGATCTGGGCCGCGCACTCGCGGCGTATCCACCCAAGCAGACTTTCAACAGCCGCGTGCTGCTCCATGTCCGCCGCGCGGTTCTCGCTGGCGGTTTTGCCCGGCGTGTGATTGTCGCGCTGCAAGCCGAATGCCTTTTCCAGCCGGTGGCACAGCTTGGCGAAGGTGTGATAGGCGTTGTAAGGCTCGTGGACGGTCAGGCGGGCAGGGTGGACCTTGTTGATGGCGATGTGCATGTGCAGGTTGTCTGTGTCGTGGTGGACGACGCTGATGCGCTGGTGTTCGCCAAAGCCGAGGCTGTCGCATATTTTCTGTTCGATAAATTTCAGTATTTCGGGCGCCGGGCTCTCGCCTTCGCAGAAGCTGACAATCAGGTGATAAGTTTTATCTGCGTGTGAGCGCGTGTTTTGCTGTTGCGTGATGGTCACCTCGAGCGCTGCGTTCTGTCCCTCTGCCGAATGGCAGTTGGTGATTTGCACCTCTCCGACACGTACGTCTTTGCCTTGGGCGCCGGTGAGGTATCGAACCAAGCCGATAAAACTGCTTTTCTTCGCAGACTTCATGGCAACGTGCTTGATGATCATGTTGGTCTCCGCGCATTTCAGCGGCTAAAGATCTTGCTGTCCGGTGCCATTCAGCACCACCAGCTGCATCACCTCGTGGATGGTGTCCTGGGTGTCACTGATCTTGCTGAGCAGTGCGCGGATGGTCGCTTCGCCAAAGGCTTCTGTTCTCTCATCGTTGGTCAGCCAAAGTTTAAGCAGTCCGCCGAGCCGTCCCAGGTCGCCATTGATGCGTACCAGTTCTCCGACGCGCCGGTGATCGAGCATTCCCCTCACGCGATAACCGAGCCCCACCCGGAGCAAATAGGACGACACGCTCAGGTTTGCGTTTGCGGCCAGTGCCAGCAGCTGGTTGCGTTGCTCCGGCAGGCAATACACCTTGATCGGTGGCGTGCCCCGTTTGGTCTGATCAGCCATTGCTTGTCCTTGAATCTGGGCGGCGGCAGCCGCTTGGCCTCGCAGAGCAGGATTCCGTTGAGCACGAAGTGCGAATAAGGAATGTGTTGTGGGAACGCAGCCGCCGGCTGTGGGCCCACAACACCTATCCTGCCCGGCTCTTCGCGCCGGTTACTCCACGAAAGAGTACGGTAGCGACTTCGGACGAACCTCGTTTTGATCAAGCTTTTGGC